>PPYE01384335.1_pt1 | contig 61373 bp, 40 predicted proteins | sample 1559881 | NCBI WGS metagenome assembly PPYE01 (sample SAMN08240022, study PRJNA423297) | Human gut metagenome, whole genome shotgun sequencing project. | reverse complement strand
CGGAGGTAATTATTCGTCTCGCTTGACTTTTTTAAAATAAATTTCCGACCTCTTATCTATTAACTGCAAACTTAGAGCTCTCTATTTTTTAACCGCGCACCACCGGGAAATGATGCGGCAAACATAAAAAAGATATGTACGACGATCTGAAAGAAGCCATTATCCTATTAATGCAACACCCCATCACACGCCGCCCCATCTCCGATTTATCTGATGAAGAACAGGAAAAAGCTTATCGCTTATTAAACTATCTTACAAATTTAGTCGTTGATGAGAACTATACCTTATTAGACTACATTCAAACTGCACGTCTTGAATATACACTTGGAGAAATAGCTTATAAAACAACAAATGATACGGAAAAAGTAATCCGCCACTTCAGATCTGCCCTCCAGAACTTGGAGAAAGGAGGTTTCGATTTAAGTATTCATAAGTGGACAGAGCTAGTCAGCCTGCGAACCAAAGAAGATACGGAATAATTCAGAATCATAACCCTAACCAGTATATGTAGGAGATAGTAAACCGGAAAGATCGCTTGCGAAAGTAGCCCTTCCGGCCTATCTTCTTTACATATTTACCACAAACACACTTGCATTCTACTTATTAATTTAAGTTTCGCAAGTCGTACACTTTCCCGGTTCATCCGCATGGCTTCCCCTCCTTCCGGGAAGGAGGGGTGGCTGAAAGCCGGGGTGGTAGGTGCGCCTATCTATACTTATAATGGACGGATGTATTCACCTACCACCTCCCCCTACGGGTACTCCTCCTTCCCGAAGGAGGAGAAGCTATGCAGAGCACTTGCGAAACTCAGTCATGAATCACGGCTTTTTCATTTAAGCTTTGATTTAGGCGTACAAATTCCCTACCCAGCTTTATGCTGTCCTGCCGGAGGTTGCGGTCAAGATCCCAGTGCATGCTTTCAATAGCCCAATGCTGTTTGGTTATCTGACTAAGCCGTTCTGCACTGCTATCCAGGCTTGAAACGTACAGTCGCTGCTCAGATGTACTCCTGCCATCGGACTTCTTTTCCGTAGATGTGAGTATTTCTATAACTGTCAAATTGCCATTCCATTTTTCTCTGTCGACAATTAGTTCTTCCCCACGGTATATACGGCATATCCTTGACTCAATCCTGCCGTGTTCCAAGTATGGACCTTCCTTGTAGACATCAGTTGGGGTGGCAGTCTTTATAGAGTCTTCAAGCCCATAGCACAAAGATCTTTGATTCGCCTTGAGTTCGATAACGAAGTCTGCTCCTTTATCTCTAATCTTGTCTATTATTGTCAGTTGCCGAAGCGGATATTTCCTTGCGGAAAACCTCTGCAAAAGCAGACATTCGATCAGCCATCTTTTCATCGTCTACGCTTTGAAACACGCGGCAAAGCGTAGATTCTGAGGGTAACCCATACGGAAAGAGTCCTTTCGCCTGCAGGCGTTTCAAGTGACGTTTGCCAAATTGAAGTATTTCAGCTCTGGTAATACACTTACTGAGCCTCCCCAATATGACAAGCATGAGTATGTCTTCAAGTTTGTGTTTGAAGTTTCCCCTGCTTGTTCTGCGGTATTCAGGGACGGAGGATACAAATTTTCTCAAATGAGTCATGATGCTGCCACGAAGACAGTCAAAGTGTTTCTTCTTTAGTAATATTATGCGTAAAAAGTTGTGTATCAGGGAAATAAGTCGTATTTTTGCTATCGCAAAAACAAAGGCGGAAGACAATACCTACATCGTGTCGCTATTGAATTCCGCCTATAAAAAATGTAAAAAATGAACGATAAGAAGAAACACCTAAGGCGGTGCTTCAGCATCACTGCGCACGAATATAAGGCTTTTTACTACAATAACAAGCGATGAACAATACTTTTTAAATGAAAAAGCCGTGGTTTGATGATTATTTATCTGACTATCCGTTTGCATATCTCAAGAATTTTGGCGAATATTGCACATTATTCGGAGAACTCTAATTAACTATAGAGATTAAAATAGCTAATATTTTCGCAAAAGTTAGTAGGGAAATAAACTCATTTCCGTTGTAGACTAATAAGCGGATTCTTTACGATATAAGATTATGAGTAGTAACCAACGTCTAGAAAATGAACAACAGATACTTAAAAAAGTATCATGGGGGGACTCCCAAGCATTTCGTACATTGTATTTGTACTATTATAATCGCCTTTTCCAATTTTCCATGATGTTTCTGTGTTCTGAACCTGCTTCGGAAGATGTAGTGGAGGATGTATTTTTTAATATATGGAAAGACAGAAAATCACTTACTACTATCGCTAATTTTCAAACCTATATTTATCAAGCTGTGAGAAACGGATGTCTTAACGTGCTAAAAAGTGGATATGTTTCAAAGCGAGACGAACTTCCGGAAACAGAATTTCAAGTGAAAACATCCCTGGACTCACCTTTGGAGGAACTAACATACAAAGAACTAAACGAGGCTGTGCTAAAAGCGGTAAATTCACTACCAGAACGCTGTCGCATCATTTTTAAAATGGCAAAGGAAGATAATATGTGCCAACAAGAAATAGCAGATGCATTAGACATACAACTTTGTACTGTACAACGTCAGATTTTACTCGCCAAAGATAAAATAAAACAAGCTATTTCACCTTTTCTGGAATAAAAATAAAAAAAAGTTCATTTTTCTTTTAGTACTTTTCTCTTTTGAGTTTTCTATATGGTATAAGGCATTTAGAAAACAAAAAAAATGAATATCACAGAACAAGAAAAAAAAGATAAGATAGATGCACTAATTGAAAAAATTCAGGTTCGATCTACTTACCCCAGCGACACATATTCGGCCGAAACATCTTTTGCCCGATTAATGGCAAAGATTAGTACCAATGATCGTACAGTGGAGATATTCCTCTTCCGCATTCGACAATATCAGGTCGGGCTGGCTGCTGCTACGGTTGCTTTGCTCATAGCAATAGGGAGCCTATTGTACACATCTTATGGAGACGAGCTTTCTTTTGTTGTAGCAACTAATAACACCGGCAAAGTTCAGAGTATTCCTCTTCCGGATGGAACAATCATAAAACTAAATAACCGTTCTAAGCTAACCTATCCGGAGACGTTTTCGGGTAGCCAGCGCGAAGTATTTCTTGATGGAGAAGCCTACTTTGATGTAGCTCATGATAAGAAACGCCCTTTCATTGTACGTGCCGGAGAGTTGAAAATAAAAGTTTTGGGAACTAAATTTACCATTAACGCCACATCTTTGTTCCCTAAAATCACGGCAACCCTGCTAGAAGGTTCCATTGATGTGAGTAACCCGAAAAAACATCTTCTGATGAAACCCGGGCAACAATTGACGTATGATGCAGAAAGTGGAAAAATGCTACTCGCCAATCTAAATAATGCCGAACGCGAAATACGTTGGACGCAAAATGTATGGGTACTGACCAACACTCCTTTGTTGGACATTTGCCAGCGTTTGGAACGTCAATTTAATGTCAAATTTATTATCATGAATGATAAACTTATCAACAAATCTTTCACCGGAGAGTTTGAGACAAACGAATCGTTAGAATCTATTTTGGAAACAATGAAAGTCAGCACTTCTTTTAGTTATGAACGTATCGGAAAAAATATAATAGTGAGATAATAAACATTTGTAAAACCTTAAAAACAGATAGCCTATGGTATAATTCTGCGAATAAACATGAAAAAGCGAGAAAATACGACCAATACTTTCCCGCTCTTTAAAAACCTTTGTGAAAAATGGCAACTCCTATTGCCATCATCCTTAATTTCTAATTTATAAAAGTATGATAAATTCAAGAAAGCGCCAAACTTTTTATAAAAAATATCGTTCGGCTCATGTTTTTTCACTATCAAAGAGCATTTGTTTGACGATATTGTCACTTCTGATTTCTAGTTTTGCTCTTGCACAAAATAATAAGCAAAGCATAAAACTAAATTTTAAAAATGTGCCTATATCAGAAGTAATCACTAGCATCGAGAAACAAAGCACATTTAATTTTTTCTACAACAATGATGTTGAACTATCACATAAAACATCAATAAATATTACCTCTACAGATATTGATGAGATATTAAGTTCATTATTGGAAGATTCATCTTTAGACTGGAAGGTTTCAGGGCAACGAATAGTGTTGTTCGTTAAGAAACTTGTTAATAAAAAGACAAAATCCTATTCTGTTTCCGGAATGGTCAGTGACGCGACTGGTCCGATCATCGGCGCGTCTATTGCTATAAAAGACGGCAAAGGAACCATTACGTCTATGGATGGAAATTTTCACTTGGACAATATCTACATCGGTGATGTTCTTACCATTTCTTTTATAGGCTATAAATCAAAGAACCTCGTATTCAATGGACAGTCTCAACTGAATATTACCTTGGATGAAGATACAGAAGAATTGGATGAAGTCGTTGTAACGGCATTAGGTATCAAACGCTCGGAGAAAGCTTTGGCCTACAATGTTCAACAAATAAAAGGAGAGGCCTTAACAGCTGTCAAAGATGCTAACTTCATGAATTCATTAACTGGTAAGGTGGCAGGTGTACAAATTAATAGTGGTGCTACAGGTGCTGGTGGAGCCGCTCGTGTTGTGATGCGTGGTATGAAGTCTTTGACCAAAGATAACAATGCCTTATACGTGATTGATGGTATACCCGTATTTAATACAGGTTCAAGCGGTGGTGATGGGCAATACGGTACAATGGGAGGTTCAGATGCAATTGCGGACTTGAATCCGGATGATATTCAAAGTATCAGTATGATGACCGGCTCTTCGGCCGCGGCATTATATGGTTCTGCCGCTGCCAATGGTGTGGTTTTGGTAACGACTAAGAAAGGCTTGAAAGAAAAGATTTCAGTTAGTGTGTCCAATAGTACAACTTTTTCTAAAGCATATATTATGCCTGAAATGCAAAATCGTTATGGAACAAGTTCTTCCTTGTTTAGTTGGGGAGACTTGACAGATAAACGATATAATCCAAAAGATTTCTTTAATACTGGATCTAATATTATTAACTCAGTTTCCATTTCGGGTGGTAGCGCAAAAAATCAAACTTATCTTTCTGCTTCTACGACCAATTCTGCCGGTATCCTGCCTAATAATCGTTACAATCGTTACAATTTCACAGGAAGAAATACAACCTCTCTTTTGAATGACAAATTGATTCTAGATTTAGGTGCCCAATATATTGTTCAGAATAATAAGAATATGGTATCTCAAGGTCAATATTATAATCCGCTGACATCCTTATATTTATTTCCTCGAGGAGATGATTTTAATGAAGTCCGCTTATACGAACGTTATAACACTCAATACGGATTTATGACTCAATACTGGCCCTATGGAGATGGTAGCTTATCAATGCAAAATCCGTATTGGACACAAAATAACATTCGCCGCACTTCCGATAAAAAGCGTTATAACTTGAATGTCTCTTTAAAATGGAACGTAAACAGTTGGCTCAATTTCACTGGGCGTGTGAATCTGGACAATTCCGATTATCGTAACAAAAAAGAAATGGCAGCATCTACATTAACAACCTTTTGTGGTCTTAATGGAGGTTTGGAAAATTCGATGCGCCAAGAACGCGCTTTATATTTAGATTTGTTAGCCAGCATAGACAGAACATTTGGCGATTTTCGCCTGAATGCCAATCTGGGAACATCTTTATATCACACCTCCATGGATCAGATGTTGATAGCAGGTGATTTGATTATTCCTAACTTCTTTGAATATAATAACATTAATTTTAATGCGAATTATAAGCCGGATCCTTCCGGTTATCAGGATGAAATTCAAAGTATCTTTGCCAATGTGGAAGTCAGTTGGAAAAGCCAGTTGTATTTAACGCTCACCGGACGTAATGATTGGGACTCCAAATTGGCTTATTCCAAACAGAAATCCTTCTTCTATCCTTCTGTTGGATTATCGGCAGTTTTGTCCGAAATGTTTAAAATGCCCGAATGGATAACTTATGCAAAAGTACGTGGCTCCTATACGATGGTGGCTTCTTCATTTGATCGTTTTCTGACTAATCCGGGATATGAATACAACAGTCAGACCCATAATTGGGCAAATCCTACTGTGTACCCCATGGAAGATATGAAGCCTGAAAAAACCAAATCGTGGGAAATTGGCTTAAATCTGAAGTTTTGGAAAAATAGATTTCATTTAGATGCAACCTATTACCGTTCGAGTACCACCAATCAGACATTCAAGGTAGATATACCTTCATCATCAGGTTATAGTAAAGCTATTATTCAAGCCGGTAATGTTCAGAATCAAGGTTTGGAATTGGCTTTGGGATTCCAAGATGAATGGGCGGGTTTTGGCTGGTCATCTAATGCGACCTTCACCTTAAACCGAAATAAAGTAAAAAGACTTGCTTCTGGGACAACCAACTATGTGACCGGCGAAATTATTCAAATGAATGAGTTGCCTGTGGGATGGTTGGGTAAAGAAAATGTCGCTCCTAGAGTCATTCTGACAGAAGGAGGTAGCATGACTGATATTTATGTATATAATCAACTGAGCAAAGATAATAATGGAAATATAAAACTGGTAAATGGTAAGCCTGGTATTACCAGTTCTAATACCCCGACTAAAGTGGGGGATTTGAATGCAGATTATAATCTGGGCTGGGTGAATCAGTTTACGTACAAAGGCGTCAATTTAGGCATTGTTTTGTCTGCTAGAGTCGGTGGTTTAGTTTATTCGGCTACTCAGGGTGTCTTAGACTATTATGGGGCTTCAAAAGTCTCTGCTATCACTCGAGATAATGGCGGAATACCCATCAATAAAGGAGTCGTTGATGCGCAGAGTTATTATCAGGCGATCTCAACAGGTGAAGGAGGTTATGGTCGTTACTATCTGTATGATGCGACTAACATACGGCTTCAGGAGCTGAGTTTAAACTACACACTACCTAAAAAGTGGTTTAAAAATATAGCGAACATAACATTGGGAGTGGTCGGACGCAATTTATGGATGATTTATTGCAAAGCTCCTTTTGATCCGGAATTGTCGGCTTCTACCGCTAGCAATTACTATATGAATGTTGACTATTTTATGCAGCCTAGTTTACGTAATGTGGGTTTCAATGTGAAAGTTCAATTCTAAAAAGCTTATTAAATGAAAAAATATATACGAAAAATAATATTGGGGACATCTATGTTAATGCTGATAACAGGTTGTACCGATGAGTTTGAAAAGTATAACACTAACCAGTATCAAATTCATCAAGCGGACCCTGCTACATTGGCAAAACCTATGATTGAGACAATTGTCAACATACAACAGAATGATTCTCAGATGCAGGACCAGATGGTAGGCCAGTTTGGCGGATATTTTACTGTGTCTAATCGGTGGGCAGGTACAAATTTCAGTACGTTTAATCCAAGTGCTGATTGGAATAAGAATCCATGGAATACTCCTTTTGAAAAGATATATGGCAACTTCTTTCAAATACAAGAAGCTACAAACTCATCCGGACATTACTACTCGTTTGCTCGGTTAATCAGAGCTATAACCATGCTTCGTGTGACCGACTGTTATGGTCCCATGCCATACAGTCAGATTCAAAAAGGAAACTTTTACGTAGTCTATGATATGCAAGAAGAGGTTTACAAGAATATTCTCAATGATTTAACTCAGGCCGCTACTGTATTGTTTGCCTATCATAAAGAAACGAATGGGCACACACCTTTGGGAGAGAATGATCCGGTTTTTAATGGAGACTATTCCAAATGGGCTCGACTAGCAAATTCTATGAAGTTGCGTGTTGCGATGCGAATCAGTAACGCTTGGCCGGAAATGGCAAAAGAAGCAGCTGAAACTGCGATTGCCAGTGAAGCAGGAATTGTCGAGGCAAATAACGACAATGCGATGCTTGCTTGCGGAAGCCAGAACAATCCTTATCATCTGGCAGCTGTCAGTTGGGGTGATTTGCGCATCAATGCCAATATTGTAGATTATATGAATGCTTATAAGGATCCGCGTAGATCGGCTTTCTTTAAGAAATCCACCATTCCGGGAAAAACGGATCAGTACGTAGGTATGCGTACTGGTGATGGTAAATTTAATAAGGGAAATATACAAGTGTTTTCAATCCCTGAAATATCAGGGACAAATCCACTTATGGTTTTTTGTGCTGCCGAGACTGCTTTTTTACGGGCGGAAGGAAAACTTAGAGGATGGAATGTCGGAGAAAAAAGTGCCAAACAGTATTATGAAGAAGGTATTACTCTATCTATGCAGCAATATCAAGTTTCGGATTCGGATTACATGAATATAGAGGATGCTCCTACCGTATCTCATCAATATGATAATATTCAAAAAGCACCGAGTACAATCAGTAATACCGTCTCTGTGAAATGGGAAGAAGGCGATAATCTATTGACTGGGAAAAATTTCCAACGTATCATCACTCAGAAGTGGATTGCCAACTATCCGTTAGGTATGGAAGCATGGGCTGAATATCGGCGGACAGGATACCCGGAATTATATCCATGTATTGATAATTTGTCTTTCAGTGGAGTTGATAGCAAGCGTGGTATGCGTCGTCTGGCTTTTCCTTATACAGAAGCTCAAAACAATAAAACGAATTATACTCAGGGAGTTACTTTCTTGGATGGTCCGGATAATGAGGTGACTGAATTGAAATGGGCTAAAAAGAATTAGGAACTTATAAATACGTATGATATGAAGAAAATATATTTACTATATATAATTTTTGCTTTCATAATAACGGGCTGTTTGATAGCCTGTGACGATTGGACAGAAATCGAAGCGAAACATTTTTCGGAAGAAATGATATCTGAAGAATATTATGCTGCTTTACGGGCATATAAAAAATCTCCTCATTCAGTATTATTCGGATGGTTCGGAGGATGGGCAGGGGAAGGTACCAATGTAAAAAGCTCATTAGCTGGCCTCCCTGATAGTGTAGACTTTGTTTCTATTTGGGGAGGATGGCATAGCTTGACAGAAGCTAAAAAAGCCGATTTGAAGTTTGTACAAGAGAAAAAGGGTTTGAAAGCCTTGGCTTGTATATTGATGTTTCAAATTGGAGACGGAATTACTCCGGAACAACCTGCCGATTTTGAAGGTTCGTGGAATGACTGGCAACACGAGTTCTGGGGATGGAAACCGGGAGATGAAGAATCTATTAATGCTGCAATTGTGAAATATGCTAATGCTGTATGTGACACTATTGATAAGTACAATCTCGATGGATTCGATTTGGATGCCGAACCCAGTTATTCACAACCTTTTGAAACAAATAAGGAAATGTGGAGACCAAAGTCTCGTGCGCATTTATTTATTCAAACTATGGCTAAGCGTATAGGACCTAAAGCAGAAAGCCCTCAGGGAGTTGAAAAGCTTCTTGTTGTAGATGGGGAGCCGGAAGCTTTTCCTGCAGAAATGGGTGGCTGTTTTGATTACTTTATTTTACAATCATATCGCTGTAGTGGCGAAAGTGATTTGGAATGGCGGTTAAATAGGCAAATTAGTCATTTCGCTTCAGTTTTAACAGAAGAAGAAGTGACCAATAAATTGATTGTAACGGAAACTATAGAAGCGGTAGATGTAGCCTTGAATGGAGGATATAATTTTACCGATCCTGCCGGTAACAGGATGAAGTCTGTGGAAGGAATGGCTCGTTGGCAACCCCAAAACGGGTTTCGTAAAGGTGGGATGGGAACTTATCATATGGAAGCCGAATATGGTACAACTCCTGACTATAGATATTTGCGAAACGCTATCCAGATAATGAATCCTTCAGCTCTTTCTTTAGTTAAATATTAAATGTAAAATTATGAAACAAGTAAATATTATAAGAAAACTTTTTATTCCATTGGCTATTATTGGAATGGGAGCTTTTATAGGCTGTGATGACGCAAAGAATGACGGGTTAAGTGCGCATGCTTATATTGAAGAAGCTTTATCTAATACAAGCAAAAAGGTAACTGTTCAACCCAAAGGAGAGAGCTTGACTGATATAAGCGTGCATCTCAGTAATGCTTCCTCTTTAGATAATCACTATGAGCTGATAATCGATCAAGCCATTCTTGAAAGATATAATAAAGCAAATGGAACGCTATATGCTGTATTGCCTCAAAGTGGCTACACTTTACCCGAAGATATTGTAGTGAAAGCCGGCGAATATGCTACTACTTCTGTGCCAATATCTTTAAAAGCTTTCACTCCTGAAATGTCGAACTCTGGTGAGTCGTATGCGTTACCTTTGAAGTTAAAACTTAAAAATGGTGATGTGGAAGCTATGTCTGAGACGGGATCATTTGTCATTTTGGCTGAAAATATCCTTGAGTTCTCAGCTCCGATGTTTGATGGGGGAGCTGATTTGAAAGCGGACAAATTTAAGGAATCACCGGAAACTTATGCTCAATATACCGTTGAAGTTCGTTTCCAAGTATCTAATACGAGTGACCGTGACAGGGCTGTATTTAAGAATGGAGGTGATGATTTGAATTTTGTATTGCTGCGTTTTGAAGATCCTCAATCAAATAATGATCAGCATAAGGCGCATTCATTGGTGCAAATTGTTGGGCGTAATCGTATTTATTTAAATCCAAGTAATTCTTTTGAACCTAACAAGTGGCAACATCTCGCTCTAGTTTCCGATGGTTCCAGTTATCGTCTTTATATAAACGGGAAAGACAGTGGTGTAATACCTATTCCGACTGGAGCTACCACATTCTCCGATGTCAATTGGTTCTGCAAAGGAGACGATCCATATAGTCGTTGGAGGGGATGTAAAATATTAATAAGTGAAGCGCGTATATGGTCTGTAGCTAGAACTGCGAATCAGATTCAAAATAATATGACCGTCACAAGTCCAAAATCGCCTGGATTGGAAGCCTATTGGAAGTTCAATGAAGGAAATGGGAATGTATTTCAAGATGCAACAGGTAAGGGGCATACTTTAACCACGTCTATTACTCCTAAGTGGATTAATGGTATTTTATCAACCGATGGAGCTACTGAGTGGAAGTGAAAAATATTTTAAAAGTATCAGTTATGAAAAAGAATTTTTTTGTGTATATTTTATTGATCGTTTTGATGGGGACTGTGATATCTTTGGCTTCTTGTGATGATGACGATCTGACTGCTGCGCAATCCGGTAGCAAATGGAACACTACTTATGTAACTTTGCATCCGTCTAATTACTTGAAACCGTTACCTTCATTTACACTAAATCATTCACGAGAAAATGGTGTAGATGGTAAGGTCAATATTCAGTACATCGTCATGACGTCTAAAGCTGCAACTCATGATATTATTGTAGATGTGGAAATAGAATGTAATATTCCTATCAGTAATAGTAAAATAGAGTTGAGTGCGAGCAATCTGAAAATTAAAGCAGGTGAGAATAAATCAGAGCCTGTCACTTTAAACATTTCAGATTGGTCGGAACTGGAAAGTGTAAAAGATAAGCAAGATTACGCTTTGACAATTAAAATGAAAAACATCACTTCTCAGAATAAGTATATTTCCAAAGGTGAATTTTATACGGAGATTGTATTAAATATCGTAAAAAAGCCTGCATTATAATCTATGGGCAATGATGTCTTATAGATAAAAGAATATCATATTGAACCATACTTTGTATCTCTCACATCATTGCTGTTCACCTTTTTTAGGGTGGACAGCAATGATGTCTTTAAAAAAAGCCCTCCATTGATGTGGAGTTTGAACCAATGCCACAATACTTTATTCAATTCTAAAATTATATCGAACTCAGGTTAATATAGAATTAGTGATAAAAATACAGATAAACATCAAATTAGACTTTTGCAAAAAATGATTTTGCACATTGGGGAAAAAGAAATGTTTCACAAATTTGCATGACCCATCAAAAAAAACATAATTTAACTGTGTGTATTTCCCACGTTACGTATTATACTTATATAAAAGAATAATAGATAACGATAACATACAATGAATAATACTTTTAAAATAATTAGAAATTTTATAGCTATCATCGCAAGCCAAGAACTTAAAATCAAATTCTGGAACTGGCTGGTATCTCCTTCTATGCAAAAAGAAAAAGAAGAAGTCTGCTCCTTTATCTCTAATCTTGTCTATTATTACCTTTTGGAATGACATGGCATCTGCTGTGACTACACATCCTGACACATTTACTTTGTCCAATAGCCGGGGCACGGCTTTGATTTCGTTACTTTTCTCCTTGCAAACATCAGTAGCCAAAGTAAAGCCAGAACGGAGTGAATATGCGGATACGATATCAGGGTTACGTCCGTTGTCGTACAAGGTACCTCGCATGGCCTTGCCATCAATACAAATGATCTCAGCTTCCGAAGCGGACATTTCCTTGCGGAAAACATCTGCAAAAGCAGACATTCGATCAGCCATCTTTTCATCATCTATGCTTTGAAACACACGGCAAAGCGTAGATGATGAGGGTAACCCATGCCGAAATAGCCCTTTCGCCTGCAGGCGTTTCAAGTGATGTTTGCCAAATTGAAGTATTTCAGCCCTGGTAACACACTTACTGAGCCTGGCCAATATTACAAGCATGAGTATGTCTTCAAGTTTGTGTTTGAAGTTTCCCCTGCTTGTTCTGCGGAATTCAGGGACTGAGGATACAAATTTTCTCAAATGAGTCATGATGCTGCCACGAAGACAGTCAAGGTGTTTCTTCTTTAGTAATATTATACGTAAAAAGTTATATATCAGAGAAATAAGTCGTATTTTTGCTATCGCAAAAACAAAGACGGAAGACAATATCTACATCGTGTCGCTATTGAATTCCGCCTATAAAAAATGTAAAAATGAACGATAAGAAGAAACACCTAAGGCGGTGCTTCCGCATCGCTGCGCACGAATATAAGGCTTTTTACTACAACAACAAGCAATGAACAATATTTTTTAAATGAAAAAGCCGTGGTCATGAATTAATTTATGAACGCACTTTTATTTTTTAGCTTGGCTATGAATATCAGAACCCATATCTTTGCATCGTGATCACAAAACAAAAATAAAACGAATTAACTAACTATTAAAAAAAAGAAGATTATGGCACTAAAGTATGTTGTCAAGAAAAGAGTTTTCGGCTTTGACAAGACAAAGACTGAAAAGTATGTAGCACAAAATGTTATTACCAATACGGTAAATTTCAGAGATTTATGCAAGGAAGTATCCATGTTCGGCATGATTCCTGAAGGTGCAGTGAAACACGTGATTGACGCACTGATTGATGCGTTGAATACGAACCTAAACAAAGGATTGTCTGTGCAATTGGGTGATTTCGGATGTTTTCGTCCCGGCATGAACTGCAAAAGTCAAGATGCGGAAGAAGATGTGGATGCAGACACCGTTCAACGAGTAAAGATTGTGTTTACTCCGGGATATAAATTTAAGGAAATGCTGAACAAAGTAAGTATTTACAGAACGGAAGGAAACGGTGGCAGCACCTCTTCCGGAAATGGCGGAGACAACAAACCGGAAAATCCGGACGGAGGAGGCGGAAGCGGCGAGGCTCCGGATCCTGCAGCATAACGTATGAGTTATATTTGCATATAAAACAGCATATAACATCTGACTAACAGACTAACACAACAGCCTATTTTATCAACGTGAGATATCGTTTCCAACCCCGGGGAGAAACAGTATCTCACGTTTTTTATTCATTACAGCCACTAAAATACTCCATTTTCTAGCTAATTTATTAAAAACTATCCCTAATTGAATGATTATTTGACCTCCACTGAATGAAATATTCCCTATCTTTGACTCCCGAAATTCAAACCTAATACAAAAAAACCCATGAAGAAACAACTACTCTCTTGCTGCTTGGCTGCATTGGGACTGACAGCAATTCAGGCGCAAAGCTTCAATGAGTGGAAAGACCCGGAAGTGAATTCCGTAAACCGCTCCGCTATGCACACTAATTACTTTGCTTACGCATCGGCTGATGAAGCTAAAGCCGGCATTAAAGAAAATCCAACGAATTTCATGACTCTGAACGGTCTTTGGAAATTCAACTGGGTGAGACATGCGGAAGCACGTCCAACCGACTTTTACCAAACCAATTTCAACGACAAAGGTTGGGACGACCTTCAGGTTCCCGGTGTATGGGAACTAAACGGCTATGGCGATCCTATCTATGTAAATGTAGGATATGCCTGGAGAAGTCAATTCAAAAACAATCCACCGTATGTTCCGACAGAAAACAATCATGTAGGCTCTTACCGCAAAGAAATCATCCTTCCTGCCGACTGGAAAGGTAAAGAAGTTTTCGCACATTTTGGCTCGGTAACTTCCAATATGTACCTTTGGGTGAACGGACGTTACGTAGGATATAGCGAAGACAGCAAACTGGAAGCTGAATTCAACCTGACCAACTATCTGAAACCGGGCAAAAACGTGATCGCTTTTCAAGTATTCCGCTGGTGCGACGGCAGTTATCTGGAAGATCAGGACTTCTTCCGCTACTCCGGTGTAGGACGTGACTGCTATCTGTACGCACGCGACAAGAAACACATTCAGGATATTCGCATCACTCCCGATTTGGACAGCCAATATAAAGACGGTACGCTGAATATAGCTGTTGATCTGAAAGGAAACGGCACAGTAGCTTTAGACCTGACAGATGCTCAAGGCAACAGTGTGGCGACTTCCGACCTGAAAGGTTCGGGCAAACTCAACACTACCCTATCCGTCTCCAATCCGGCTAAATGGACTGCCGAAACACCTAATCTCTACACGCTGACCGCTACACTGAAAAACGGCAATAACGTAGTAGAAGCAATCCCCGTAAAGGTTGGTTTCCGCAAGATTGAGCTGAAAGGCGGACAGATACTTGTAAACGGACAACCGGTACTCTTCAAGGGAGCCGACCGCCACGAGATGGATCCGGACGGTGGTTATGTAGTCTCCCTCGAACGTATGCTGCAAGACATCAAAGTAATGAAAGAACTTAATATCAACGCTGTGCGTACCTGCCATTATCCGGACGACAACCGTTGGTATGACCTTTGCGACCAATACGGTCTGTATGTAGTAGCCGAGGCCAACGTAGAATCTCACGGAATGGGCTACGGCGACCAAACACTAGCCAAGAATCCTAGATATGCTAAAGCTCATATGGAACGCAACCAGCGCAACGTACAACGTAGCTATAACCATCCGTCTATCATCTTCTGGTCACTGGGTAATGAAGCCGGCATGGGACCGAACTTTGAGAAGTGCTACACCTGGATTAAAAACGAAGATAAAACACGTGCCGTACAATACGAACAAGCACGCACCAGTGAATTTACAGACATTTATTGCCCGATGTATCTGGGTTATGAAGGCTGTATTAAATACTGCGAAAACGATATTCAGAAACCGTTGATTCAGTGTGAATATGCACACGCTATGGGCAATTCGCAAGGTGGATTCAAAGAATACTGGGACATCACCCGCAAATACCCGAAATACCAGGGCGGATTTATCTGGGACTTCGTAGACCAGTCCTGCCACTGGAAAAACAAAGACGGAGTGAGCATTTATGGTTATGGCGGTGACTTCAATAAATACGATGCTTCAGATAATAATTTCAACGACAACGGTTTAATCAGCCCCGACCGCGTGCCTAATCCACACGCTTACGAAGTAGCTTATTTCTATCAGGACATATGGACTACTCCTGCTGATCTTGCCAAAGGTGAAATCAACATCTTCAACGAGTATTTCTTCCGCGACCTGTCCGCATATTATATGGAATGGCAATTACTGGCAAACGGAGAAGTTGTACAAACGGGCATCGTATCCGACCTGAAAGTAGCACCCCAGCAAACTGTCAAAGTGCAAATTCCATTCGACACAAAGAATATCTGTCCTTGCAAAGAACTGCTACTCAATGTGAGCTATAAACTGAAAGCTGCCGAAACGCTACTGCCAGCAGGAGCTACCATTGCCTACGACCAGCTTAGTATCCGTGACTACAAAGCACCGGAACTGAAACTGGAAAACGGACAGGCCTCTAATATTCCGGTCATCGTACCCAACATTCTGGACAACGACCGCAATTATCTGATTGTGAAAGGCGAGAACTTCTCCATGGATTTCAACAAACACAATGGTTACCTCTGTCGTTACGACGTCAACGGTATGCAAATGATGGAAGATGGTAGCGCACTGACTCCTAACTTCTGGCGTGCACCGACGGACAATGACTTTGGAGCCGGACTGCAACACAAATACGCTGCCTGGAAGAATCCGGAACTGAAACTGACTTCTCTGAAACATGCTATCGAAAACGATCAGGCAGTGGTTCGTGCCGAATATGACATGAAGTCAATCGGTGGAACATTATCGCTGACTTATACCATTAATAATAAGGGTGCAGTGAAAGTTACTCAAAAGATGGCAGCAGACAAGAGCAAGAAAGTTTCTGAGATGTTCCGCTTTGGTATGCAAATGCGTATGCCTCTTAACTTCAATGAGATAGAATATTATGGCCGTGGTCCGGGAGAAAACTATGCCGATCGCAACCACGCAGCAATGTTGGGCAAATACCGTCAAACGGTAGAAGAACAATTCTATCCTTATATCCGCCCACAGGAAACCGGAACAAAAACGGATATCCGCTGGTGGAGACTTCTGAATATCAGCGGCAACGGACTGCAATTCGTATCGGATGCTCCTTTCTCTGCTTCCGCACTGAATTATACCATCGAATCATTGGACGACGGTGACGGTAAAGACCAGCGTCACTCACCGGAAGTTGAAAAGGCAAACTTTACAAACTTCTGTATCGACAAAGTACAAACAGGATTGGCATGCGTCAACAGTTGGGGAGCTATACCACTGGAAAAATACCGTCTTCCTTACCAAGATTATGAGTTAAGTTTTATTATGACTCCCGTATATCACAAAATAAAGTAAAAAACATAGTTAAAAAACACGGTATCAGAGAACAAAAATACCGAAATTAAAGTACTTTTGCAGTCGGAAACTAATTTGTAGAAATTAGTTTCCGACTTTTCTTTCTTAATCCCTTGTCTATATGAATGAACAGCACACTGACAAAAAGCGCATTAAATTAAAAAACAGATATTTATAAGTATGAAAAGTAGAATTGTTTTATTTGCATTTTGCGTAGCCCTCTTGTCTAGTTGTGGCAATAAGGGCAATGACACAGGAAAAGTTCCTGAATATGCAGTACAAGAGTTACAAAAAACGACTGCTCATTTAACAACTGCCTATCCGGCTACAATCAAAGGTAAACAAGATGTAGAAATCCGTCCGCAGGTATCGGGTTTCATCACCAAACTATGCGTGGATGAAGGAGCAGCTGTCCGTAAGGGACAAGTGCTGTTCATTGTTGATCCCACCCAATACGAAGCTGCAGTGCGCACAGCAAAAGCTGCCGTTGCTACAGCCGAGGCTGCTGTCCGCACTCAACAAATGACAGTGGATAATAAGCGTGAACTTAACAAGAAGAACATCATCAGTGACTACGACTTGTCGATGGCAGAAAACTCACTGGCACAGTCGCAGGCACAGTTGGCACAAGCAAAAGCACAGCTTACCACAGCGCAGCAGAATCTCTCTTTCACACAGGTGAAGAGTCCTTCCGACGGTGTAATCAATGATATTCCGTATCGTCTGGGTGCGTTGGTTAGTCCTTCCATCTCTACTCCGATGACTACTGTTTCTGAAATTGATGAAGTATATGTATATTTCTCAATGACAGAAAAAGAGCTGTTGGCTATGACCAAAACCGGAGGCACCATCAAAGAGGAAATCAGCAAAATACCTGCTATCAAATTGCAGCTGATTGACGGCACAGAGTACAGCATCGAAGGTAAAGTAGACGCAATAACAGGAGTGATCGACCAGTCAACCGGTTCGGTAAGTATGCGTGCACTTTTCCCGAACCAAGAACATATCTTGCGCAGCGGCGGAACTGCAAACGTTCTGATTCCTTATACTATGGAAAGCGCAATCAGCATACCGCAGTCTGCAACAGTAGAAATCCAGGACAAGAAGTTCGTTTTCGTCCTGCAACCGGACAACACTGTGAAGTATACGGAAATCGTAATCTTCAACCTGGATAACGGAAAAGAATATCTCGTTACTTCCGGCCTGAACCCGGGAGATAAAATCGTAATCGAAGGCGTGCAGAGTCTGAAAGATGGCCAGAGCATACAGCCTATCACACCTGCTCAAAAAGAAGCGAACTATCAACAGCATTTGAAAGACCAGCACGATGGTAATTTAGCTACAGCTTTCAATTAATAATTTAGATAATCGTATGAAGTTAGATAAATTTATTAACCGTCCGGTACTATCAACGGTTATTTCTATTTTGATAGTCATTCTGGGTGCTATCGGACTGGCAACACTGCCAATCACCCAGTATCCGGACATTGCGCCTCCTACCGTATCGGTAAGGGCCACTTATACGGGTGCCAGCGCGTCGACCGTATTGAATTCCGTGATTGCCCCGCTAGAGGAACAAATCAATGGTGTGGAAAATATGATGTATATGACCTCCAACGCATCCAACACCGGTGCAGGTGATATATCCATCTATTTTAAACAGGGAACAGACCCAGATATGGCTGCCGTTAACGTGCAGAACCGTGTTTCTATGGCACAGGGATTACTGCCTGCCGAAGTAACCAAAGTCGGTGTGACAACTCAGAAACGCCAGACTTCCATGCTAGTGGTGTTCTCTCTTTACGACGAAAGTGATACATATACAGAATCATTTATCGAAAACTATGCTAAGATCAACCTGATTCCGCAAGTTCAGCGTGTACCGGGTGTGGGTGATGCCTCTGTGATGGGACAGGACTACTCTATGCGTATCTGGCTACGTCCGGACGTAATGGCGCAATACAAGCTGGTTCCGGGCGACGTATCCGCAGCCTTGGCAGAACAGAACGTGGAAGCTGCTCCGGGACAATTCGGTGAACGCAGCAACCAGACTTTCCAATATACCATCCGCTACAAAGGACGTCTGCAACAACCGGAGGAATTCGAAAATATCGTCATCAAATCTTTGCCCGACGGTGAAGTGCTTCGCCTGAACGATATTGCAGAAATCCAACTGGACCGTTTGGGATACAACTTTACCAACCGTGTAAACGGACATAAGGCTGTAACCTGTATCGTTTATCAGATGGCAGGAACAAATGCGACACAAACCATCAGCGACATTCAGGTGTTGCTGGATGAAGCGTCCAAATCACTGCCTGCCGGTTTGAAGATAAACGTATCCATGAATGCCAACGACTTCTTGTTCGCTTCTATCCATGAGGTATTGAAAACATTGATCGAGGCATTTATCCTGGTATTTATCGTAGTATATATCTTCCTGCAGGACTTACGTTCTACATTGATTCCGACCATTGCCATCCCGGTAGCTCTTATCGGTACATTCTTTATCCTGTCCCTAGTAGGATTCAGTTTGAACTTGTTGACGTTATGTGCGCTCGTGCTTGCTATTGCGATTGTGGTCGACGATGCGATTGTGGTCGTCGAGGGTGTGCATGCCAAGCTTGACCAAGGTTATACATCTGCCCGTCTGGCTTCTATCGATGCCATGAATGAATTGGGTGGTGCTATCGTATCTATTACGTTGGTCATGATGGCTGTATTCGTTCCGGTAAGTTTCATGGGAGGTACAGCAGGAACATTCTATCGTCAGTTCGGTATGACTATGGCTATCGCTATCGGTCTGTCTGCATTGAACGCATTGACTTTGAGTCCGGCTTTGTGCGCCGTTCTTCTGAAACCTCACAAAAAAGAAGATGGAACAACGGAAGACTCCACATTGAAAGAACGTATGAAAGTAGCCTATACGGCAGCCCATACAACTATGATCAACAGATATACCGAAGCTATCGGGAAGATGTTGCATCCGGGAATTACACTTACTTTCACGCTTATTGCCATTCTCGGCATGATCTTTGGTTTGTTCAGTATCAATCCGATAGTTACTGCTATTTTCGTAGTGCTTAGTGTTCTGGCACTGATTGGAATGAGTACGAAGAAGTTTAAAAACAGATTCAACGATACATACGAATCAATCCTGAAACGTTATAAGAAACGAGTACTGTTCTTTATCCAGAAGAAATGGCTGTCTATGGGATTAGTTGTCGCTTCCATTGCGATACTTGTATTCTTCATGAACACCACCCCGACAGGTATGGTACCTAATGAAGATACCGGAACACTGATGGGAGCAGTAACATTACCTCCGGGTACTTCTCAAGACCGTTCCGAAGAGATTTTGGCACGTGTAGACAGTCTGATCGCTTCCGATCCTGCGGTATTGTCACGTACTATGATTTCCGGATTCAGCTTTATCGGTGGTCAGGGACCTTCCTATGGTTCTTTCATTATCAAACTGAAAGACTGGGACGAACGTTCCATGATACAGAATTCAGACGTTGTGGTCGGCTCCTTATATATGCGTGCACAGAAGATTATCAAAGAAGCACAAGTATTGTTCTTCGCTCCTCCTATGATCCCGGGTTACTCGGCATCTACGGATATTGAAGTGAATATGCAGGATAAGACCGGTGGTGATCTGAACAAATTCTTCGATGTGGTTAATGATTATACGGCAGCATTGGAAGCACGTCCGGAAATTAATTCAGCAAAGACTTCCTTCAACCCGAATTTCCCGCAATACATGATTGACATTGATGCGGCAGCTTGTAAAAAAGCTGGCATCAGCCCGAGCGATATCCTCACTACTATGCAAGGATATTACGGAGGTTTGTACGCATCCAACTTCAATCGTTTCGGTAAGATGTATCGTGTTATGATTCAGTCAGATCCGTTATCACGCAAAAACCTGGAATCTTTAAAAAATATCAAGGTGCGTAATAGTGCAGGCGAGATGGCCCCGATTGCCCAGTTCATTTCTGTGGAGAAAGTATATGGTCCGGATATTATTAGTCGTTTCAACCTTTATACCTCTATGAAAGTAATGGTAGCTCCGGCAAGTGGTTATACATCCGGTCAGGCATTGACGGCTCTTGCCGAAGTTGCTCAAGAAAACCTGCCTACCGGTTATACGTATGAACTAGGAGGTATGGCGCGTGAAGAGGCTCAAAGTAGCGGAAGTGCTACCGGACTGATTTTTGTACTCTGTTTTGTATTCGTTTACTTATTGTTGAGTGCACAGTACGAAAGTTACATTCTTCCATTGGCCGTATTATTATCCATTCCGTTCGGTCTGTTAGGCAGTTTCCTGTTTGTGAATGGTGTAAGTGCTATCGGTAATATTTCGGCATTGAAGATGATTCTGGGTACGATGTCAAACAATATCTATATGCAGATCGCGTTAATCATGTTGATGGGTCTGTTGGCGAAGAATGCCATCTTGATCGTAGAGTTCGCCCTAGATCGTCGCAAGATGGGTATGAGTATCACTTGGGCAGCTGTATTGGGTGCCGGTGCTCGTCTCCGCCCGATTCTGATGACATCATTGGCGATGGTAGTCGGTTTGCTTCCGTTGATGTTTGCCTTCGGTGTAGGTGCCCACGGTAACCGTACACTAGGTACTGCCTCTATCGGTGGTATGTTAATCGGTATGATTTGCCAAATTTTCATCGTTCCTGCCTTGTTTGTTATCTTCCAGTATCTGCAAGAGAAAGTTAAACCGATGGAATGGGAAGATATTGACAATGCAGATGCCGTAACAGAGATTGAACAATACGCTAAATAATGAAATTCGATATGAAGAAACAGATTCTATATATGTTGTGCGCAACTGCTCTCTTGAGCAGCTGCCACATCTATAAGTCGTATGACAGACCCGAAGATATCACTACTTCCGGCCTGTATCGCGATCCGGTAGCGGATAATGATACACTGGCTTCGGATACAGCTAATTTCGGAAATCTGCCGTGGAGAGAAGTCTTCACCGACCCGCAACTCCAGTCACTCATCGAAACGGGACTGAAACAAAATACGGACCTCTTGTCTGCTGCACAGAATGTGAAAGCGGCAGAAGCATCCCTGATGTCGGCACGTTTGGCTTATGCTCCGTCACTGGGATTGTCTCCGCAAGGAACGATTAGCAGCTTCGACAAGAACGCAGCTACAAAAACTTATTCATTACCTGTCACAGCTAGTTGGCAAATTGATTTGTTTGGTCAGCTACTGAATGCTAAACGGAGTGCCCAGGTTACTCTGAAGCAAACTAAGGCTTACCGCCAGGCAGTACAGACACAGGTTATCTCTAACGTCGCCAATATGTATTATACATTAATGATGTTGGACCGCCAGTTGGAAATAACCAAGGCTACAGCAGAAATTCTGAAAAAGAATGCAGAAACGATGGAAGCCATGAAAGATGCGGCCATGTATAGCATCAATTCAGCTGGTGTAGAACAAAGTAAAGCCGCTTACGCACAGGTACTTGCCAGTATTCCTGATATCGAGCAGAGTATCCGCGAAACGGAAAATGCACTGTCTACTCTTTTGGGAGAGGCTCCCCATGCCATCAAGCGTGGTGAATTGGAGGCACAAGTACTTCCAACCGAACTTTCCGCCGGTGTGCCTATCCAGCTATTATCCAATCGTCCGGACGTAAAAGCAGCCGAAATGTCATTGGCTAGTTGCTATTATAATACCAACTCGGCTCGTGCCGCTTTCTATCCGCAAATCACACTTAGCGGTTCAGCAGGATGGACAAATAATTCAGGAGCCGGAATCGTTAATCCCGGCAAATTGTTGGCCTCTGTTGTCGGTTCACTGACACAGCCATTGTTCTACCGCGGACAGAACATCGCTCGCCTGAAAGCTGCTAAAGCGCAGGAAGAACAAGCGAAATTATCTTTCCAACAAGCCTTATTGAATGCTGGTAGTGAGGTTAGCAATGCGCTAAGTTTATACCAAAAGACCAGTGAAAAGGTAGAATCTCGCCAAATGCAGGTAGAATCTGCTAAAAAAGCTTCGGAAGATACAAAAGAATTGTTTAACTTAGGGACCTCAACCTACCTGGAAGTATTGTCTGCACAACAGTCTTACCTGAGCGCACAAATCTCTCAGGTTTCTGATTGCTTTGATCGAATGCAGGCAGTAGTAAGCCTTTACCAGGCACTGGGTGGTGGAAGAGAAGAATAACTTTAAACATATACTATTATGATTAGTCCGTTAGCTTACGTAGATCCCGAAGCAAAGCTAGGCAAGAATGTAACTGTTCTGCCTTTTGCCTACATTGAAAAGAATGTAGAGATCGGAGATGACTGCGTCATCATGTCCTACGCTAGTATCTTGCAAGGTACTAAAATGGGAAAAGGAAATAAGGTACATCAGAATGCCGTCCTCGGAGCGGAACCGCAAGATTTCCATTACACAGGAGAAGAAAGTAGCCTGATTATTGGAGATAACAACGATATTCGTGAGAATGTGGTAATCAGCCGCGCTACATTTGCCGGCAATGCTACCAAAATCGGAAATGGAAACTACCTGATGGATAAGGTACACCTTTGCCATGATGTACAAATCAGCAATAACTGTGTAGTAGGCATAGGTACTACCATTGCAGGAGAGTGTATGCTGGATGACTGCGCTATTCTAAGTGGCAATGTCACCTTACACCAATATTGTCATATAGGTAGCTGGACACTGGTACAAAGTGGATGCCGTATATCTAAGGATGTGCCTCCATACGTTATCATGTCAGGAAATCCGGTGGCATATCACGGTGTAAATGCTGTGGTTCTCTCGCAACATCGCAATACATCGGAAAGAGTCCTCCGTCACATCGCCAACGCATACCGTTTGATTTATCAGGGTAATTTTAGCGTTCAGGATGCCGTACAGAAGATTATCGACCAGGTTCCTATGAGTGAAGAAATCGAGAATATTGTAAATTTCGTGAAGAACTCGGAAAGAGGGATTGTGAAATAAACAATATAACATCTATAAAAAGAAAGGGTGATGCTCAAAAAAAGCGTCACCCTTCTTTTTTATAGATGGATGACGCAATAGATAATATTTTTACAAATGGAGGATACTTCAGTGATTCAGCAACACTAGTGATTCATCTTCAAATCCAGAAATTCAATTCATCATTCAAATTCCAAAGTACCGAAAAAATCGGGGCGATGGAAATCCGGTTGGTCAATCTCTATCGGATTCCATGAAAGAAAATGAGGAGTCTGCAACTCATCACCACACTTATAGAAATTAGCTTTTATCTCCTTTCCATCGAGTGATTCAATCTGATGCTTAAAGAATACAGCATACGGAATGATGAGAGCAACTTCCCAGTCTGTCTCCTCGACACGTTCTGCAAAAGGCTGATTACCCAGACTAGACCAACGTTGTACGAGAGCAGTCACTTCTTTCGGTGCATGTTCCCGGTTGTTACGAACTGGGCCGGCACCTATCAGGATAGTTCCGATGCAATTACATTCTATATTATAATAGATCCCGTCGCCTGCAGGTATAGAAAAGAATTCCACACAAGAGTCAGTCCATACAGAACCGTTATCTTCTCCATACTTGGCACGTACACTCTCCTCTTTCACTTTAAAATGTAGCAAGATTGAGTTCTGCGTGTGAGCAATTCGAAAATTCACTTTAGGTTTGTAAGGATATTCAGCCCAATTGACACACTGGATCGGCTGAAAATCTATTTTTTCTTCATCGAATAGTTTAGGAAGCGAACAAGCCTCCACGTTAGCCGCACTAATTTTCTTTACTTTCATATATCTTTCGTTTGAATGATACAAATATAGTTACTTTCTTCTAATAAGGTTCACTGAAATCGAATAAAAACAATATATTTGCATAGATGTAAACACCTTAAAAAATAAATTAGTGAGAAAAGTAATTCTTTTATTTCTGCTATTTTTAAGCGTAGCTGGAGTCCGCACACAAGGTCAAAACATCACTTTTAGCCACTTGACCACGGACGACGGACTCTCCCAATTTTCTGTCAATAGCCTTTATATTGATGAACGGGGGATTATATGGATTGGCACGCGTGAAGGACTGAACCGGTATAACGGTAACGATATCAAAAGTTTCAAACTTAATAAAAACGATCCGAACAGTTTGTTCAGCAATACAGTGCTGCGTATCACCGGAAACAAAAACGGGAAGGTATACCTGCTCTGTACGGACGGGGTAGCAGAGTTCGATCTGACCACACAAAGATTCAAAACGTTGCTGCAAGGCAATGTGGATGCTATTTATTTCAACGAGAAATTATATATCGGGAAAAGAGAAGAAGTGTTTGTATATAATGAAAGTACCGGAAACTTCGATCTCTACTATCATCTTGCCGGAAAAGATATCACCCTCTCCTGTCTCCACCTGGACGAAAAGAAAAATCTGTGGATGGGAACTACCAGTAACGGACTTTACTGTTTATCGGGAGACAAAAAGATTTCCCAACCTGTCACAAGAGGTAATATCGCGAGTATTTACGAAGATTCGTCTAAAGAATTATGGATCTGTACCTGGGAAGAAGGACTCTACCGGATAAAAACAGATAGTACCATTGAGAACTTCCGTCATGATCCTAAAAATCCAAACAGTATTTGCACCGACTTCGTAAGGAGTTGCTGTGAAGATAATGCAGGAAATCTGTGGATAGGAACCTTTCACGGGTTAAATCGCTATGAAAAGAGTACAGGTAAATTCCAACTTTACACTGCCAACGCGAACAAACCCGACGGACTTACCCACTCCTCCATCTGGTGCATCGTCAAAGATGAACAAGGAACAATTTGGCTGGGTACTTATTTCGGAGGTGTCAACTATTTCAATCCGGAATATGAAATCTATACCCGCTACAAGACGGGAGATACAGAAAAAGAAGGTTTAAGTAGCCCGATTGTTGGCAGAATGACTGAAGATAAAGACGGAAACTTATGGATCTGTACTGAAGGCGGTGGCGTGAATGTGTACGACCGGAAAAACAACACCTATCGGTGGTATCGCCACGAAGAGGGCAAAAATAGCATTTCCCATAACAATGTCAAAGCAATCTACTACGACCAGACTAATGAAATCATGTGGATAGGTACACACTTGGGAGGATTGAACAAACTCGACCTGCGTACCAACCGTTTCACAGTCTACCGGATGAAAGCCGGAGACCCAACCTCACTACCTTCGGATATCGTCCGAGACATTGTACCTTATAAGGACAAGCTGGTTGTCGCCACACAAAACGGTGTTTGTCTTTTCAATCCGGCAACAGGTGCTTGCCAACAACTCTTCAAAGAGACGAAAGAAGGAAGAGGTATTGGCATGGTAGCCAGTCTTTGCATTGATAAAGACGGTACATTGTGGATTGCGGCTACCGGAGAGGGTGTTTATTCTTACCGGTTCGACAGCGGTAAACTTTCTAATTATCCGCACAATCCCGCTAATCCAAACAGTCTTAGCAACAATAATATCAACAGTATCATGCAGGACAGTAACGGCAATCTATGGTTCTGCACCTCCGGAAGCGGTCTCGACCGTTACCGTAAGGCAAGTGATGACTTTGAAAACTTCGATGTACAGACAGATGGTCTATCCAGTGACTGTATCTACGAAGTATGCGAATCGTCCATACAGAAAGGTGACTTATTGCTGATTACCAATCAAGGCTTCTCACAGTTCGACTATCCAAGCAAGAAATTCTATAATTACGGTACGGAAAACGGATTCCCGTTGACTGCCGTCAATGAAAACGCACTATTTGTGACACATGACGGAGAAGTATTCCTTGGCGGTATTCAGGGAATGATTTCTTTCTGGGAGAAAAAATTACATTTCACTCCCAAATCATATAATATCATTCTTTCCCGCCTGTTTGTCAACGGAAAAGAAGTAGTTCCGGGAGATGAAAGCGGCATCCTGGAACAGTCGATCTGTCATACTCCGGAAATCAGTCTGAAAGCGAATCAATCGATGTTTAGCATCGAATATGCCACTTCCAACTTCATCCCTGCCAACAGAGATGAAATTCTCTATCGCCTGGAGGGTTTCTCAGACGAATGGAACCATACTTACCGGAAGCAAACGCTGATTACTTATACAAACCTGAATCCGGGTAAATATACCCTTGTCATCAAATCACAGAGGGAAGGAATAAAAGAGGCCAGACTGCTGATTATCGTACTCCCTTCATGGTATGAGACATGGTGGGCTTACCTGATTTATACCATTGTCACTATCAGCCTGTTATGGTATCTTATTCAGAACTATAATTCGCGCATCAAACTCCGTGAGTCTTTGAAGTACGAAAAGAAGCATATTGAAGACCTCGAAGCATTGAACCAGTCGAAACTCCGTTTCTTCACTAACATCTCGCACGAATTCCGCACACCGTTAACGCTGATCGTGGGACAAGTGGAAACTTTGTTGCAGGTGCAGACATTTACGCCTAATATATATAATAAGGTATTGGGAATCTACAAGAACAGTCTCCAATTACGGGAACTGATTACGGAACTACTTGATTTCCGTAAACAGGAACAGGGTCACATGAAGATCAAAGTTAGCCAGCACAATCTGGTTAACTTCCTGTATGAGAATTATCTGCTCTTCCTCGAATATGCGAGCAGTAAACAAATCAACTTCAAGTTCAACAAACAGAAGGATGACATTGAAGTATGGTATGACCAAAAGCAGATGCAGAAAGTAATAAACAACCTGCTGTCTAATGCAGTGAAGCATACCAAGGCCGAAGATACAATTTCGATTAATGTATCGCAGGAGAAAGACCATGTCATCATTGAAATAAAAGATACCGGGACAGGTATCTCCGCTGCCGAAATTGATAAGATATTCGACCGTTTCTATCAGACCGAACATCTCAACTCGCTGAATACCGGAGCCGGTACAGGCATCGGACTGGCACTGACAAAAGGTATTGTGGAACTTCATCACGGCACAATCCGGGTAGAAAGCGAACCGGGCAAAGGAAGCAGTTTCATTATCACCCTCAAACTAGGCAAGGAACACTTCACAGAAGAGCAAATAGCGAAAGATGATACGGAAACCATCCAGCAAACAGAGACTATTGTTCCTTCAGTAGAAATAATCCCTGATTCGGAATGGAAAGAAGAAGATAACAAGCGCATCGAAGACGCCAAAATGCTGATAGTGGAAGACAATGAATCTATCAAGCAGATGTTAGTCGGTATTTTCGAAACATTCTATCAAGTCAGTACGGCTTCCGACGGAGTAGAAGCATTAGAAATGATACAGAAGGATATGCCGAGCATCATTTTAAGTGATGTCGTAATGCCACGCATGTCGGGTACGGAACTTTGCAAACAGATCAAGACGGACTTTAACACTTGCCATATTCCGGTGGTATTATTAACCGCACGTACTGCTATAGAGCACAATATCGAAGGTTTGAAGATTGGTGCGGATGATTATATCACGAAACCGTTTAATACCAATCTTCTGATTTCCCGCTGCAATAACCTGGTTAACTCCCGCCGGCTATTGCAAGAGAAGTTCAGCAAACAACCACAGGCTTTTGCCCAAATGTTGGCTACCAACCCGATGGATAAGGAGATGCTCGACCGCGCGATGGCCATTATCGAACGCCATCTGGACAATACGGATTTCAACGTTAATATCTTCGCCCGCGAAATGGGTATGGCACGTACGAACCTATTCACTAAACTGAAAGCAGTTACAGGCCAGACCCCGAATGATTTCATCCTAAGCATACGTCTCAAAAAAGGCGCTGTCATGTTAAGGAATAACCCGGAGCTGAATATCACGGAGATCTCTGACCGGATTGGGTTCTCCTCCTCCCGCTATTTCAGTAAATGTTTCAAGGAGATTTATCACGTCAGTCCGCTGGCTTATCGTAAAGGAGAAGAGAGCGAAGAAGAAGGAGACGGAGAAGAAACAGATTAGCAGGTAACTATACAAGCACTCTTGCAAAATAATCTTATATTATTAGGCACGGATCACACGGATTTCACGGATTAAAAAACGATGAGTATGAAAACAACAGCGTTAATCCGTGTGATCCGTGCCTAAATTTATGATATAAACGGTTTCTTAGTCCGGACATCTTCGCCCGAATAAAGAAGGTAACTTCTTAAGTGTACTATTTTGTACTTCACTTGTACATTCCTACTCATTCTTTTTCTTCCAATCGCTTATCTTTGTGTTCATTACATTATTTCCTAAAACATTCAGCATTATGAAAAACGTTTCGCGTCTACTTCCCCTGTTGTCCGGCATCGTCACGCTGTCAGGATGCAATCAAGCACCCCAAAAGAGCAATGGGCAGAATAACCAAAAGCCTAACATTATTTATATATTTGCAGATGATCTCGGCATTGGTGATTTAAGCTGTTATGGAGCAACGAAAGTGAGTACCCCCAACATCGACCGGCTGGCAGGACAAGGAGTACAATTTACCAATGCTTATGCAACTTCCGCCACCAGCACTCCTTCCCGTTTCGGACTCCTGACAGGTATGTACCCCTGGAGACAAGAAAACACAGGAATCGCTCCCGGCAACTCTGAACTCATTATCGACACTACCTGCGTCACCATGGCAGATATGCTGAAAGATGCAGGATACGCAACCGGTGCAGTAGGCAAATGGCATCTGGGACTCGGTCCGAAAGGTGGAACCGACTTTAACAACCGGATTACCCCTAATGCACAAAGCATCGGTTTTGACTACGAATTTATTATTCCGGCTACCGTAGACCGTGTACCTTGTGTATTTGTAGAAAACGGACATGTCGTAGGACTTGACCCCAATGATCCTATCACCGTAAGTTACGACCACAAAGTCGGCGACTGGCCTACGGGAGAAGAGAACCCGGAGCTCGTCACTTTAAAACCCAGCCAGGGACACAACAATACAATTATCAACGGCATTCCCCGTATCGGCTGGATGACCGGAGGAAAATCCGCTCTTTGGAAAGATGAAGACATAGCTGATATCATCACCAACAAGGCTAAGAATTTCATTGCATCCCATCAGGAAGAACCCTTCTTCTTATATATGGGTACGCAAGACGTACATGTACCGCGCATCCCCCACCCACGTTTCGCAGGCAAAAGCGGACTCGGCACTCGTGGCGACGTCATCCTGCAACTGGACTGGACTATCGGTGAAATCATGCACACACTGGACAGCCTCCACATCGCAGACAACACCATCCTTATCTTTACCAGCGACAACGGCCCTGTTATCGACGACGGCTATCAAGACCATGCTTACGAACTTCTCAACGGACATACTCCGATGGGGATCTACCGTGGCGGGAAATACAGTGCTTACGAAGCGGGTACACGCGTTCCATTTATTGTCCGTTGGCCTGCCCGGGTGAAGCCGAACAAGCAACAAGCTCTTTTCTCTCAAATAGATGTGTATGCATCGCTCGCCTCACTTTTGGACCAACCTTTACGCAAAGGAGCTGCCCCTGACAGTCAGGAACATCTGAACGTTCTCCTCGGCAAAAATAATACAAACCGTGAGTATGTCGTTCAACAGAATCTCAATAACACACTTGCCATCATAAAAGGTCAATGGAAATACATCGAACCGAGCGACGGCCCCGCCATCGAACATTGGACGAAAATGGAGTTAGGCAACGACAAACAGCCTCAACTTTACGATTTATCCTCCGATCCATCGGAGAAAACGAATGTATCAAAACAACATCCCGACATAGTGAAAGAGTTATCCGAATTACTAGAATCCATAAAAGAGAAATAGTTTATGAGAACAGAAAAATTGTATGATTTTGCACCAATCTTGAATAATTCTATCCATATTAGAATATTCAATCCGTCTATCTTTGCAAGCGTAGATTCAATAAAATCACTTAATTTTTAATATATGAAAAAACATTTATCCACTCAAACTAGAAAAAGGATGCTCTCCTCCATCGGACTGATCTTATTTTCTGTTTCTTTTGTACTTGCACAGGTACTTGTTAAAGGTACAGTGAAGGACAACTTAGGAGAAGGAGTGCCGGGAGCCAGTGTTCAGGTACAAGGTACTTCACAAGGAACAATCACTGACCTTGATGGTAAATTTGCTTTTAACGTACCCAATAAGAATTCAATATTGGTTATTTCTTTCATTGGTTATGTCACTGTAGAAATAAAGGCGGACACTCAAAAGCCAATGGTTATCACATTGAAGGAAGATACAAAGACATTGGATGAAGTGGTAGTAGTCGGCTATCAGGAAATACGCAAGAGAGACCTGACGGGTTCTGTTGCCAAAGCCAGCATGGCAGAACTGCTTAGCACTCCGACCGCTTCTTTCGGCGAGACATTGGGCGGACGTATCGCCGGTGTCAACGTAAGTTCGGGCGAAGGTATGCCGGGCGGACAGATGAACATCGTTATCCGTGGTAACAACTCATTGACACAGGACAACTCTCCTCTTTATGTCATTGACGGTTTCCCGGTGGAAGACCCTTCCGTAGCCGCAGCCATCAATCAGAATGATATAGAATCTCTTGATTTTCTGAAAGACGCCTCTGCTACCGCTATCTACGGTGCCCGTGGCGCTAATGGCGTTGTGATGATTACCACCAAGAAAGGTACAATCGGACAACCTAAAATTAAATACGACGGAAGTTTCGGTATTCAGCATATCACTAAAACAATCCCGATGATGGATGCCTATGAGTTCGTCAAACTACAGGCGGAACGTAGTCCAAAAGATATGGAAACTACCTACTTCATGAATTATGACGGCAAGAAATGGGGACTGGAAGATTATAGGAATATCCCGCAATATAACTGGCAGGATGAAATCTTCCGCAGCGCATGGATGCAAAGCCACAATGTCAGCCTGACCGGTGGTTCGGAAGGAGTTCGTTACAACGCTTCTTTATCTTATTATGACCAGGACGGTATCTTGTTGGAATCAAACTACAAGCGTATACAAGGCCGTATGGGTACTACCATTCAAAAGAAGAAACTGAAAATCTATCTGACAACCAACTATTCAAGCACTACAACCACCGGTGGTTCTCCTTCTCAGAACTCATACAGTGGTATGAATAACCTGTTCTATAGTGTATGGGGATATCGCCCTGTGACAGAACCGGACAGACCATTAAACTCGTTGATGGACAATATTATGGACGATGCGATAAACAATACCAACGACTATCGTTTCAACCCTATCATGTCTTTGAAAAACGAATATCGTAAGACGTACGCGAACTATATCCAGTTCAACGGATTTGCAGAATATGAATTTATCAAAGGATTGAAGTTGAAAGTTTCCGGCGGTTACACGTTCGATACCCGCAAAGGGGAAACATTCAACAACTCGAAGACCCGCTATGGTAATCCGAAATCATCCGATAAGGTAAATGCAGAAATCTACCATTCTCAACGTGCAACATGGTTGAACGAAAACATTCTGACCTATCAGACCAATATCAAACGGAAGCATTTCTTTAATAGTATGGTAGGTGTAACCCTGCAAAATTCTGACTATGAATACTATTCATACAAAACAGTGCAAATTCCAAACGAAGCACTCGGAATGGCAGGAATGAGTGAAGGAACTCCGAGTACAACCAAATCATTAAAGAGTTCCTGGTCTATGCTTTCTTTCCTGGGACGTTTGAATTATAACTATAAATCATTGTATTACGCAACAGTTTCTTTCCGTTCCGACGGTTCTTCCAAGTTCCGTGGTGATAACCGTTTCGGTTACTTCCCTTCCGGTTCATTGGCTTGGGGATTCATGGAAGAGGATTTCATGAAACCATTGAAATCTGTTGTTTCTTCCGGTAAATTAAGAGCAAGCTGGGGATTAACCGGTAACAACCGCGTAGGTGAATATGACACATATGCTTTATATCAGATATTAAAAGATAAAGTTGGAGATTTTATTTCGATCGGTAGCCTACCAAGTGGTGTATATCCGTTCGAAAACAGTCTGACAAGTGTAGGTACAGTGCCTACTTCTTTAAGAAACAGAAAACTGAAATGGGAAACGACCGAGCAGTGGAATCTGGGTCTGGACTTGGGCTTCCTGGACGAACGTATCGGACTAACCGTAGACTGGTATCGTAAAACGACTCGTGATTTGTTGCTGAATACTGCACTTCCCACTTCTTCCGGCTATTTCAGTGCCATGAAGAATGTAGGAAAGGTACGCAACCAAGGTGTCGAATTTACCTTGAACACGACCAATATCAGGAACCGCCATTTCTCTTGGACTACCAACTTTAATATCGCATTCAACAAGAACAAAGTATTGGAATTGGCCGAAAACCAATCCTCTCTGTTGAGTGCAGCCAAATTTGACCAGAACTACAACTCACAATACAGCTACATTGCCAAAGTGGGTTATCCGATGGGAATGATGTACGGATTCATCTATGAAGGTACATACAAATATGAAGATTTTGATAAAGTGGGCGATACATATACACTGAAACGTAATGTTCCTTACTTCTCTTCCGAAAGCAATACACAACCGGGTATGCCGAAATACGCAGACTTGAATGGTGACGGCATTATCGACGATAACGACCGTACTATGATCGGTAACGGTATGCCGAAACATACAGGTGGATTTACCAACAATTTCGAATACAAAGGATTCGACTTGAGTATCTTCTTCCAATGGTCGTATGGAAACGATGTATTGAATGCCAACCGCCTGTTCTTCGAGAACAGCAATAAGACACGCGACTTGAACCAATACGCAAGTTACGCAAATCGTTGGACACCGGAAAACCCGGAAAGCAATATTCCGAGAGCTACCGACTCCGGCTCTAACAAAGTGTTCTCTACACGTATTATCGAAGACGGTTCTTTCCTTCGTCTGAAAACCGTATCTTTAGGATATACACTGCCGAAGCAACTGACCAAGAAATGGAAGATAGACAATGCGCGTGTATTCGTTGCAGGTCAGAATCTATGGACATGTACAGGATATTCCGGTTACGATCCGGAAGTATCTATCCGTGAAGGCGCACTGACTCCGGGACTGGACTTCTCCGCTTATCCGAGAGCCTACTCTATCAGTTTTGGTATAAACTTAGGTTTCTAATCAATCATCCTTCAAACAATTATGTATATGAAAACAATAAAAATAATCATCATATCACTTCTTGTCGGACTTAACCTGACTTCCTGCGATTTCCTGGAAAAAGACCCGACGTACACTACCCCTGAAAATTACTTCAAGAATGAAGCGGATGCTGCCTCTTGGCTAACAGGAACCTATGCTATTCTGGGGCAAAGTTCCTTCTACGGAAATGAATTCTTATACCTTGTAGGAGGTGACGATCTGGGACACTATGGAGGGGCTAACCGCGGACCTAACAAAAGTGGCTTGATCTGCAACAATGCCAATACGAGTGATCCGACTGTTGCAGCATTGTGGTATACCTTATACTCCGGTATCAACAGAGCCAATATTTTCCTGGAGAATATTGATGCAGTGCCCGATATAAACGATGATACCCGCAAGCAGTATAAAGCGGAAGCCCGCTTCTTACGCGCATTCTATTATTTCACTTTGGTAGAATGTTGGGGAGATGTACCTTTTAAGACTACTTCTACAGAAGATGCTTACAATCTCTCTATTCCACGTACGGACAAACAGACGATTTATGACTTTATCATCAAAGAGATGTATGGTTCTGCCGAGGATCTTAAATCTGCTCAAGAGTTGAACTATTTGCCGGGACGTGTTTCCAAATCGGCAGCTTGGGGAATGCTGGCACGTGTGTATATGTTCAGAGCCGGTGAGCCTAAACGTGACAAGGAAGTAGGTTTGGCCAACAGTACGACCAGCGCCGAGATTACAGAATATTTCAAGAAGGCAAGTTACTATGCGCAGTTAGTTAAAAACGAAGGTCATTCACTGACTGCCAAATATTGGGATTTCTTTATCGACATTTGTTCTGACAAGTATAACACAGCTCTCAATAAGGATGGTGCCAAAGCTAATGAGAGTATCTGGGAGGTAGAATTTGCTGGTAACCGTTCAACGGATGTACGCGCAGAAGGTAGAATTGGTAATATCATCGGTATTCAGGGAAAAGACCTTTCTTCCAAAGCCTCCATCACCGGTAAAGGTGACCCGGGTTATGCATACGCTTTTATCTGGAATACTCCTAAGCTACTGGAATTGTATGAAGCAAACGGTGACATTGACCGTTGCAACTGGAATATAGCTCCATTCACCTACACCCAATCAGCAGGAGAAGGCACTCCGGTAGACGGTCGTGAATTTGTGAAAGGAAAAAGAGATGAAGTGGAACAACAATATTGGGATCAATCCTTCAGCTATGGCAAAACAGATCCAGGTTCTACTTACGGTGATCGCGAATCGAAGAATGATGCTAATAAGAACCGTAACAGAGCTGCTGCCAAATATCGTAGAGAATATGAAGCAGACAAGAAGAGCAAGAACGATACTTCCATCAACTTTCCTCTTCTCCGCTACTCTGACATTCTGCTGATGATTGCAGAAGCTGAAAATGAAGTCAACCATGGTCCTAATGATCTTGCTTATGAGTGTATCAATGCAGTAAGAGAACGTGCAGGAATCAGCAAGCTTCAAGCAAATCTGGATGAAGAGAACTTCCGCAAAGCTATCAAAGACGAACGCGCTATGGAACTCTGCTTCGAATATACACGACGTTTCGACCTGATCCGTTGGGGAGACTATTACAAACTGATGCAGGAACAAGTGGACAAGGCACAGACTGACGAATCCTGGAAATTCGGAATCAATGTATACACTTACTTCAATATTCCGAAGTCTTACAACTATTTCCCGATTCCTGCCAATGAAATAGGATCGAACGGTGCTATTAAAACGAATAATCCGGGTTGGTAAATCTCTTATTAACTTTAAAAAGAAAAAGGATATGAAGACAATATATAAAAGTTTGATGACTATCGCTTTTGCCGGACTCTGTCTCGCTTCATGCGACAAGGAATTGAAAGAAGAGACAGCAATGGAAGTTGGCGTGGTGACAGACAGCAATGTAAGCTTCGATGGCAAAACTGTGACTGTAAAGAAAGGAAGCCCGGTAACGTTCAGCTTCGATGGTGACCCTGATTTTATCAGTTTCTTCAGCGGTGAGATAGGGCACGAATACAAACACCGGAACAGAATTGAAATGCAACCGGAAGACGTAGAAAAATGTGAAATCAACTTCTCCGTAGTATATGACTATGGTAGTGCGAAAACCATCGAAGGTTCTACTCACATATTAATATCCGATCAATTCGAAGGAATTAGTGGCAACAATGTGGAAAAAGACAAAGAAGCAGTTACTAATTGCGAATGGACAGAACTTGTCAGCCAAGATGAGCTTCCTAAAGCAACCAAAGATACTAAAGACTATTCTTGTCCTTTAATATCTTACTTGGGTAAAGAAATCAGCATTGCTTTCCGCCTCAACCCTCTTGATAATAGCAGCACAATGCCTGTAATACATATTAAAGGCTTACAGCTTAATCTGGAGTTCAACAATGGAAAATCAACCACAATTAATGCAAAGAACTTCGAATTCTCGGCTTTAAATGTAACCTACAATTTAGATGATCTTTCAAAAAACAACACTCATCTTACCAAATTGAAGGAAGCATTAGGAAATAAAAACCTCACACTTGAAGAGATGAAAAGCGCAGAATATGCAGATAAAATAGCATATGCTACTGTAGACGGTAATATTCCTTATTTCTGGAGAATTAGCCAGCCAAGCGATTTCGTAACCAGTGGCGGAGCAGCAGGGTATACAAAAGGAGATACTTGGCTTATCTCCAATTCCATCCTCCTTAACGGTTCCTGCGATCCTGACGCTGGTGTAGCTATCAAGAATATCTCGCAATCGTTGGAGATATACTCACATACCTATGAAGAGGCCGGTACATATACCGCTACTTTCGTAGCCAACAATGCAAACTACGTCCATCAAGGTGGTCAAGTAGTACGTGAACTGACTATAAACGTTGTAGAATAAAAATATATCCCCCAATTTTTCTAACCTTCAATCATAGAAAACGTTTATAAAAATCAGACTTTAATCAATTTAACATCAGAAAGAGAGGGACCGCGAGGTTCCTCTCTTTTACTTTTTCTGTATCTTTGCACAAAAATAAAAATAATGCCAAAGACTCTTCCTATTCATTTTGCCCCATTACAAGGTTACACCGAAGTGTTTTACCGTAATGCTCATGCTGCCTGCTTCGGAGGTATAGATACTTATTATACCCCATTTGTACGACTCGAAAAAGGCGGATTCCGCCATAGAGATGTGCGAGGAATCGAACCCGGGAATAATCAGGTAGCCCATCTGATTCCCCAACTGATAGCCCCTTCTTTTGAAAAAGCAGAAAAAATCTTATCCCTATTCATTGAAAAGGGATATAAAGAAGTCGACATCAATATGGGATGTCCTTTTCCTATGCTGGCTAAACGCCACAATGGTTCCGGCATTCTTCCTTATCCCGAAGAAGTTCAGGCGTTACTTAGCCTGATTACAGAATATCCGCAAATAAGTTTCTCCATCAAAATGAGGTTGGGCTGGGAAGATCCGGAAGAATGTCTGAAACTGGCTCCGATTATCAATGAGCTACCCTTGCGACAAGTGGTTATGCACCCCCGCTTGGGAAAACAGCAATACAAAGGAGAAGTTGACCTTAAAGCGTTTGAGGCTTTTCAGAATGCCTGCAAGCATCCGCTCATCTATAATGGAGATATCAATAGTGTAGAAGATATTCACCGCATTCAGGAACAGTTTCCCGGACTAGCCGGAATGATGATAGGACGGGGATTACTTGCCAACCCGGCATTAGCTTTGGAGTATAGACAAAACCGTGCACTCGAGTTCGATGAAATGAGAGAAAAATTGCAATCTATGCACAAATGCGTATACAATCAATATGCAGAACAGTTGGAAGGAGGAGACGAACAACTTCTGAACAAAATGAAAACTTTCTGGGAATATTTAATGCCGCAAGCAGACAGAAAATTACTGAAAGCAATTCATAAAAGCACAAGTCTCAACAAATATAATCAGGCAATCCTTGCCTTTTTTAATCAACGATGAACTGATAACCAGTAATTTTACGTAATTTTGCGCCCGTTTACAAACATGCACATTATGAAAAAATACATTCTAATCTTTCTTTGTCTGATAACCGTATCAGGCAGTTTCGCACAAATGCAGGATTTCAAGTTCAAATTCTATGGACAGATTCGTACTGACTTCTATTATAATAGTCGTGCTAACGAAGAAACCGTAGACGGATTGTTTTATATGTATCCAAAAGACAAAGTGCGTGATCCGGAGGGGAACGATTTGAACTCAACACCCAACAGTAACTTCTATACTTTATATTCGCGCCTTGGAGTAGACGTTGCCGGTCCAAAACTGGGAACAGCCAAGACATCTGCCAAAGTAGAAGTCGACTTCCGCGGCACAGGCACTTCTTATTCGGTCATTCGCCTTCGTCATGCTTATTTGAATCTGGATTGGGGAAAATCAGCTTTATTACTCGGACAGAACTGGCATCCCTTATTCGGAGATGTGTCTCCGCAGATTCTTAATCTCTCCGTAGGAGCACCGTTTCAGCCCTTCAGCCGTGCGCCACAAATTCGTTATCGCTATACAAACAAGAATTTCCAACTTACCGGAGCCGCAGTGTGGCAATCACAATATACTTCACAAGGACCGGAAGGGAAAACACATAAGTATCTGAAGCAAAGCTGTATTCCCGAATTTTATGTCGGAGCTGATTATAAGAATGGCGGTTTGCTGGCCGGCGTAGGCATTGAGTTGTTATCATTGAAACCACGTACGGAGTCTATAGTAAATACAGATAAATACAAAGTAGACGAACGCATCACAACTCTTTCATACGAAGCTCATGTGAAATACACCAACAAAGACTGGTTCATCGCTGCGAAGAGTGTATTAGGATCCAATCTGACACAAGCTTCCGGTTTGGGTGGATTCGGGATCAAGTCTGTCAACGAACAAACGGGAGAACAAGAATATACTCCGATACGTTTCTCCAGCTCTTGGTTCAACGTTGTCTACGGACAGAAATGGAAGCCGGGAATCTTCGTAGGCTATGCCAAGAATCTGGGAACAAGTGATGCACTATATGCTCCCAAAGGAAATGATGCAAAACTTTATGGAACAGGAACAGACCTTAACCAATTAGTTACGGCAAAAGCAGAACTGACCTACAATGTCCCCCACTGGAAATTCGGGTTGGAATATACATTAAGCTCTGCATGGTATGGTTCGCTCAATACGTCCAATGGGAAAATTCAAGATACCCATGCCGTATGTAACAACCGTATTGTTGCCGTTGCCATGTTTATGTTCTAACCTCTCTATACAATTATTTTAATTATATATCTGTCACCTGTCACCGATTGCTGCTTAACGGTTTGATTATTAACAATTAACACCGTGACAGCAATAGGTGACAGCAGTGTGACAACAATAATGCTGTCACCAGAAACAGATAAACTACATTTCACAACGCGGAGGTATTCACTCTGGAAGCTCCAGGCAATCCTATTTATTTCATGAATGCATTACCTTTGTTTCTCGTGGGGAAACTTTTAGTTTCAAGGCTTGAAACCAAAGGTTTCGTACCGGGAAACTAAAGTTTCAGCATTGGGAAACTGTAGTTTCAGCACCGAGAAACAATAGTTTCAACGGCATGGAAACTATGGTTTCTCCAAGAGAAACTAGTGTTCCCTTATCAGGAAAAGCAAATGATCTCCTATTGTCTGACTTTTATCTCCTTAACTCCACTTCAAAGCTAGCGCCATCTTTGCAACTGAACTGCAAAACTGTTTGCTTCTTATCAGAAGGAATCACCTTGCAAAACGGAGTTTCTTCTACATTCCATTGCCCTTTTATCGTTACAGTCACAGGTATTTCACTACTGGCATTTTCAATCCATGGTCGTGAATAGATACTACGTTCGATGCGTTTCCCATCTTTATCAAACGCTTCATCGCTTGGACCGCGATACAAAGCTAAATCCGGTTGTGCCACCGTCAACTTAATCTTATCAGCAGATCCTTTATGAATCATAACCAGACAGGAAGTATCCACACGTTGTAATAAACCACCCGGCAATGTCGTTTCAGGAGTTTCAAACAACACATAAGAAATGATCTGTTCGGAAACGGACTCTACAATATGTGCATTCCGGTCTTGCTGTAATACCTTATAAGTGGGCTTCTTTGCAAATTTCTTCATCAGAGTTTCATTCGTCTGAGGCAGAACAGCGTATTCATAACTTCCGTTTTTCGGTGCCTTTCCATGATCTACAACCAAAGAAACCCAATCACCCTTTGTTTCCTTTCCTGTATTTTGCATTCGCGAGTATTGAGGAAAGTTCTTCTCAAACCGGATGGGAGTTGGAACATAATAACCCGTTCCCAAATGGTCCACCCATACTTTCTTATCTCCTTGATAATTTTTCCAATAATCATGCCCTGCTTTATCAGTAACTGCCAATTGGAAGATAGTCGTTTCTGTCGGGAACTCCGTATTTGTATTTTCAATATCCGAACCAAGACAAACAATCATTCCATCGATGAAATGGTAAGATTTACGTGCCCGATGTGATCCGTTGTACTTATCATGCTCATGTAACTTCATTCCGAAATTACCATTCATCTTCTGTTGAGACAAACCACCGGCAAAAGCCTCGTCGGAGTAAAGCATCTCTTCTATTCCAGAGTAACTATCCACATTGAGCACCTTAGCCTGCAATTGCTCCAATGGCAAATGAATAGATGTCACTCCCGGAATACGGTTCCAGTCAAAACCTTCCTGCTGCCAGCCGCTAGTGGCGGGAGTTACTGTCTGTCCCGGTGCAGCAGTCAATATTTGCAAACTGCCGTGTGCCAGGTAACGACCGTATAGATTTGCTCCCAGATAATGCTCTGCTGCCCATAGATAACGGGAATGTCCGCGTGCCACAGCCGACCAGTTACTACGACGTTGGACAGAGACGCAACCATATCCCATCGCTATATTTCCCTGCGGGTCCGGCTCCGGACGGAAACCTTTCTCTATAAGAAGTTTTGCCACCTTACGTTCTTCAGCATTTGAAACCTTAGGCATATATTCGGGAGAGTCATTTGCAATACTTGGGTCTGAAATCAGACGGAGGTAAGAAGAAGCCATTTCACTATCATATTCCTCCTTTCCATCGGGAGAACCGGCTAGAGCCATCATAGCAAAATGCATAGGAACCAGTTTACCTTTTCCATCCGGATGACGACCGGACATGGAAAGAGGGAAGTTCAGCTTATTGCAATAGAAACGCATGGTCAACAGTACATTTTTCACTGTTTCATGAGCTAACTCGGAAACAGCAAATTCCGTCCGGCTGAAAAGATAAATCATATTGGTTGCCCCATCGAGTCCGCCCACAGCATAAGCCGGATAGTTATTTCGATGATGGAAAGCACCTCCGTCTACTTTAAACGAACCGGATAATCCCAATGCAGGACGGCAACCAAAATCAATCCAACGGGAGAAAGACCGGAGATATTGTAGTTTTTCCGGTGTATCTTCCATCATTAAAATGCTGGCAATGCGTCCTGTGGTCTGTGTATTGAAAGAGTCCATATCAATTCCATTGACTTCCGGTTTAGGGTATACTTCGTTAGTAATCGCATACCAGCGTAATGTCCGTTCGGCTTCCTGAAGTTGCCCGGTTTCCCTAAGCACATCTTTCATCAGAAAATATGCCAGGTACAGACCGCGAACACTATAGCCATAATGATGGATGTTTCCCCAACAACTACCATAAGCTACTCCCTGATCGGTTATATGATCGTACATTGCTAAGAACTTCTTCTTCATTTCTTCCCGAATCACCGGATTTGCCGCATTATTATATGCAACGGCAATTCTTTTCATCAGGTCGAAATAAGCACGCATTTCCACTCCCATTTTAGTCAGCATACCTTTATCCCAGTTTGGTATGATCCGTTCATAAGCTTCTGAAGCACGTACCATGTAAATAGGTACTCCCGATACTTGGCCGTTCTTGTAAGTTATCTGATAGAAATCATATTTCTTGCGGATGGTTTCTACTTCTTTATCAGTCGTTTTTCCTTTCGTGTAGATCATATCACGAAAACGCTTTTCCAACAGTTGCATTTCTGCTCTTTGCTTATCGTCTACAGGAGTCAATTCAATATCCGGTTTCAAAAGCGAGTGTTGATAGACAACCAGCCAATGGTTGGTGGTCCCGGCATTGACAAAAGGAACTTGCAGATCGGCCGTCTGTTGACGTGCATCAACTTTAGTAGCCGTAATCAAATGATCGATGAAAAGGCTTCCTTTTGAATTTGGAGCAATAATCCGGAGTTCATTCATGCCTTCTTCCGGTGTGCCTTGCATATCACGTTCATAGCAAACCCATGCGGCACGCCAACCACTGAAATTAATACCAAAAGGGAAAGATGTGCATCGTTTGCCGTCTTTCAGAAACTGAAACTCAATGGTCGCATCTTGGGGAACTTCATTATAAACCCACACAATAAAAGCCGAAAGATATAAATCCTTGCCGGTCGGATCTTTCTTCTCAAACTTCAGGTCTTTCTTGAGTTCCAATATACCACCCGGTTCAAATGTCCATTCCAACGAATGTTTTCCATCTTTATAATGCAGATCAGATACCGACAGGCGGGAATGGGTAGCGGTGATACAATCCGGTATTTGCGGTTCTTCAAAAGAAAACATCCGTTCATCTGTTACAACTTGCGCATGAAGGAATGCTGAACACAAAAGAGAAAACAGAGTTGTCACTCCAAATTTAGTAAAAGGTTGTTTCATCATGGAAATATAGTCTTATTAGGTTTTCAGTATATAAGTCAAAGTATAGTCGCTCTAAAATCTGTAAAGAGTACGTGATTCTGCAAAAGACGTAAACCGAAGTGTCCGTCACCTTCACTACCCGCAAGGGTATAGCGGAACAACTCTTCATCATTCACAGAATAAGTTGTGATTCCCTTTTCCACTCGAATCCGAATCTCATACCATTGATTGGGGACGAGTAAATGAGAGGCATCGGTATATTCTTTCAATAAAGGTTTCACCTTGTCATCTGCCACTCCATAATATTCTCCTTTGTATCGACGGAAACGGGTCGTTGAATTATCATTTCCTCCGTATCCAACGTAGAAAAGGTTTAATGTATTGTAGTTTTTAAAGATGCCGTCACGCCACTGACTACGGGCAAAAAGATCATCAGGGTATTTAGGATCATTGGCAGCCCAGAAGCAGTTCAGATCACTCAAGCGGTCATACTTTCCACCTTGCATCACCATACAAATACGATAATTTATTTCATAATCGCCTGCCAATCGTTGCCGATACCACATAGTCAGTCCGTCTGGAACTATCAATTCTAATGTATCTGCACGTTCTATTATTTGCAAAGCATGGGATGCATCTTCTATTTTCCATTGCTGCACAAAAGAACCTTTGTGTTGTGCCAAAAGCACCACACTATTTAAGAAAAAAAAAGTAATCAAACTGTAGCCTATAAAAAATCGCTTCGTCATTACGGTATTAGTTTAAAGATTATTCTTCCGAATACAAAGAAACCCCTCTTTTCGAAAAAAGAGGGGCTCAAATTGTACAAAATATCTCAAATAATGTATTGACTGGGAAATTGTATTACCAAGCTTCTACAACTTTTTCACCCACCGGATGCAAATACCAATCCTTATTCTCAGCACCATTGCTAGTCACCCAAGCACGAAATTCAGGATAAGCGTCATCAAAAAGCACCTTTTCATAAGCATGTTTTACTCCGACTGGGACTTTAATTCCCCAAACAAAACCATTCTTATTACAATATGGAACACCGTCCATCATCTCACCGGCTGAATCAGCTTCGTAATTAGTATAAAGATAAGAAGGTTTATAGCCTTTCATGTGAATTTCCTTACCCGAATTTGTCACAATAAAGAAGTTCTGATTGTGAGTATCATTAATAAGAGCACGATAAGCCTGCAACTGATCCAAACCTGTATCAAGACCGGTACGGACCTTAGCTCCCAAAACAATTTCCGCACGTAACATACCTTGTCCCGGATTTATAAAGCCTTTAGTAGTCTGAAAGAAATTAGTATTATCACCCAAATCACTCAAACCATCCATTAAGATAACCGGGCTACCGTGTTCCGTATCTATCGTCACTTTACAAAATTGCGACTTACCAAAGAGTTCTCGTTTAGGCATTTCTGCTTTCATTTCTCCAGAAGCAAGTTCTGTTTCCATTCCTTGTCCTTCTTTCAAAACAATACGGGTTGCAACAGTCTCTATATATTTTTTATCCAAGCCGCCTAATACTACACCTATTTTAGTCGGGAATCTACCTCCTTTGGCACGAATGTCTAAAGTCAACTTCAACCCTTCTTTGTATCCCTGACCAGCTTCAAGCCATTTTCCATCCTGACATTCGGTAACTTTCAAATCGTACTCAAAAACAACATCGTTCAAATCATTGTCTTTACCTGGTTCAATCGGCCAATTGTCTTCAAACATAGCAACGCCTGTATTATGATAGAAAAACCATCCATCATCTTCCTCACTAGTTACCGCCACTGCATCTTCAGGTACAGTTATTGCTACAGCTTCACCACTCCGAGTCATATTACTTATCGGAAATGATGCAGCTTTATCCGTTCCATTAGAATACTTCAAATAAATGTTAGCACAGTGAATAGGCACATTCAACTCCAGATTTTTCTCTCCATCAACAAGCAAACCACTCACCAACAAACTTCTTTCTTGATTTTCTGAGTCCCAATACAAATCAACCACCACAGGCTTACTTGAATAGACCTTAGCAGAAACAGCACGGCTAGTTGCAAAATCAAACCCTGCCGGAATAACATACTGTGGAGAATCATCTCCCCCTCCATTATTCACTATTCGTTCTTCATTGCTGCTGTCTGTACAAGCAACAACTAACATTGTCCCCATAAGGACATACATCAAACTTTTAATTTTCATCTTAATCTAATTTTTAAATTTATTGTTTGTTTCTGTTTCGCATGAGAGCCCGGCTTATCACACTTATTTCTAGACTCCATTTGTTAACTTATCAAAAATATATTTAACGCTTAACAGCTTTTTACCTGCCTTTATTTGTAATTTCAATCCTTTCCATCGAAAATAATCACAAGAGCTAAAATATGGCTCAAAAGGCCTGTTCATGAACAATGGATAATATATACAAGTTATTTCGTATATTTGCATTAGACAGAACATTCAATACAACAAATATAAAACTTTTATTCTGAATATACAAGTGTTATATCTAAATATATCAAGGGAAATGGATCAAGTACTGTATGGTATAGATTACATAGAATATTATTTCTATTGGATATATTACAAGTTTATTGGCTATCCTTTAATCATAAGAATATGCTCAATTGCTGTAATGTTTTGTATTATTGCGTATTTATTTCTCCTATTCCATATTATATATGGCATATTCAAAAGGCGGAAAGAGAAGCAAAGATACAATAAAGCTTTCGATAAATATTACGAGGAAATGAAATCTATCTCACTAGATTCCAACACATTGAGTGAAGAAGAGATCGCGGATAGATTACAATATGATACGAAAAAACGTCCCAAGCCTAATGAGTTACGTATTATCACTCAACTATTAACAGAAATCAAGAGTGTGCATGAAGATGAGATCAATGAACTAAACTATCAAACGATTCAAACCGTATTCCAAATCACACGTTTCCTTGAACGCGAACTTCAATTCGGTTCCAAAAGATCAAAGATACAAGCTCTGAAACTTATTCAGTCCATCAATGGCTATGCCTCTGAAGCAGTATTGGTGCGTTTCCTCTATCATCGTGAACTAGAACTAAGAAACTCGGCACGCTATACTTATATGTGGTTAAGCCAGGGTGATCCGTTCCGCTTCTTCGACGAAGATATTGGTATGAAGTTAAGGCAATGGGACATGATGGAGTTACACGCTATCTTGGAACACCGTAAGAAAGTGGGATATAACACACCCACCTTTATTAAATGGGTGAATACTTCAGCTGAAGAAAACGTTAAGATATTCTTTATCAACGAAATCCGGTTATATAATGAAACCGAAAGTGCCCCAATTCTCGTGAAGCAACTCAATGCCCGTTCTGTGGAAATACGGGGTGAAGCAATCAAGACTTTAGGTAAACTAAAATACAAAGAGGTTGAACCTAAGCTGATTGAAATGTATAATGTACAACCGGAAGAAGTCAAACGACAAATCATTTCGGCTATTGCGGATCTAAAGACCGATAAGGCTTTAGGATTTCTTTACAATGCTTATGATGAAGCAGATAACTGGGGAACCAAGAGAGTCATACTCAAAGCCCTCTATGAGTATAGTGCAATGGGAAGGAAAACATTCGATCAATTGGAAAGAAAAGCAGATTCCCACACAGCTATATTGTTTGCCCACACCAAGCATCCGTTAATCAACCAGTTAAACTAGAGAACATGAGAGATATAATATTTACATTCTTCAATTATTTCGTATTCTTTTATACGAGCATGCTGGCGATATTCTTCGTCACATTCGCCTTCCTCTCTTTCATTTCTCTAAAACGGAGAAAGGATTACTATGTGGAAAGCTATATGCGGAAAACAATCAAGGAATCCCCCTATACACCGGGCATTTCGGTAATTGCTCCTGCCTTCAATGAAGAAAAGACAATCATTGATAATGTGAACTCCATGCTTGCATTGGAATATCCGCTTTTCGAGGTGGTTATTGTAAATGATGGAAGTACGGACAGCACATTGGAAAAGATGACCGAATATTATGAACTGGTAGAAGTGCCCTATGCTTATATTGAGCGAATCAAAACCAGACCGTTCCGAAGACTCCTCAAATCCTCCAACCCGAAATACAGCCGACTTATCGTTGTAGACAAAGAAAATGGAGGAACCAAAGCGGATGCATCCAATGCGGGTATCAACGTTGCTTCTCATCCTTATTTTATCTGCACGGATGTGGATTGCATTTTGGAAAAGTATGCTCTTTATCGCTGTATCTCGCCCATTATATCTTCAGAAAAGCAAGTAATTGCAGTCAGCGGAACGATGTTGATGGCTAACGGATGCGTCGTGAAAGACGGGCAAATCATAGACGTTAGAACTCCCCGTACACCGATTCCACTTTTCCAGAATCTGGAGTATATGCGTTCCTATCTGATTGGCAAGATGGGGTGGTCCGCAATCAATGGAATGCCGAATGTTTCCGGTGGATTCGGTCTTTTCGACCGTTCGGTAGCGATTGCAGCCGGAGGCTACGATGCTCCCTCTTTTGCCGAAGACATGGACCTCATTACCCGCATGGTAGGATATATGTGCGACTTCTCCCGTCCTTATAAGATTATACAGATTCCTGATACTTGTTGTTGGACGGAAGGACCTCCCAACCTGGCAATGCTTTACCGTCAACGTACCCGTTGGGCACGAGGATTGTTCCAGACACTTAATATCCATCGTAAGATGATTTTCAAAAAGACGTATAAGCAGATGGGAATGTTAACTCTGCCTTATATGTTCGTTTTTGAGTTTCTGGCACCAATCATCGAGCTCGTCGGTTTGATAGTATTTATCTATCTGGCCTTTACAGGAGCAGTCAACTGGAACACGGCATGGATGATTTACCTGACGATCTATACGTTCTGCCAGTTCCTTTCCATCGTTGTTATTACCTACGACTACAATGTCGGGATGCTATATAAAAGAGGATATGAATACCTGTGGATTATCATTGCGTCCATATTGGAGCCCATCTTCTATCATCCCATCATCACTTTCTGTTCATTGATAGGATACCTCAGTTATCTGACCAATAGAGACTTCAAGTGGAGGAACATGGAACGGAAAGGATTCAAGCAGAAAGAAGAAAGTGCAGACGGTACTGATATAACGGCAATGAAGCCCGAACCTGCTACGATTTAAACAAGAAAGAAAGATTAAAGACAAGATAGAATGAACAGAGAATTTCTCCATAAGATCACCATATTAGGTTGTCTGTTTTTACTGATAACCTCTTCCTCCGGGACCGACAACGGATTCCAGACACCGGAGCAATATGCCCAGATTGTACAGGAGCATTTTGCGAACGAGGAATGGGAAGCAGGGAAAGAGCTGTTGGAGGAGGGCCTTCAGAAATACCCGAATGTTTCTGACCTTGAATGGCTCATGGGAAAATACTGGTTCCACGAAAAGAACTATGACCAGTCGCGTTATCATCTTGTCAAAGCGATAGATGACAATTACAACAACGTCAATGCCAAACATCTGCTGGTAGACGTAGAAGATATCACCGAGAATTATTCCAGTGCTATTTGTTACGTTAATGAGTTGCTGGAAGTAAATCCGTATTGGAGAGGTTTATGGCGAAGAAAGATTGAACTGTACCGCAAGCAGAACAACGATGTGGAAGCAGACCGCCTGTTGAAACGAATCAATCAGATTTACCCGAACGATACGATTCTAAGGAAGGATTATATCTACAGCATGGAGGTAGGCTACCAGCAAATGAAAAAAGGTGGTAACCGAAAAGAGGCTATCGAAAAGCTGACGGAGCTTATCAAAGTATCTCCTCAAAACGAAGAATATTATCTGGACATCATTAACCTGCATTTACAGGAAGGAAACCGGGAAGCTGCTCTAGGCTGGTCATCCAACGGTTTGGCTGCCATACCGGGAAGCGGTGCGCTTATTGTCAAAAGGGCGAGTATCCTTAGTGAATTGGCACGTTATCCGGAAGCTCTGGTGTTTATACGCGAGCAAATGCGAAGAAACAACAGCCCTGCCATACGGCGTATGTATAACGACCTGTTAATGGAGGCTGCCCGAGCAGAGAAACAGCGGGATCCTTATGTATTATATGGCATGGCCTACGAAGGAGGTAATAAGAACAAGGAAGCATTAGACTACCTGCTGAACACTTCCGTCACCCGGGGATATACCGATGACGCACTCTTCTATATCAGAGAAGCTAAAAAACAATATGGCAACAATGATAAAGGAATTCTTTATAAAGAATATATGCTTTATCGCCAGATGAATGAGGATGATCTTGCCTATTCAACGCTGAAAAAGATGTATGAGATGTATCCTGATGATTATGATATTACGCTTGCCATGAGCGCACAACACATGAAGAAAGCTGAAAAACTGATGGAACTTGGTCTGTACGCAGAAGCATTGCCGCACGTATTGTTCGTTTCTCAAAAACATGTAGACGACAATGAAGTGAACGGTGCCGCATGGGAAAAAGCCTTGAGTTGCTATATCAATATGAAACGTTACAATGAAGCACTTGCAACATTGGACACCATCACTCTTCACTTCCCTGATTACGAAAACGGCACGTTGAAAAGGGCATTTATTCTCGATAAAATGGATAAAACCGAAGAGGCTTTGCAACTGTATCTATCTGTCATCGAGCAGAGTGATGAGGATATGCGCATTTTCTATGTTATCGGATACGAGGAACTAGCAGTGCCGTACATCAAGAAATGTATGGAAGCCGGAGCTACGAAGAAAGCATACGAGGAATCTGTTAAGCTAATTAGCCTGAATCCATCGAGCGATCTCGGATTACGGTATGCCATCAATTCGTCCGGTTTACTCGGAAAATACGATGAATTCGAGAAATATACAGCACAAGGAATCAATTATTATCCTGAAGAACCATTCTATCAGGCTAAAAGAGCTACCGTGCTTGAACGTGACAAGAGATACGAAGCTTCTTTGGAATTCCTGAAGCCGATACTCAATAAATACCCGAGCAACAAAGAGATTATAGGCGCATTCTCACAGAGCAGTGAATACCGTGCCCTGCAACTGACAAAGGCCAAAGAACCGGAAAAGGCTCTCGCTGTTCTTGATACAGCTTTGCTTTATGACAGTCAGAACAAATCATTGAAGTACACCAAGGGAGTGGTATATGAAGCCAACCGTCAAGCGGATTCAGCCTATTATTACCAAAAGTACTACGAGCCATCCATCATGGAATATCGCTCTTTCCAACGACATTTATCGGGCCTTAGAAGCATGATGCTCAAGAATGAGATTGCTTTGACCTATCTCCGTGCACGCTACGGAGAAGAAGATATCATTACCTCTGTTGCAACAGCCGAATATACCCGAAAAGGCCAGAAGAACAGCTACACAGGACGCCTCAACTATGCAGGGCGAAGTGGCTCGGCAAGCGACAGCATGGAGGCTGAAGAACAGACACCAGGAGGGGTTGGCATTCAGGTACAAGGTGAGTGGACGCATCACTTCTCACCGAAGTGGAGCCTCACGGCCAATGCAGCCTTTGCGACCAAATACTTCCCGGACATAACGGCTGATGTCGCTTTACGGCATTATCTCAAGAATGATTGGGAAATAGGCGCACATGTGGGTTATAGACGGGTAGCCGCCTACACAAAGCGTTATGAATGGAACGATGAATTCTTTGCAGGCGGCACCGGAGACAATGGCTATCTGTTTACGGGTTGGAATGAGTCAAAGACTAACCTACTCACTGTAGGCGGAGAATTAGCCAAGACCATTGAAGTCGTTCGTCTCAACACGAAGATAGATATGCACTTCTTCAACTCCAACTTCTATTACAATGCGCAGATTGGCGCCAAATACTTCCCGGCGAGCGATACAAAGACAAATATCAACGCCATGGCAAGCATCGGATCGGCACCGGAAACGGCCGTACTGGACTATGCGCTGCCCGGCTCTTTCTCTCACACCAATACCATGGTGGGATTGGGAGGTCAGTATATGGTCAGTCCCAACATTACCATAGGCTTGATGGGCACTTGGAACACCTATTATAACCAAACCAATACGGTGCGAGGGATAAGTCCGTCCAACCAGATAGAATCCATATCGACACGCTATAAAAACTTATATAACATCTATGCACAAGTTTATATTTCATTCTGATACGCTTGGCCCTGTATTGGCAGGAATGATATGTATTTGCTGCCTTTTATCCGGCTGCCGTATGCAGGCACGCACGGAGATGTTCCCATCTAAAGAAGGGTATCTCGTCACCATTGGTGAGGATCCGACCGACAGAGACACCCGGTGGGCGAAATACCTGTACGAGCATCTCAAGAAGCGTGCAAACGACGATGAAATAGTAGCTTTTGGCGTTTCCGAAATGGACATGTGGCGCATCATCATACAGATAGACCCAACATTGCAGAGAGGATTCAAAGTAGCCTGCAAAGGCTCTGATATCAGACTGACCGCAAGTGACGACAAACAAATGTTATGGCTGCAATACCAACTGATAAAGAAGATCAGCAAAGAAGACCCGCGTATAGACGGTTCGGATCTTCCTCCCACCCTTATCAATCTCAACGATACTTGCGGAGCTTTTGCATTTGACTATCAAAGTATTTATTCTCCATACGGCCTGAACGCCGATCATACAGGCGTTATCGGCCTGAACAACTTTGATGACAGCTGGGGAATATGGGGACACAACCTGCGAAAAGTCTTGGGAAAAGATGCAGAGAAAGTATATGCCACCATTCACGGGAAGACAGATGACTCACAACTGTGTTTCTCTTCCGAGGATATGTATCGCCAGATAGAAAGTTACATCGTAGATAACTTCGGTGAAAAGGGGAATTTCCGTTTTGTAATCGCACCGGATGATACTCCGTACGCCTGTACGTGTGCCACCTGTACCGCATTGGGAAATACAGAGAAGAACGCAACCCCCGCCGTTACGGAACTGATCCTCCGCCTGTCGCAGCGTTTTCCCAAACACACGTTCTTTACGACTTCCTACCTGACTACGCAACAAGTCACAGACAAGCAGCTCCCGCCTAACGTCGGGGTAATTGTCAGCGCTATCGACTACCCGCTCCGCCGGACAGACGGCAAGGACGAGCAAGACAAGAAATTTGCGGAACAACTCGACAACTGGAAGAAAGTAACGAACAACATCTATATATGGGACTATATCAACAACTTCGACGACTACCTCACTCCTTTCCCCATATTAAAGATAGCCCAGCAAAGACTCCAACTTTTCAAACAACACGGAGCCAGCGGCATATTTTTCAACGGAAGCGGCTACAGCTATTCTTCTTTCGATGAAATGAGGACTTTTGTATTATCAGCCCTTCTTATCAACCCGGAACTTCCGGTTGATGAGTTAATTAAAAGCTATTTCAATCAGGAATACCCGGTATCCAAAAAATGGCTGTACGATTACTACACAGAGCTAGAAAACAACGCCCAATCCGGAAAGCGGCTCGGACTTTACGCCGGTATCAGAGAATCGGAAAAAGGATTCCTCTATCCGGAGAAGTTTATCAAATTCTATGATGAAATGGGAGATTTTGTATCCGAAGCAAAAGGGAAAGAGCGCAAAAAGCTGCACGAGCTCCAGACCGCCTTGTCTTTCACGCGCATGGAATTAGCACGTGACCACGGTTTCGACGCTTACGGATATGCCAAGCGGAATGGAAAGGATATTCAACCGCTTCCCCAAGCTCGTAAATGGGTCACCCAGCTCAAAGAGCATCAAGCATTTGCCGGAATGGAATATTATAATGAGTCAGCTTATGAGATTGACTATTATATAAAGGAATGGGAACAATATATACTTGCTTCCGACATAAAGAAAAGTTTGTTTCTGGGAATGAATCCTTCCACAGCCCCTAAACTAAATAAAAATGATTCAAAGAAACTGACCGACGGCACTCACGGTTTACCCGGAGACTATCATTGCGGTTGGGTTATCATTCCGGGAGAAGAATGTACCATCAACCTGCCGGTTAAAGGACTCAATGCATCAGGAACATTCTATATCAGTTTTCTGAATCTTCCCCGCCACCGCATCTATGCTCCACAGCAAGTTCAACTGTTGAAAGACGGAGTAGCCTATAAAACAATAGACTTAAAACCGGAAGACTCCCCAGAAAAAGGAGAAATGATGAAAGCCACCGTTCCGGCAGACTTGAACGGAACAGAACAATTAAGCATAAAAATCAGTTGTTTAAAGAAGCTGGGAACGCAAATGGGTATCGATGAAATTGCATTCATCCCTTAAATGCTGAAAAAGTGATATAACAAAAATAAATGGCAACAATGAATAAATCTATATTCTATATTTTACTACTGACGGCACTTCCGCTCTGCTTTACAGGGTGCAGGAAGGAAGTACGTCCCACCAGCATGACGATAAAAGATTCCGTCAGGCACTATTACCCTATCAAGCAAGGTCAGCAACTCGATATCATGTTTACCATCACCAACACGGGAGACGCTCCGTTAATCATTTCAGAAATGCAACCTTCCTGTGGCTGTATCATTCTGGATAAAAGTTCGCATATCATCATTCCCGAAGACGGTATCAGGCAATTCAAAGCAACCTACAACAGCATCAAGAATGTAGGCGAAGTGGTTCACCGCATCCGGATTTTCGGCAATATGCTCCCCGACGGGAGAGCCGAACTTAAATTTGATGTTAACGTAGTCCCCGATGCAGACTATACACGTGATTATGAAGAACTCTATCAAGAGTTCAACACCAAAAATGGTATTGTCAGAGAGATGGTGGATGGAAAAGAATCTGAACTGGGATATTATGTCGGAGAACCGTAATCGATATCATGTATCAAGTATCAAATATTAAGTATTAACATCAAATGACTGGCTAATACTCAACACTTGATACTTAATACTTATTTCTCCTTTCTAAGGATGTATTTCTTTGAATGCGGCATTTTCTTCTTTCACATTCTGAATAGTCTGCTTTAACTCTCCAATCGGCAAGTCATATCCATACCAACCTGTATAGCAATCTACCACATACCATTTCCCGTCCGACTGCAACTCGAACTCGACACGCAAATCAACCTCGGATTCTTCATAGCCTGCCTCAAAGATTTTATGCTTCGGTTCATTCAACGTAAACTTGGAAACATAAATACCTCCCTCTTCCTGGGTGATACGTTCTTCCTTCATGGTTTCGCTATCCAGCAACGGCCACTTTTCCCGAGTGAAAGGGAATGTTTTCTCGGTTTCTCCGTCATCTGCCAACAAAGTGATCGGAGTCTTTAATGGGAACTTGATACGAGTATACTGGAAGGCTGCACTGGAAGTAAATTTATCCAGAAAGGATTTGAAATCTTCACCGTCTTGTGTAGTCAGTTCACTATCGGCTTTTGCCTTGGAACTATTACCGCAGGAGATAAACGAAACACCTGCGAGCAGCATCATAGCCAGCAAGCAGCATACAAACTTTTTAGCTCTCATAACACTATATAAATTAATAGTTTAATTGACGGCGCAAAGATAGTAACAAGTTTGGTTTTGCAATACTTTTATACATTAAAATTGGTTCAAATCAAGGCACAAAAGAAACTTCGTTATTACGTTCTAAATAAAAGATTTTAAAGAAATATCCGATTCCATTCGTCTACGGTCAAATAATGTACGTTTTCATCCTACTAATGTACCATTTACTCATACCTAAATACTTATTTCTCCTCACCTTTGTAACAACATACAAACAAAGAATACACTTTAACATTATAATACTATGAAAACAATTTACACCGTATTTTTACTTCTCTTGTTACTCAGTTGTACTTCATCCAGTGAAAAACTAGCATGGGAAATAGCAAACAATTCTCAAACAAATAAAAAGGAACTTACTCGCTTTTTAGAACATTATAAAACAAATAAGGACAAAGATAAATATAAAGCTGCTTGCTTTCTGATAGAAAATATGCCTAACAAATATTCCATCAATGGCAAAGAACAGAAAATATATGATATTGATATAGTAAAAGCTGACTCTCTCATAAAATCACTAGAGCATTCATTCTTTTTAAAAGAAAAGAGTCCTTATTTGAAAAATTATACATTCGAACAGTTCTGCGAATACATCTTACCATACAGAGTCGCTGATGAATCATTACAATATTATTGGAAATGGGACTGTAGTAGAAAATTTGAGAAACAATGTACCAACGATATTATTCAAACAGCACAGAATATAAATGCTCAAATTAAAATAGAGCTATCTCCCGAATTTTACAAAGATACATTAAAATCATATTCATCAATAATAAAGACAGGATATGGTAAATGTGATGATAGAACAGCATTAGTTACTATGGCCTTACGGTCAGTAGGAATTCCTGCCGCATTTGAATTTGTACCTTATTGGGGAAGCAATAACAATGGACATTCTTTTGTTTCAATTATATTACCAGACAATAAAATATATCCATTACAAAACACAGACAAACAAGCAAACGGAGATTATTACCTATCACGTAAAACTCCTAAAATATATCGTAAGATGTATTCAATACAAGATTTAGCCAAACACATCGACAATATTCCCGAATTATTTCGTCACAATGACCTACTGGATGTTACAAAATTGCACAACATCGGCTCTTGTGATGTTACAGTCTCGACTAATATAAATAAAGAAAAAGAAAATTTTTTATCTGTATTTTCCCCAAAAAGATGGGTACCTGTTGCTTTTTCCTCTTCTCAAACATTCCATCACATTGGGACTGGAAATATATACAATGTTGATCGTAATAAGGAAGCTATTGATTTAGGTGATGGCATAGTTTATCTCCCAACTCACTGGGTAAATGAAGAGGCCATTCCAATAGGCAGCCCAATAATAGTATCGGAGGATTCAGTAAGGGAAATAAAACCAGACACTAAACATCTTGAAAGAGTAGTATGTAAACGCAAATTCCCTTTGAATATGCGAATTGTTGATTTCTCAAAATTGATGATTATGGGAGTTTTTGAAGGGGCAAATAAAGCAGACTTTTCTGATGCAACGGAACTTTATAAAATAACAAAAACTCCGGAAAGCAAAATGCAAAAGATAGAAATATCTGCAGAGAAAGCCTATCGTTACATACGTTATAGAAAACCAAAAGGGACCTTTAGTATCGCAGAATTTTGTTTATATCAATCTGATGAAAAGCTTCTACCATTCCACCCTATAGCTTGTGATGCTATATACGAAGACAGTACTATGCTTAATATTTTCGATGGACAACCACTTACCTATTATCAAGTGAGTGGTGGCATAGACTTATGGGTTGGTGTGGATTTATATAAACCTGTGAAGATTTCAAAAATTGGATTTGCTCCACGTAATGACGATAATGCAATAGTTTCAACAGACACTTATGAACTGTTTTATTGGCAGGATCAATGGATAAGTTTAGGCCGGAAACGACCAATAGGTGATAGTGTCGTTTATGATAACGTACCTCAAAAAGCTCTGTTATGGTTGCGCAATTTGACTAAAGGCCGTGAAGAACGTCCATTCACTTATGAAAATGGGAAACAGATATGGTGGTAAAATTATTTCTAACTATTAAATAATAAAATTATGAAAAAAATTACTTTGTTTTTGTCCTTACTTTTAATAGGAAGTGTGGGCTTTTCACAAATTATTCCGGGCGTAAACATCGGTAAACGCAAGGAATATATGATGAGAACGTATAAAATCAATAGTCAAAAGGCAGATGAATACGAACAAATTCTATTCTCCTTACAGAAAGAGAATGACCAGCTAAAGAATCGGAAAATTAGCTCTACTCAATTTAAAGCGGAACAAAAAAAGCTTTATAAAAAATATGGTACAATAATCAGCCAAGCATTTTCTGGAGGAAAACATAAAAAATGGAGCTCTTGTACCCAAGAAATGGAACGTTACCAAATACTAAGTGAAAACAAATTTATTCCATATGAAAAAATGCGTGCTTTGTATAAGGCCGAATCGGAATGGGTCAAAGAACGAGATAAAATGCATAAAGATACTGGAGAAGCATGGGAAAAATATGAAAATAGTGATACTATGGTATCCGAGCTAAATATTAAAATAAAACAAATATTAGGAACTGAAAATGGGACTTGGTATATCGAATATAAGAGACTGTTCTTCAGAGCACTTGACAATATGGACAAATATGGAGTTACATACAAAGATGCCTTTACCATAGCAAAAATAGAAGATACGTATAAACAAAAACGTGCAAACATACTCAATAGCAATAAAAAAAATGCCGAAAGGGAAGTGGAACTGATGGCTATTGATGATGAGATGGCAAAAAAAATAGCAAAGACTGTTCCGTCTGTTTCTGTAAAGTGGAAAAAAGTAAATAATGCAGCATTAGATCATACTTTGAAATCAAGATATGGGCTAAATCAGGAGCAAATAAACAAATTCAAGACAGCTTATAATAAGTATGCAATTGAAGAATATAAGATTCTCAATCAGAAAAAACTGTCTGATAGCGATAAATACGACCAACTCTCCCAATTAGGTGAAACCTTCTGTAAGACAGTAAATCCTTTATTCAAGGTTGATAATTATAAAAAATGGTATGGTTGGTGGAAATACGATTTTGAAAGAAAAATGAAAAGAAAAGGATTAAAATGATTATTTTATGAAAAAATCAACTTATATTTATACTGTTTTATGTGTAATTGCAATTGTCATTAGTATAGTAAATTGCAAAGATGAAGATTTGCTAGAATCAGGTTTACAGACTGACATGAAAGATTTTAGTTTGCAAGAAGCTAAAAACTTTTTTCAAACTCAAGCTCATGCTAATTTAACATTAAGTCGTTCATTGGATAACAAAAGGAATAAAACAGTTTCCCCCGGTGATTTCGCACCTAACTGGGATGCAGCAGTCAGTTCTACCAACAACGGACTCGCTTGCTATGATATTCCTATAACTCCGACTTATCACTTTAAAGCAATTTATGTAGATGAAAGAAATGGCAAGCCTTCTGCAGGAAAAGTCAATGTATATCAGAAACTAGTGATAGTAAAAGATGTAAAGAGCAATAGAATGGATCAATACATCTTAACTTTGATACCCTCCAAATTATATGATAGTAGAAATGGTGCACAAACTTGTAACAACTTTATAAATTGTGCAGACAAGGGTGGTTTTACAGGAGTAGCATTATATTCCTGTGTATATTCACAAGTTACAGCTCGTATAAGTACTTTTAAGAACGGAGTAAAAACGAGAGGGGTATTTCTATTAAATGCTTCAGGGAAAACTAATTTATCAGATAAGTATGAGCAGGCTCGCGCATTAGCATCTACTGTATATATTCAAAAGAAAAAGATGGTCTTAACGCGTGGAGAAGATGACTATAACTACGATTATGATTATGGTAATGAAGATGATTACACTTATATTGGTGAGACACTTGAAGAAGTCATAATTACTCCAGAATCAAATAATAATGAAACAAGTGGCGGAAACGATGAATGGGAAATCATAGCACCTCCCGATAGTGGAACAATAGACCCCGAACCGACAGAACCGGAATCGACGAGTACGGAAGATGATACTGTGACAGAAAAACCTACAACTAACACAGGAGATGAAGACTCTCAACTAAGTACAGCTTTAAAAGATATTACTCCTATTTTGAAGAAAGTAAATATCGATATTAGCAAATATAAAATAGTACAAGGAACGGGGCAATGTCCAGTAAATGCTCAAACACTTGCTAATAATACAATAGAAATTTGCACTGAATTTTACAACCATAAAGACAACGAACGCGCTTCTATAATCTGGCATGAAATATACCATATAAATAATGGACACAATCAAGCCAACTCAACAAAGTCTCCTTGCAGTGAAATCATACTTGTTCCAACAGGTCATATTTTAGAAGGTCTAAATCATTATGTAGAGTGGCGTTTAGACGGTGTAAAAGATTCGAAACAGTACGATAGTCTGCTAGAAGGAGAAAAAGACTTTATGTGTTCCGAATTTTCATTAAAGAATGATCCACAATGGTATTTGAATGAAGTAAAAACATATAATGCAGAAAGAGATAATGGTATAGAGAAATTACCTTACTATGAGGGGCTTATAGACTTTATGCAATGGAAATATGAACAACTATATGAATATTCTAAAAACAAATAAGTATATTATGAAAACAATATTAATATTAATTCTGGCATCTTTACCTTTAATTGGAGCTGCACAAATTGACATACAACTTTCTTTTAATAAAGAAGCGAAAGAAGCCACACTATTATTACTAAATACAAGTGATGATATTTATAGGTTATCACCCAAATCAATAGATCAATATGAGCCAGGAACAGGTTGTATTTATACCTTTTTATATCGTGATAAAAATGATAAAGTAATATATAAAAGAAGCCGTTTTATATATGATGAATTACCATTAGATAAGTATAGATTGGGGCAATATCTGTTACCTCATGAAAATAATGAATATAAATATGAATTTGCCAAATGGTATAGTGGAGAGATTTGTTCAATAGAAGTTGAAATACAAATAGAAGCAATCAATTATACAACAAGAAAGTCTTATCTAAAAAAAATAAAGCGGATTTATTTACTAAAATAAATCCACAAACATTAGTTATCCCATTCTTTATTACACAATAAATAAAGAAAATGAATCTATTTTTTAGGTAATTCAAACAGGTGTGTTAGTTTCTTGAGCACACCTGCCTAAACAATTTAATGTAAACAGAGATATTATTTATGCAATCCTTTAAACATAGATATGATTGAACAATTTACCAAAACAATATTATGAATATAATTAAATCTTTCTTTATAGGTATATTATTGTGTATGTCAATTCCTAGCAAGGGACAAACACAGGATTTAGAAATTACTTTTGCTTATAATAGACAAGACAATGCTTTGATTCTAAAACTTTTCAATAATACGGATAAAGAAATAATAGTATTGAATCAAAGCCTATTGAATGAATCATCTGGAAGCTGCATTATTTTAACTGAAAAACATGATAATGGACAGAGTGATCTAATCATCTCGTTATATGACTATGAAGATGGACAGTGGATCCGTTCTAAAACAATAAACCCTAACGAAAGACTAGAACTTTATTATCCATTTGAAGCTATCCCTACAAATAATGTTACAAGAGCTAGATTATTCCTCTCCACATACTTTAGAGATAGGAAGACAGGAAAATTAGTTAGCAAAAGATATAAAAATGATTTACCCATAAAACAAATTAAATGATAACAAGTAAACATTTATTTATAGGTATTGTACTTTTGGGCATTTCTATTTTTTGTACCGCCCAAGAAGTAAAAATTGAATTTTCTTATGATAAACCGAATAATTCTTTAACCCTTATACTTACTAATAATACAGACAAAGAAATTTTAGTTATGAATCAAGGGCGGTTAAGTGAATTTAGTGGAAGCTATATTGTTTTAACAGAATCTTCTAATGGGAAAAGCGCGGATTTGACGATTTGTCTATTTACTCTTGAAAGCGGGAAATGGATATTACACAAGAGTTTATCTCCAAAAGGAAGAATAGAACTCTCCTATCCTTTGGATTCTATCCCAGCCAATAATGTAGTAAGGGCACATTTGTTTCTTTCAACATATTCTAATGATGAAAAAACAGGAAAACTAACTTCTAAAAGATATGAGAAGAATTTATATATAGATTAAGAAGTTTTATTATTATACGGTACAGTTCTGTAAAAATTAGTGCCGATCGATTATGAAAATTATTATTTTCCAGCATTCTTTGTGTAAAACAAAACCAAGAGTGCTGGAAAATTTAGATTACACATTGCTCATCTTTAGGATAAATCATATATAAATATATTTCCACTTAAATTAAATGTACCTTATAAACAGTATGAAAAGCTATTCTATTGAAAACATCAGAATACAAGATATATTACTTATATCAATTTGCATATTACTGTTCTTAAATAGAGCTGTACCTATTGACTACTCATCAATTTGGCGAGTGACTGTATTATGCCTTATATATACGTGTATACGCATTATGCCAAAACGACAGTGCTATTGCCTATTATACATAGTCTGTATTTGGGGAATTACCGAAGTAATCATTTCAACACTTCAAAAAGTGAATTATTTAGAGAGCAATCATCATGATTTCGGAATCACAGGAACGTTTGGAAATCCAGGACCATTAGGCGGATTATTAGCAGTATGCTGGATAGTATCTATTTTTTTCATTTATGAAAACATACAAAACAAGCATCGTATATTAACATTATCATTTTGCATGATAGCCTGTTTTATTTTATATGGTTTACTATTATCTGGTTCACGCGCCGGGTGGACAGCTGCATTGGTAGGAAGCATGATATTCCTATGGCAATGGTTAAAAAGAAAACATACAATCAAAGTCAAGTAAGCACTCAAAAAAAGGCTCAATAATAAAATCTCTACCTTCGCTGCAAATCAAAAAATGAATAGTATGTATAGCA
>PPYE01319901.1_pt1 | contig 61380 bp, 47 predicted proteins | sample 1559881 | NCBI WGS metagenome assembly PPYE01 (sample SAMN08240022, study PRJNA423297) | Human gut metagenome, whole genome shotgun sequencing project. | reverse complement strand
GATACCTTGCTAAACCGGGACATCTCAGACAATCCTTCAGGCATGTATTCATCAGAGACTTAACAAAATAAGAAATCACATAAAAACTCTGCGTTCTGCAGTAATTGCTTTAGTTTTTTTGATGGCAGGATAATTTACCTTGTTGGCTGCAAAATAGCTATTAGTTTTTTGACATAATAAGCAATATGTGGTCGTGTGAGATAATGAGGTATGGGAGGTTTGAATAAATTAATTTTGATTTGAAATACTATTCTTGAGATTATGGGAATCTTGAAAAATACCGGCTTTGGAAATTCCGTTTTGTGTGTGCTATTCTTTTGCAAAATAAAGAAGCTCATAATTTCGACAAACATTGATTATGTAAGGAGTTTATTATTGTTTGTAACTTAATTAACCATTGTACAGATGGCTAAAATCAAGGCTTTTTTGTGCAAAATATATAAGAAAGTGATAGAGAGGCAAATTATGTTAGATATAGTAATTATTGGCAGTGGTCCGGCGGGGCTATCTGCTGCCATATACGGTTCGCGGTCCGGTTTAGACGTTCTTGTTATCGAAAAAATTTCTCACGGAGTTGGACAGATTGCAGAAGCTGACTGCATTAATAATTATTTAGGATTTTCGTCCATTCGCGGTTTCGAACTGGGAATGCAATTTCGTACACACGCAGAAGCATGCGGCGTAAGATTTCAGGAAAGCGAAGCAATAAAGTTAGAACGAACTGATGCATGCTGGAAAATATATGCCAAAGATGGATCTTGCATCCAAAGTAAAACCGTGATCTATGCGGCAGGTGCCTCCCATCGCCATTTAAATGTTTTTGGCGAGGAAGCTCTTATCGGAAAAGGCGTTTCGTACTGTGCTACCTGTGATGGCACTTTTTATACAGGAAAAGATGTGGCGGTAATTGGTGGTGGCAACACAGCAGTCGGCGACGCATTATATTTATCCGATCTCTGTCACAAAGTCTATTTAATTCATCGCCAAAACTCATTCCGTGCAAATACAGAATCGCTGACCAACTTGAAAAGCAAAAAAAATGTCCACATTATCACCCCTGCAAAAGTAACAAAGATCATCGGCGAAGAGGCAATGGGGGTATTCGCTGTGCAGGTCGAAACAAATAATTCTACTATTCCGAACGAGACACTTCACAAAATATCTGATATTCCGAACGAGACACTTTCTAAAACATCTGATATTCCGGTATCTGGCGTTTTTGTTGCCGTTGGCAGACAGCCCGCAACAGATATACTGCAAGGCATTGTACCATTAAACGAACAGGGATATATTGTTGCTGACGAAAACGGACGCACATCCCTGGACAATTTTTTTGCAGCAGGCGATGTACGCAGCAAAGAAAATCGCCAGATTATAACAGCCGCGGCAGATGGCGCCAATGCAGCAATCAGTGCCGAAAAATATCTTACTGCAAGGATCTAAAATGTTATACATCTACCCTGCTCCAGCGTTTCGGGCTCGCAGGATAGATTTCTCAGCTATCTTTGTCTTGATTTCTCTACCCTGCCCCAGCGTTTCGAGTTCACGGGATAGATTTCTCAGCTATCTTTGTCTTGATTTCTCTGCCCTGCCCCAGCGTTTCGGGTTCGCAGGGTAGATTTCTCAGCTATCTTTGTCTTGATTTCTCTACCCTGCTCCGACATTTCGGGCTCGCAGGGTAGATTTTTATATCATATGAGGTAAACAGTCTTCTAGAATACAAAAAACAAGTCTCATGGAATCATTCTTCCATGAGACTTGTTTTAGTAATGCGGATAACAGGGTGCTAGACGTCCTGCGGACGTCTGTTAAGCACCGACCGAAGCGGAGCGGAGATGGAACCTCTGGTTCCACTCTCCGTCTGCGCGACGAAAAAGAGCCCTTGGGACTGTATGTCCCAAGAGCTCTTTTTATATCGTGCGGATAACAGGAGTTGAACCTGCACGTCTGTTGACACTAGAACCTAAATCTAGCGCGTCTGCCAATTCCGCCATATCCGCATATTAATTTTGCTCTGTTTCCTAACAATAACAGATTGCAAAACAGACCTGCGCCCGCTTTTTCACAGCGCAAGTCTGATAATATCACATTTGAAATGAAATTGCAACTGGTACAGTCCCACAATTCACATTTCCATCTACGACTCATCGAATCACGACGACTCATAATTCAATTGGTGACTCGTCTTGTCCCAATCTATCACGGCGTATCTAATCCAACAACTCGCGTCTGTTATACAATTACAGCATTTTCGCACGTAATTCTTCACCACTCATACTGCTTAAGTATGCCGGTGGAATATCAAATACTGTCTTGCAGCCAAACTGTCCCTGCTCTGCCATGCGATAAGCAGCTCTAGCATAAGCAACAAGTACACTAGATGTAAATTCCGGATTGGAATCTAATTTTAAGCTATACTCAATGAGATGCTTATTTTCTTTATTCCAGCCGGTCACACCACTGCGCAATACAAAACCGCCATGAGGAATACCACTATGATTTTTCTTTAATTCTTCCTCGCTAATAAAGTGCACTGTTGTATCATAATCTGCGAAATAGTTCGGCATTGTCTTAATCTCCTGCTCAACTTTCGCAGCATCTGCACCATCTTCTAATACTACAAAACACTCTCGGGTATGTTTCTGTCTCGTTGTAAGCTCAGGATTTTCCCCGGCACGAACTGCCTCTAATGCACTTTCTACCGGGATCGTATACTGCTTTGCATCTTTAACGCCATCAATACGGCGAATCGCATCAGAATGTCCCTGGCTGACACCCTTGCCCCAAAACGTATAGTCTTTACCCTCTGTAAGAATTGCATTTCCATACAAGCGATTCAACGAAAACATTCCCGGATCCCAGCCAACTGAAATCACAGCAACATGTTTGCTATCCGCTGCTGCCTTGTCCACGTCAGCGAAATGCTCTGGAATACGCGCATGTGTATCAAAACTGTCAATCACATTAAAATACTGTGCATACTTCGGTGTCTGCTCCGGCAGATCAGTAGCACTTCCACCACACAAAATCATCACGTCAATTTTGTCTTTCCAATCCGTTATCTCATCAACCTTACAAACAGTTGCGCTATCGGTCAAAATAGATACCTGCGATGGGTCTCTTCGTGTAAAAACAGCAATCAGCTCCATGTCATCATTCTGACGGATTGCACACTCTACACCACGTCCCAGATTACCATAGCCTAAAATTCCAATTCGAATACTCATATTAATCCCCATTTCTATATAATTTTATGTTGCGAAGTATGCACTATCGCACACATTTCCAGTGTAATACATCTCTCCCAAATTTTCAACATATCTCCTCAGCGGAATCTCCCACATCTGCTGAAAACCGAGCAGAAATCCAATCATCACAGCTGCCATGCCTGAATCATTTCAGCCTGTCCCAAAAATCGTACCGTTGCATCTTTCCCCGAAAAAAAGATACGGCTGGTCATCACAATCTCACCATCATTGATATAAATCTCTAAGATAGAAACATCCATTAAAATCTGGATTTTATGAACTGCCTCGCACCTCGCCACGCGTTTACCACGCCCGGCACCACTATCATCAGTAAACTGTAATGTAACAAGCCCTTTCTCATAGGATAACGAGCATCCGGTGCCGATCTGCACACAAATAGCAGCCGACGATGAACCGGCGATTCCGTCAAAGATCAGCTCTCCGCAACCATTATCCAGTACATATGATTCCTTTTCCGGCAAGATTTCTTTTTTCCTTAGCTGTCCCAATTCTCGGATAGGTAATTGATAAATTTTCCCATTATGATAGCGAAGCTCGCGCGGCACTGTCAGACTATGCTGCCACCCTTCATTCATAGGATTGCTGCTATATTCTGCATCTGGGACACCCGCCCAGCCAATCAATATTCTTCTTCCAACTGGTGTTTCGAATGTCTGTGGCGCATAAAAATCAAATCCCATGTCCCACTCTATAAATGACGGATTCACAGTCCGGGTCTCTTTTGTTCCCTTAAATGACGCATTCACAGTCCGGGTCTCTTCTGTTTCGATAAAATACCCGGACTGATAAATATTCTGATATTGCTCCGCCTCGGAAGGAACCCCCTGTGGGCACACTGCAAGAATGCGATGCCCATCCAACGCAAAGATATCCGGGCACTCCCACATATATCCGAAAGCTTTTTCTGTTGTGTAGAGCTGCTCAAAGGTAAAATGCTCCAAATCTGTTGACGAATAAAGCAACACCGCTCCCTTATCATCCTGCAGCCATGCCCCTAACACCATTCGAAATGTACCGTCAGCCATCTGAAACAACTTTGGATCGCGAACCTGATTCGTACATTCTGCCGGATAATCCGCATTCGTCAAAATACATTGTTTGGCAGAGAAGTGTTCCCCATCCTCAGATATCACGCGGATCACATTCGCTCCACGGCCGGAATGGATATAATCATGATCTCCCTCTTCCTCCACATTTCCGGTATAAAACAAATACATCTTGTCCTTCCATACAATGGCTGAACCGGAAAATACACCATCTTTATCATAGGTTTCATCCGGCAAAAATGGTGCTCCCTCATATTTATACTGCACTAAATCCTTGCTTGTATAATGTCCCCACAGTTTCATTCCGCCATTCACTGCAAACGGAGAATATTGAAAAAACACATGATACCTGTCCCCAAAATAGGACAGTCCATTAGGATCGTTTAACCATCCTACCGGTGCCATAAGATGGAAATGGCAGCGATTCTTCTCTGCTGCCACTTTCTGCATATTTTCCTGTTCAAAACGCCGCAATATCTCCGGTAAATCGTCTTTTCTCTGCTGTAATGACATTCCCTGTGCTCTTTTTTCCATAGTCAACCTCTTTATATTCTAATAATTGCACACTGAGGCTCATTATTTCATTTCGGTCGTGTACACATATGATACATTGCCAATATCTTTTAACTTCTTCAGTTCCTTACCGATATCTTCCACATAATATCCATAAATATACAAACCATCTTTCTGAATACTATCAATCATCGAAGCATAATCCGTTTTCCCAGTGCCCTGATCGTTCTCGATCATTTTCACAATGTCATCGTTATCTTGCAAATATTGTAACATACTTGTCATGTGTTTGGTAACATCTTTTTCCTCCAAAACATTTTTCTTGGCGGATTCCTGCTCAGCAAGTGAAAATGCCGTCAGCAGCGGATATTTTTTTTGGTCAAAGGCAAGACTGCTGCAACTGGTGTACATACGAAATCCTATATTTCCTGTATTGTACGTTGTATATTTGCTTTCCGTTTGGTCTTTATTTTTTACACTGATCGCGCACCAGGTCGGCTCAAGATCATTCTTTTCCGCCAATGCTTTGAATTCAGAAAATGAATATACTTTATCCAAGCTGACATAGGCATGGTACATTTTTTCATCCTCCAACTTAGACAGCTCATCAAATGCTTCTTTCTTCGTTCCGGCAATCCCTTCCGGCGTCGCCGCACTGGCTGTCGTCATCTCGCTTGGTGGATAAAAAACATTTGAGAATGGTTTTTGTACAATATTGGGATTATACAGAACCATATCATTTTTCGTGATCCTTCCTCCCACGTACTCAAAAATGCCATTGTGGGAGCTCGTCTGGTTGATCACGATGTCATAATTGCCATAGCCGCTTCCTGTTGCGGACGCAGAATCGCGATAGTTCTCCGGCAAAAACAACTCTGAATACACGGACATGTCCAAGGACAATTGATTGGTTTTATTTCCCTCTTCTGTGCCGACAATTTTATTTGGATCATAATACATGGCATCCTGGATCTTTGGAAGCGCAAACACCAAGAAACATACAATTCCTATAACGATCACTCCGGTAATAACACCATACTTAATAAATGTGCGGCGTATTGCCCGCCTGATCAGCATAGTAAACTCTGCCTCCTGTCCGTCTTTTGGCACCGCGCCCTCCATGACATTAGTTCTCTGTCCATCTTTTGGCACTGTGCTCTCCATGACATTGGTTCTCTGTCCGTCTTTTGGCACCGCAGCACCCACAATATTGACGTTTTGTCCGTCTTTCGGCACACTTCCATCTGTACTTTCGGTAGTTTGACCCCCGTCCTGTTCTACCTGTTCCTCAAACTCCATCTCCTCATTATCAAACAAATACTCGCTGATCGCATCCTGTTTCTCAATGTCTTGGCGTACCTGCTTGCGCTGTTCTTCCGGCAATTCCCCTGCCTTATATTTTTGCAATAATTCCCTATAGTTCATAACCCTGTCCCTCCATATAATTTTTCATCTGCTTCTTAGCACGATGTGCCGACACCCTTACATTTTCCGGTGTCATGTGAAGCACCTTAGCAATTTCTTTTTGTCCCAATCCTCCAAAATACTGCATCATAACAATCTCTCGCTGCCGCTCCGGCAAATGCTCAATCGCATGATACAACAAGCGATTTCTTTCTTTCGACAGAATATTTTCTAATGGTATATTTGCCCTATCTTCCGTTTCGTTCTCATACTCGTCCACATACATGACTCGTCTGTTTTTGGACACTTCATTATAATACAGGTTGCGCGCCACCGTATATAACCATGCCCGCATGTTGGTATGACTTTGATCCAGCGAAAGCAGTGCTTTCAGAAATGTTTCCTGCGTCAGATCCGCCGCCCACTCATGATTTTTGCACAATGCATATACATACAAATATATTTCCTGATAATATGCATCGTACAACTTTTCTAAAAGCTGTTTATCCACTTTGTCAATCTCCCCCTCCTTTCCTCATCTCGCACGTTGCTACAGATGGCGATTTTTCGTGCTATCTACCAATATAACAGATGAGTCATCGAAATGTTACACCATTTTCTAATTTTATTTTTAAAAGATTAGGGTGTTCATCATTTATGAAAGGGACTTTGCCATCTTTCCTTTTGACAGTATAATCCTTTAGAGGTTATACTGCTATCTAGATGCTAATACAACAAATAAGAAATCACCGGTCATATGATTTGTCAGATTTATGATACATTTTAGATACATAAGGTCGGTATAGTAAACGTGTGTTGAAGTTATGGAAATTTCCACACACAACTGTGTAAGCACGAGAGGACTTCCGGTTATAATACGCCTGATAGGGGACAGGCCGTATATAATAACCGTGACAGATATTGGACAAAGCTATGACTAAAATATTGATTGTAGAAGATGAAGAGGCTATTTCGAATCTGATTCGTATGAGTCTCTGCAAAACCGGTTACATATGTGAACAGGCATTTGATGGCGAAACTGCTGCAGACCTGATTGCAGAAAACAGTTACGACCTCATTTTGCTGGATATCATGCTGCCGGGCATTGACGGCTATGAATTGCTTGACTATATCAAGACGACACAAATGCCGGTCATTTTTATTACGGCGATGGGCACGTTAGATGACAAAGTGAAAGGTTTGAGGGCAGGAGCGGATGACTACATTACAAAACCATTTGAAATGATGGAATTGTTAGCACGTGTAGAAACCGTTCTAAGACGTTATCACAAAAGTGAGGAGAGGATCACGATTTTTGATACTGTCATCGACGTTCCATCACGTACCGTAACCAAACAAGGGAAGCAGATCATGCTGACACTCAAGGAGTTTGAGCTGCTTCTCTTCTTAGTGCGCAATAAAAATATCGCATTATATCGTGAAACTATTTATGAGAACATTTGGCAGAATGAATATATGGGTGACGGTCGTACTGTAGATCTCCATATACAGCGGCTGCGCAAGAAACTACACTGGGAAGATAAAATAAAAACCGTATATAAAGTAGGGTATCGACTTGAAGTTGACATTGCGGGAATATAAAACGATTATCAAAATTCTTCTGCAAAGTTACAAGACAGGTGGCAACTTGAAGTTGACATTGCGGAAGTGTAAAACGATCATCAAAATGACAGGTGACGGTTCAATGTCAACATGGAGGGAGCATAAAACAATATGAAATTTTATTGGAAAATTTTTATCAGTTTTTTTATCTTGATCGCAACTGCTTTTAGTATTTGCGGAACCTGGATGATTTCTGCGTCCTTTCGAGCTTCCTATCATCGAGAGATTGAGTCCGGCAACAGCAAAAACGAAATGGTCCGCATGTCTCTAGGCAATATTGTCGGCTCTATGCCTGCGGATTATTTTACCAAACACAAAAATGCCATGAAAGAGATCTGTTCATCCTTTGCGGTAAGTTTTGGAGGGGATTCCGATTTTTTCACAATATATGATGACCGGCGAAGCGTTGTTTACTCCTCCGGAAAACCGCAGAGCAACGATGTTCTCTTTACTAAAGCAGGGAAAAACAAGTCCGCACGCGAAATATATAAAAGTAAAGATATGTATTATTTACGTATCGTAAGCTATACGATATTACCAAGCGATCTGAAAGGTTATTACGTAGAAACTGTTACAAATATCAATAACATTTATTTGCAGCGTCAGGAAATGACTCGCATGTACCACTATATCATGTTTATCATATTGGTGTCCTGCATGATCCTTTCTCTGGCTTTGTCATATTTTTTGACATATCGCGTGCGTGTCCTTTCGGCTTCCACGCGCAGTTTCGCAGATGGCGATTTGAATAGTCGTGTCCAAGTTCATGGACAGGATGAAATTGCTACTCTGGCGGCTGATTTTAATCGCATGGCTGATAGTCTGCAAGAAAAAATTGATGAGATATCCATGCACGCCAAAAATCAAGAAGCATTTACGGCAGCGTTTGCACACGAATTAAAAACGCCGCTCACTTCCATTATCGGCTATGCCGAGTTATTACGCACGATGGATCTGTCGCAGGAAGAAAAGTGGCAGGCGGCAGACTATATCTTTTCACAGGGAAAACGCTTGGAATCCTTGTCATACAAACTGTTGGATCTATTTGTTCTGCAACAGCAGGAGCTTACCTTCGCACCGGTTTCATCGTCAGAACTTACCGATGCAATCGTTCCAATGATGAAACAAAATCTTGCAGCCAAAGACGTGATGTTATCAATGCATCTCGCTCCTGCAACGCTATATGGCGACAAAGATCTACTCTTATCACTGCTTATCAATCTGATCGACAACGCCAGAAAGGCTTCCTCGTCTGGCGATACGATCACTGTGCTTGGTTATTCCGACAATGACTATTACTGCATCAGCGTACAGGATACCGGCAAAGGAATTCCTGCAGATGAAATCGACAAAATCACCAAACCTTTTTATATGGTAGATAAATCCCGCTCCCGCAAAGAGGGTGGAGCCGGGCTTGGTATGTCGCTTTGTTATGAGATCCTGCGCCTTCATCATGCGCAGTGGCATATCGAAAGTGAACTTCATGTCGGTACAACGATCACTATTACCATCCCGCAAACCGGAAAGGAGTAGCATATGAAAAAACAGTTGCGAATTGTATTAACCTTTTTACTGGTGGCTGCATTTTTTATTACTGCAGAAATCATTCCTGAGATCACGAATCACCTGACTGACCAAAAAACGACCAATACCATTACGGTTTCACATGGTTCCACTCAGACTACACCCACCAAAGTCAATCTGTCTTACAAAGAGCGTCTCGCTATTATTTCATCCGAAACGATCGCTGTCTCGGAAATTTTGACAACGGCAAAGGCAGAAACTTTGACAGAATATGATGAGTCATTTTTTGAGAAACTGCAAAAACAACTTCATAAACTTTACTCCTTTCACCTTATTCCCGACGATCTAACGGTGAAAGATCTGGAAAATATGTTTCAATCCGCCACTTATTTATCCATCCGTAATTATTTAGAAACGGACAGTTTCTGTGTTTGGGAACTTTCTTTCTTGAAAGAATCTAACAAGCAATCTTATTCTTTGCGTTTTGATGTAGAGCAGGAAAAAATCTACTATGTATCAATGGGAAACATACCTATAAAAAAGATTTTGACAAAGTCCGATCCGACACAGTATAATGCAGTCCCATTAACGGGACACGTGACCGCCTCCCACATTTTGCAAGGAAACGACAGTCCAATGCAGTATCAAGCAATACCTGTGGGCGAAAGCAAAAAATCTCTTTTGTCCGAAAAAATTGACCGCTACGCTAAGCGTCTTCTAAAATACTATGGTGCTTCGATAAATAGTGATGCTTCCGCACAGTATTCCAGTGAAGATGACTATAAGGAAGCCCACTACTATTTTACAATTAAATCTTACAAATACAACATTCCGGTTACCATCATAACCTCTCAAAACTATGCGGGTATTGAGAATTATCTCACATTCTCTTTCGGTAACTTTTATTCTGATTTTATGACTTCTAATGGCACATCACAGATGGTCGATGGTTAATGGGATAGGATGATAACTCCCTTGTGTTGTGAATTTGTGATGATACAACTTAGATACCTTTTCTTGCAAAATCGGATGCAATCTTTTGTTTTAATAAGAATATAAAACAGGATCGGGCAAGGAGGAATTTATAAGATGAGGTATAAAAGAAGTCATTTGATCGGATTATTTGCAGCACTATTGGTGCTGGTTACTATTTTAGGGGGAGGAATATTGTTGGTGATCAAGGAAGATCACGCATCTGCCGGATCTACGGAAGGCGCTGCTTATCATTTTCAGGGAACAGATCAACCGCAGGCCACGCGCAGCCATAAATACCACACAAATCTCAACCACAAGCGAACTCTGATCTTAGTGAACAAAGATCATGCATTACCAAAGGGCTACTCGGTCCAACTCAAAACATTAAAAAATGGCATTCAGGTTGCCAAAGTGATATATCCGCATCTTCGTGATATGTGGTTTGACTGTGAAGCCGCTAATCCTAATTATTCTATCAATGTCGTAAGCGGTTATCGTACCCGTCAAAAACAAACAATACTCCTTTCCGAGGAAATCCGCAAAAATGAGCGTACCGGAATGAGTTATCGTTCCGCTAAAAAAGATGCTTTGCGAAGTGTTGCACCTGCCGATTATAGCGAACACGAAACCGGTCTGTGCGTGGATATCACCGCTTCCGATCATCTGCAGCTTGACAGCAGGCAGGCACAAACCCCGGAAAATCAATGGCTGCGCAAACACTGTGCCGATTACGGCTTTATTCTCCGTTATCCAAAACATAAAGAAAAAGTTACCGGCTATATGTACGAATCTTGGCATTTTCGCTATGTTGGCAAAAAAGCCGCTAAAAAGATCATGCGTGAAAAAATCACGTTAGAAGAATATCTTCAGGAATAGACAAAATGCTCCCATCTTTTGGGAGCATTTTGTCTAAATCTTTGCCATCCTCTTGAGGCAATACTAAAATACCACTACTAACAACATCTTAAACTGCTCTTTGCCGTATACCGCATGTGGATGTTTTGCGGGCATTACGATCGACTCTCCTTCGTGCAGCTCATATTCCACACCATCAATCGTAATTTTTCCAACTCCATCCAAACAGGTTACAAACGCATCTCCACCGGATTCATGGGTACTAATCTCCTCGTCCTTATCAAAGGCAAACAATGTTACACTAAGCGCATCGTTCTGTGCAAGCGTCTTGCTGACTACCTGTCCTGCCTGATAGGACACCTGTTCTTTCAGTACCATTACCTGTGCCTTGTCCATGTTTTTGATCATACTCATCGCTTTTTCCTCCATTCTTTTTTCTTTATTACGTTATTATAACCACATTTTTAATTAAACACTACTTGGAGGCATCTACAATTTTTTGCACCTCCTCTTCTGAAATAACTAGATTCCTTTTGGGATCTCCTGATACAGACTGCGACCAAACTCTAATACTGTATCACGCAGTTTCTCCTCAAAACGCATCATATTTCCGGATAATAATGATTCTTTGATAAATTTTTCAATTTTAGTAGTGTCTTTTTCGATAAATTCGATTATACTGTTATACATGGGGCAGTTCTCCTTTGCGTTTTTTGTTTCGTCACTTAAAACTTTATACAAAGGAACTGCCCTTTTCAATATTTAATTTTCCGAAAACTTAATTACGCTAACCGGGCACTCTTAATATGAACGAAAACATTCCTTCATTTTTTCCAGACGATACAAAGCTTCGTCCAGAGTTTTCTTTTCCCGTGCAAAATGCAGCCGGATCAGATGATTGACATCCTCTTTGAAAAAGCTGGAGCCCGGAACTGCTGCCACGCCAATATTTTTGATCATCCATTCACAAAATTCCAGATCTGAGAATCCATGAAACTGCGGAAGTTCCAAAAAGTCTGATATATCGATCAGCACAAAATACGTTCCCTGTGGTACATTATGCTTCAGACCAATTTTATCCAGTCCCTTTAGAAAATAATTTCTTTTTTCTGTGTAAGTCTGTAACAGCTTCTCATAATACTCATCCGAGAATTTCAACCCCACCGTTGCTGCCTCCTGGAGAGGCGCTGCCGCTCCAACCGTCAGGAAATCATGAACCTTCTTGGCCGCTTCAATGACCTTCTCAGGTCCGATCAGATAGCCAAGCCGCCATCCCGAAATCCCTGTTCTACCAGCGTAATATCGAACTCATACTCCGGCGGAATCAACGGAATATAAATGGGATCGGCTCCGGAAAGAATCGCATCTGCACCAATGCCTCCCGGAAATTCGGAGCACAGAATCCGTAAAGGTTTGTACTCTTTTACTTAATTCAGGCATTTTTATCTTCTTCCTGATGCAACAGCCTCAATCACTTGAAGCTTTTTTACGACCTTGTTTGTCCTGCCCGTTTTCTCCATTGTTCCATTCTATCTCATTTTCTACAATATTGAATCGTTTAAATTCCGGAATGGAAGCATTGTAATATTGTTCAAGAATAGATGGGTCTTTCGAAGGGAGTACAGCATATTTTCTCTCTAATAAATATCCTTCGTCTCAACAGAAGCTTTTAATTCATTGGCATGCTCATATATATTGTTGAGTATTATTTTACAATCCTTCATGCCCTCTACCGTGGAATCTGATACCTTGATGCCCTCCGCAGATGCAGCCGCAACCTCTTCTCCTGTTGCCGACAGATGTGATATATTATCCGATATCACTGACGTTGAATCAAGTATTTTATTGATGCTCTGCTCTGCAACATGTATGCTTGACATCAGCACATCCATTGTATTGCCTACTTCAACAAATGTTTTTTCTGTTTCATCAATAAGTGTGTTCTGTTTATCAACGGATAACACAGATTCATTGATACTCTCGTTCGCTTTTTGGGTATCTTCGTTCAGCTTCTGTATGATATTTGTAATACTTTCAGAAGCCTTCTTGGTCTGTTCCGAAAGCTGACGGATTTCCTCCGCAACGACCGCAAACCCCTTTCCCGCTTCTCCTGCGCGGGCTGCCTCAATCGACGCATTCAGTGCAAGAAGATTTGTCCTTGCGGATATATTAACGATATCACCAACAAAATTCTGTACATCATTAACCTTCTCTGTAAGACCACTTATTACATCAACAATGATATTACTTGCGTCCTGTACATTCTGTGCCTGTTCTTTTAATTGACCAACAACCACCTTGCTGTTATTTACCGATTCATCTGTCTTATCAGATGCACTTATCATCTGATTAATTTCTTTTTCCGCCATATCCGTGCTTTCCTGAATCTCAGAACACATAACCGCCTGTCTCTGGATTGCCTCTGCCGTACTTTCCGTGCTGTCTGCGATATCCCCCATAGAGCTGTGGCTGATATCTATACTTTTCTCAAGTTCATTCAGCATAGTCATCGCTTTTTCAAACTCGTCAGAAATATTATCCGCAATAGCAACCATTTTCGTATTGCTTTCATTCTGTTTTGCAGCCGCCTCCTCAATCTGGGATACCTTCTCGCCAAAATACTGAATCAATATATTCGCTATATTGATCGATATGATCGTCACAAGAATGATTACAAGGATAGCTAATATCCTGCTTGATAACAGTTCCGAATTACTACTGTCAAAATCCTTTATTAATCGCGCAATATTTGCTAATATAACTAAACCATTGGCACAATACATCAATCTTTTATTAAGATAAACCATAACGGAAATAATCATCGGAATTCCATATGTCCACACGGTATCCGTAGAATTCAGTAATACAACAACAACATATCCAATCGCTATATTTACTGATAATAGAACCTCACATATATGTGTTTTCTTTTTCATTATGTATGCTGCGATTGATGCAGTCATAACAACCAACGCTGTGATAAACTGTATTATAATCCTGCCTGGCTGTTCTCCCTTTGAAACTCCTAATGCCGCTAAGACTGTTACTGCAATAAACCCAAATACTATCAGAATCGTGATCAGTACCATCCTGTTTGCTCTCTGATATTGATTTTCTGTCATATTTTTCCTCCTCGTTCTCCTTATAAATTTTCCTATACCTTCATAACCTTGCGTACAACAAATAATTATTTCTGTTTACTGTATCATACCAGTTTTATTATATCGCAGATTATGTTGATTTCAAGATTTTTTTATCGGCACCGGTCACTTTTTCTATGTGAAGACAAGAGAATACCCCATTTATATGCAATCCATTTGACGCACTTTTCATTTTGTAAATCCATTTTTAGTCCTATTTCTTTCCGGCTTATACTCCGACAGAAATAATCCTATCAAAGTAAGTACCGTTCCTATTCCGGCTAATAAGGTCAGTTTCTCATGTAAAATTAGTACAGAAGTAATGACCGTTATCACCGGAACCATATAGATATAAACGCTTGTCTTTACTGCGCCCAACTCTTTTACTGCAAAATTCCATATCACAAAGCAAAGCGCAGAAGCTCCCAATCCCAAATACAAAATATCTACACTACTCTTTTTTATCAGTTTCACCAAATCCTTCTTCATGGACTTCGCATCTTCAGCAGATTTAAGTCTGAAACATCCTTCCAATGAGATACATTGGCATTTTCTGATTGAAACAAAAACGTACCTATAGTTTTAAAGGGTATGAAATTAATCCTACCATTTCCCCACCTATCACAAATAAAATAAAATTTCCCACTGGATTCTATTCCCATATGCATGTTTGGCAACATAGTATAGCCCAATAAAGTAACCATATAAGTCAATGTAACACAATACAATATTTCTTTGCCGATATGCACTTCCTTTTTCATCATTGCCAAATAAATTCCTTTTAATACGATATAAACAACCGCAACAAGAAACGCTCTTTGAACAGCCTCCTGTAAATATAATTTAATCAGCATAACCTTCTCTCCTCCCCTTAATACACCTGTCATTGACACATTCTTCTCTCATCCAGATGCAGCAGATCATCCGTCTGCTTCTTATGATATAAGCAGATCATTGATATTGTTTCTTAGCTCTTCTATATAATACAAAAAATACCGGAATAAGGAAAGCATCTGCAAAAATCCATGCGAGATCATTTGCCATACAAACACCCATAAACCCGATCATACTTACTACAAGCGTACCAGCCAAGGTTCTTGCCGCCATTTCAAACACCCCGGCCAATATAGCGATCGCCGAATACCCCATTCCCTGTATCGTAAAACGAACTGTATTCACTAAAGTAAGCAAAGAATATCCGGCTGTTGTTACGATCATATACTGATACGCATATTTTACGGCTTTCACTTCCTTTGCACTAAGAAATAATAACGTCATCGGCTTTCCAAACAATAAAACAATGACAAACAGTACTGCAGACACCCCAAATCCCATGACAGAGGCTGCCAAAAGTCCCTTACCAATACGCTTCGGTTTGCCGGCTCCCATATTTTGTCCAACGTATGGTGCCATTGTCTGTCCCAGTGCCTCGATCGGACAGGATACAAAATTACCAAGCTTAGTCGCTGCCGTCACTCCGGCCACCACTGTAGAGCCAAAACCGTTCACTGCTGCCTGGATCACAAGTGTTCCTATCGCTGTGATCGAATACTGCATTCCCATCGGAATTCCAACCGCACATAAACGTATCATATACTTTGGCAACGGTTTCCACTCTTCTTTCGTTCCCCGCAGGATTGGAAAACGCTTTCCAATATACCACAGACAACACAACCCGGAGATTCCCTGTGCCAGCACAGTCGCAAGTGCAGCTCCTTTGACGCCCATACGAAATACAATGATAAATACGAGATCCAGTCCAATATTGAGGACAGATGCCAATGCCAAAAAGATCACCGGCGTTTTGCTGTCTCCCAAAGAGCGGATCAGTGCCGCCAATATATTATACAGAAACGTGCATGGTATTCCTAAAAAAATGATCAACATATACCAATATGTATAGGAAAAAATATCCTCCGGTGTTTTCATAAAGCGCAAGATATCTCCGCACAAAATTGACACGATCACCGTCATAACAACAGAAAATGCAAGACAAAGCCATGTAGCATTCGCCACAAAACGACGAAGCGCAGAATAATCCTTGGCACCAAGTTTCTGTGCTACCGGAATGGCAAATCCATTGCATACACCAATACAAAATCCAATCACCATAAAGTTTAACGACCCTGTCGCACCAACTCCAGCCAATGGTTTCATTCCTAAAAATTTACCAACGATCATTGTGTCTACCATGCTGTAAAACTGCTGAAACAATAATCCTAAAAACATTGGAACCGCAAATTCCAAGATCAATCTTGCCGGTGATCCTTCGGTCAAATTTTTTGTCTGTTTCTGTGTCCTTTCCATCATTTCAATTCCTCCCAATGAAATAAATGCATCGCTAACTCAAACTCCACCTACCAAATGCACACAATCGGCATTCCCCGATTCTATAATAGGATTAAGGTGTCAAGATTTCAGACCTTCTGACACTTTAATCATAATAGGCAAAAAAAAAGGACTGCAGCGTACACAGTCCTTAAAGGAGAAGGTATGAAAAAAAAATCTAAGCTACCAGTGAGTCGACATTTACTCTCTGATATGGTTATTATTATAGGGTGGAATTATGAACGTGAAATGTTATAGTTATTAATATTTTGTAAACATTATTTTTTGTATGAAATCATTGCTTTTGTACACACTAAATAGAGCACTTCCGCCGTCTAAAATTGCGTTTACAGAAAGGAGGATCCGTTATGAATGCACATCCTTTGCTTCGACAACTGCTTATTATTACATTTATATCGGGTGCTGTTCTTTTGTCCTTCAAATACGTTTTACCCCTTATTTTCCCGTTTTTATTCGCATATACACTGATGCGGAGCTTAATGCCTATCGTCCTATTTTTACAAAAAAAATGTCATCTTCCAAAGTGGCTGGCGGCAAATGGCACCTTACTCTTGATCTCTCTTGCCTTTTTGGGTGTTTTTTTGCTGATCGGATGGCTTTTATTTCAGCAATGTAAACTACTTCTCACAAATTTGTCCATTTATCATCAAATTTATACAAAATCCATAGAATCCTGTTGTCATAATATTTTGCAACATTTGGATTATTATTTAGGTCTACAAAAAGGTAGTTGCCTAATATTTGCTAAGGAACAGTTTCACAATCTGGATCCGTCATCATTTACAAACCTCTATCAAAATATTGGCAGGATAGCGCTGCAATGTATGGGAAGCTCCATGCGAGTATGCGCATTTTTGCTGATCGTTATCGTCAGTTTCATCGTTTTATGCAAAGACTATGATCATTTGCATACTATGATCCACAAAAATCGTTATTTTTCGGTTTTGTCAGAGCTTGGGCATACCATGTGGAATACCGGATTTGCCTATATGCGAAGTCAGCTCATCATTATTGGCTGTAATTGGGCTATTTGCACAATTGCTTTTCTGCTCATCCGCAATCCATATTGTATCGTGATCGGTCTGTTTATTTCCATTTTTGATGCATTTCCTATTTTGGGGAGTGGGATGATATTGATTCCATGGGGACTTGTAAAATTATTTCATGGTTCTTTTTTCGCGGCCGCAGTTCTGCTTACTGCATATTTATTAACAGTATTTACGCGTGAATTATTAGAAGCAAGGTTAATTGGAAGTAACTTAAATACACTTCCTTTTTTTACCCTTGCTTCCATTTACATCGGTATTTCATTGTACGGTGTGTGCGGCATCTTTCTCGGCCCATTTGCGGTCGTGCTGATCCGCTCCATCTATCAGATATGGATGCGCAGCGCCTAAGAGCTTTCGACATATCCGAGCGGTTAAGCTACAACTTGCATATATGCAGATTCTCTATAAACTACTGCCTCACTTAATTGAAATAAACAAGCTCCTCTTTTGGCTTTTCTGCCGCTTCCACCTGCTCTGCATAAAAGACAGGACCTTCCTCGCCATATTCCTTCATGAATTTGTATTCAAATCGGGCCGTCACAGTAACATACTGCTTTGCCTTAAACTCTGACCAATCATCTGCTTTGCACAGAAATCCCATATACTGTACATCGTCTGCACAGCAGGTCATCGCAAAACGTCCAAATACTGCAAAGCCTGCCGGGATCCCCTTTGGCTTCTGGATCAAACCTGTCACCTTCAACGTCTTATTCTGATATGTTTCCGGATGGTCGATCATGTCAATATACCAAAGTCCAAAATCATCGTCACTAATTTCAATGACATCTGCATTGACATCAAACGGCATCTGATCTTTCATCTCATAAAACTCATCCTGTGCGGATTCATAGACGATCTGCGCCCGCGGATTGACCGCTTTTATGCTTCCACGGATCGAGTTTTTATTCGTCTTTTCGACGGTGCAACGGTTAATGATGATCATTTCTGCCACGCGGAACTGATCTACCATCATAGATGGCATATTTTTCATATATAAAGCAAATGTTTCATCATTGACTACATCTATCGTCTGAAAGATCACTTCACGATCAAAACAAATTTCTTCCATATCATCATACAATTCCGGAATGTGCTTTGTCGGCCACATACCGTTGTATTCAATGATGATGCGGTCCGGACGGTGTTTTTTCAAAAATTTCTGAATGATCTTTCCATTAAATGCTTCTTCGTCTTCGATGTATTCCACAACGCAGTTGGCCTTCTCTAACACGTCCGGTTCATATTCTAACTCGCCCTCTTCGCATGCCAAGATCATCGTTTTGATCTTGTCGTCAAACATATCATCCACGACAAGGTCACGGATCAGATTCGTCTTACCGGCTTCCAAAAAGCCCATAATGACGTATACCATCATCTCCTCTTTCTTCTTACCAAACATTCAAAACCTCCATCAACTCTATGTTTAGCTTCCATTTGAAATGGAAGCCGTAAATCGTAGTCCTCTTTACGCAACGTGGAATAATTCTTTGATCGCATCTTCCTTCAAGTCAGCACCGATAACACAAATACGTCCTGTAAAGTCGGCTGCTCCGCGGCGAATTTCCGTCTCTTCCGGTACCAGATCAAAGTGGAACCACTCTCCTTCTGCTGCCGCTACAATACCCTTTGCACGTAAAACGTCACCATAGTCTTTCGTCTCAGCTAACTTGTGCAAAATCTCGGTAAGCTCTTCCTCCGTAAACTTGTGCGCTGTCTCAACGCCCCAGCTTGTAAATACATCATCTGCATGATGATGGTGATGGTCATGATGATGTCCGCATCCACACTCACCGTCGTGATCATGCTCGTGGTCATGATGGTCGTGATCATGATGATGTCCGCATCCACACTCGCCGTCGTGATCATGCTCGTGGTCGTGATGGTCGTGATCATGATGATGTCCGCATCCACACTCGCCGTCGTGATCATGCTCGTGGTCGTGATGATCGTGATCATGATGATGTCCGCATCCACACTCGCCATCGTGATGATGTTCATGCTCCTCTAACAGCTCTTTTTCCAAAGAATTAACCTTTTCCATAGCCTCTACGATATTTTTACCCTGAATATCATCCCATGGTGTTGTAATAATAGATGCTTCCTCGTTTTTCTCACGAATCATCTTCAGACAAGCATCCAGCTTGTCGGCTGACACATTCTGTGTACGGCTCAAGATTACTGTTCCTGCGTATTCGATCTGGTTGTTGTAGAACTCACCGTAATTCTTCATATACATCTTGCATTTCGATGCATCTACAACCGTTGCCGTACTGTTGATCTGTACTTCATCACCAATATTTTTTACTGCTTTGACCACATCAGACAACTTGCCAACTCCGGATGGCTCAATAATAACACGATCCGGACTATATTTTGTAAGCACCTCTTTGAGTGCCTCTCCAAAGTCACCAACCAAAGAACAGCAAATGCAACCGGAATTCATCTCTGTAATCTGGATTCCTGCCTCTTTCAAAAATCCACCATCGATACCGATCTCACCGAACTCGTTCTCGATCAAGACTAACTTCTCACCTTCAAATGCTTCTGCGATCAGCTTTTTGATCAACGTCGTTTTACCTGCTCCTAAAAATCCTGAAATAATATCAATCTTTGCCATTGTCTCATCAATCCTTTCTATCGTCATTTGCATTTGCCTCTAACTATCATTATAACAAACCTGTCAACTCTCAAATTGCTGTTTCGTTGTCTCATACATCGCAATACTCGCCGCGATCGGCAGATTCAGACTGTCGATGCGATTGGAATGCGGAATGATCACACTTGTCCCGATCTGTGCAAAGCGATCCGGCAGTCCGGTCGCTTCGTTACCAAAAAGCAAAGAAAACGTCCCCTGTGGTCTGATCTCATGCAGACTTTTCTTGGCATCCAACATAAATGGATATAATTCCCGTTCACCAAACTGTGCCTGATATTCATCAAAATCCTCAAAGTAAACAAAGTTTGTCGAAAAAATCGCCCCCATGGACGCTCTTACCACTTTGGGGTCAAAGGCATCCACTGCCGGACGTATGATCGCCATCTGATTCAAACCAAATCCTAAGGCGCTCCGCATGATTGTTCCCATATTGCCGGCATTAGAAGGATTTACCAAAACTATGTGGGATGCTGTTTTCTCCAGCTGCCCTTCATATTTCGTAAATTCTCCGATCACGTAACAATTTTCTTTTTGAGACAATACGTGAAATATTTTGTCTGTCTGAACCATTTCTATACCGGCATCCCTGCACAAACTACGCAGCTTGTCTAATGTTTCCCCCTCTTTCATGCCGGAGTGAATATATACCCTCGTCACCTTGTCCGGCTGAAAGCGCAACAGTTCAAATATCAGCGTTATACCTAATGCATAGGAAACCGGGGAATCCTTGCGGTATCTCTTATATCCTGCCATCTTTTATCCTTCCTGTTCAATGCGCACATCGATCGTCATATCTCCAATTTCTGTTGAAAAAGGAATCGTAAACATTTCCGTTGCCGCACCATCATAACTTGCACCAACACAATAATCCGGTGGTGTAATATCAATCATAATATTATTATTTGCAAATACCGTCGCCGCATTGCCCGCCACCATATTTCCTAATTCCGAAATTGCGCTCTGTCCGATCGCATCAATGGCATTGACCGGCATCATCATCATTTTAGATACGACCCCAAGTGCTGTCTGTGGTTCAAAATTAAGCAATACTTCTCCCGAAAGCTGACCTACCAGCCCGAGACGGATCAAAGAATTTTCTTCTGGGAAACTCTGTTGTCTAAGAGATGGTTTCCCTATTTTTAAATCCAACATACACATATCTTTCATCACTTTGCACACAGATATGATAAATGGATTGACATGCTCTGCTTTCAAACTTTCTCCCTCCCCTTACAACTGGAAATAATCCCAAAAATCTTCACTGATATTAACATCGCACTTATTGAGCCAGATGTTATATTTCTTTTGGAACAAGCGATTCTGGCGTTTTGCAATGATAACTTCCTTGCGAGCCTGTGTCGCATCCTCTTCCTTGTCATTGACGCAATATATAATATAATATCCCTGCGTTCCCTCTACAACACTGCTGACTTCACCCTTTTTGAGGGCTAACGCCGCATCCAATGCCGCTTTCTCCAATTTGGTGGAACTTTTGCCAACCACCAGTTCCTGCGTTGTTGCATCGGTATTATCTTTGGCCAATGTCAAAAAGTCTTTCGTCTTAATTGCACGAAGCTGCAGCTGTTCTGCCCACTTAAGAGCCTGTGCCTTGGCTTTCTCATCCATATCGATCTTCTGTCCGGAACTTCCGATTCCTTTCGTCATGATCTCGATATACTGGATCGCAGCCTGCCTTGCTTCCTCATCTGACACGTCGGTGTTTGCCTTGTCAGTAGCCACATAAAACATTTTATTGGCAAGCACGTTTTCTTCATACAATTTACTAAGTCCCTGAACGGATAAATAATATTTCTTTTTATCACTGTCAGACACCTTTTCCATGATCTTTTCTGCCTTTTGCATTGCCTCGTCTTTCTCATCATTGGTAAGTGAAATTTCATTACGATCCGCTGCCTGCGCGATCACTTTAAGCTGTGTTACCATGTTGACGATTTCCTGCTTTGCCTGAGCACCCACTGTTTTATTGCCGCCCAGCGAATAGTTCCATAGCTCACTTCCAAAATTGCCCTCATACTGTCTTTTTAATAGGTAGGCATAGTTCATCATCTCGCTATATTCTACACCGTCACTGCCCACTGACATAACGATCGAATCCTTATCCGGTGTTCCTGCCGCAAGCTTTACCTTTTTTGTGCCGATCTTGGAATTGCCGCAGCCCGTGCATACTCCTGCCACGGCAATGCATATGCTTAAACCAACTGCCATCCATTTACTTTTCTTTATCATAGTCACCATGCCTTTCCGTTACTCCACGACTTTTCCGATCTCACGGATCAACTGATTCACTGTCTGGAATAATTTTTCTGCTGTCTCCTGCTTACTTACTGTTTTGGAAACAGACGGTACCTTCACCGCAGCAGGGATCCTTCCGTATCCGCTGCGATAACTTTTGCCTGCCGGCTGTGGTTGTGGTTTCATCGTGTAAATAAAATAGGATTGTTCTTCCTTTTTGGCCGCCTGCACCACCTTAAAAGCGCCCTCATACGATTCTACCATTTTTACAAGGTTTACGGAAGAGATTTTTGCGTTTGGTTTCAGATAAAATCGAATTTGGTTCGTTTTTTGCACAATTTGTGTGATTCCGGCACGGTGTGCTTCCGCTTTAAGCAGTGCCACACGCAATAAATTCTCAGCCGCATTAGGCAATTCTCCAAATCGATCGATCATTTCTTCCTGCATATCTGCATATTCTTCCGCATTTTCAATCCCGGCGATACGTTTGTACATATCCAGCTTTTGAAATTCACTACGAATATAAGTTGCCGGAATAAACGCATCCACTTGCAGTTCCAAACTGGTCTCAAACGATTCCTCTTCCGGCTGTTCGCCTTTCAGTGTAAGTACCGCCTCATTGAGCATTTTACAGTACAGATCATATCCAACCGCTTCCATATGCCCGGACTGCGCTTCACCAAGCAGATTCCCGGCTCCGCGGATCTCCAGATCCCGCATCGCCACTTTGATCCCGGAACCCAGTTCCGTGTATTCACGGATAGCGGCCAGTCTCTTCTCCGCTACCTCTTTGAGCATACGTCCTCGCTGATACATCAAAAACGCGTATGCTGTACGATTTGATCTTCCGACACGACCGCGAAGCTGGTAAAGCTGTGACAGCCCCATCTTATCAGCATGATCAATGATGATCGTATTTACATTCGAAATGTCTAATCCGGTCTCAATAATCGTCGTTGCTACCAAAACATCTATTTCGCCGCTGATAAATGCCATCATGATCTTTTCAAGTTCTCGCTCACTCATCTGCCCATGTGCAAAAACAACATTGGCATCCGGCACCATTTTGGCTACTTCTGCCGCCACCTCTGCAATACGGGCAACGCGGTTATACACATAATACACCTGTCCGCCTCTTCCCAATTCGCGATTGATCGCCTCGCGAATGATCTCATCATTATGCTCCATCACAAATGTCTGTATTGGCAGACGGTCTACCGGTGGCTCCTCTAACACGCTCATGTCCCGAATGCCGGTCAAACTCATATGCAGCGTTCGTGGGATCGGTGTTGCACTAAGCGTAAGGACATCAACATTTCCTTTCATCTGCTTGATCTTTTCCTTGTGTGTCACACCAAATCGCTGTTCCTCATCAACGATCAATAACCCCAAATTCTTAAATTCCACGTCCTTAGACAGCAGACGGTGTGTGCCGACAATAATATCAACCTGTCCCTTTCGCAGTAGATCTATCGACTTTTTTTGCTGTGCCGGAGTACGAAAACGTGATAACATCTCAACTTTGACCGGAAAGTCTCCGAGTCGTTCGCACAATGTGTTGTAATGTTGCTGCGCTAAGATCGTAGTTGGAACAAGCATCGCTACCTGCTTTCCATCATTTACCGCCTTAAATGCCGCACGCAATGCGATCTCTGTTTTGCCATAGCCAACATCCCCGCAGATCAGCCGATCCATGATCTTGTCACTTTCCATGTCCTTTTTAACGGCGGCAATGGCTGTCAACTGATCTTTGGTCTCCTCAAATGGGAAAACCTCCTCAAATTCCTGCTGCCACACAGTATCCGGACTATAAGCATATCCTTTTTGTTCTTGTCGCTTGGCATATAACAAAACCAATTCTTTTGCCACTTCCTGCACAGCCTTGCGCACGCGTGTCTTGGTCTTTTTCCATTCCGGCGATGACAAGCGGTTTAGTTTCGGCTGTTTCGCCTCACGCCCGGCGTATTTCTGCAACAGATCCAGTCCCGATGCAGGAACATATAGATTTCCGCCATCTCCATACTCAATCTTAATATAGTCCTTCGACACATGGTCGACTGTAATCTTTTCAATACCTTTGTAAATACCAACTCCATGATTCTCATGGATCACATAATCGCCAACGCTTAATTCATTAAAGCTCTGTATCGCTTTTCCATCGTATTTTTTCTTCTTGACATTACGCCGTTTCTGCTTTGTGCCAAAAATATCACCTTCCGTCACAACAGCAAACTTCGTCATCGAATAAACAAATCCATGACGCATAAATCCATACGATACCATAACCTGTCCGGCTTCCAACGGCATATCCGGCTTCTCATGATAAAATGCTGGAATTTCATATTCTCCCAAGTCTTTACTTAAACGCTGCGCACGCGTCCGAGATCCACAAAGGAGCAGTACACGGTATCCATTCTTTCTCCAGCGAAGCATATCGTCTACAAGTAGTTCAAAATGCTTATTATAGGACCCCACCGGCTGTACCTGTACATTCACCTGCGCCCTGCTCGCAAGCTGCTTTGGCAGTCCATCCAGCAAAGACAAAATAACAAGCTGCTTGTTCTGCAGCAATCCAAATAAAGGATCCATTCCCTGCAAGATCTCCGGCTGCTTTGGCAAAAGATAGCCTTTCTCCAATCTGCTTTCCATACTGTCACGAAACTCTGTTTCCACCGCCTGAGCTTTCTCATAACAGCGGGATGGCTCATCTAAGAAAAAGATTGTCTCCTCCTCTGGCATAATATCAAAAAAGGACAATGTTTCCACCGGAAAATAGGGCAGGTAGGCTTCCAACCCAATACGGCTCTGATATTGTTCGTAATCATTTTGTATTTCCTGTAAATGGTCATTTAACCGATTCACTTCTTCGAATTTTTTCGCTTTTTTTAATTTTGTGCTGATCTTGGCTGCGTCTTTCGCCATTTTTGTAAAACCATCGGCAATTTGCTCAGTAGTCAAAATTAATTCCGATGCCGGAAAGATAGTAAACTCTGCAATGCGTTCAATTGAGCGCTGACTCTCCACGTCAAACGAACGGATCGTGTCAATCTCATCATCCCAAAACTCAATACGATATGGGCAGTCCTCCGTTACCGGAAATACATCCAAAATTCCTCCGCGTACAGAAAAATCTCCAGGCATCTCAACCTGTGCCTGTCTCACATAACCCATATTGACTAGATTTTTGCAAAGAGTCTCAAGATCATATGTCTCCCCTTCCGCTACCTGCTGCTTCGCCTGCTCATAGATCTTTTGCGATAGTACGAACTCCATGCCGGCATCGATCGAGGTGACAATGGTTCCCCCCTTGCGATCCAGTAATGCCTCTCTGACTTTAAGTCTCTGTGTGCTAAGTGCATTACCATGTACATCAGCACTAAAAAAAATCACATCTTTCGCCGGATAATACATAACTTCCCGGTCAAACATGCGATAGTCTTCTGCGATTTCCCGTGCCCTCAACTCATTCGCCGCAATGATCACTTTCCATTTCGGAGACTCACCGGTAAGCCCATAGATCCATTGGCACTTTTGTGATTCGATGCATCCCGATATCTGCAATGGGAATTGCTGCTTTTGTATTGCCTCTTCGGCATTGCGGTACGCCGTAATCTCCGCCAAAGGCGCCAATAATGTTTCCATCACTGCCCCAACCTCTTACTTTCCGTTAAATTGATTCATCGCCGCTTCAACGCTGTCTGTCAAAATAGTCTCACATGCCTTTACCGTCTGCTCCAGCGCAGTACGGATCGTCGGCTCTTCCTCTGCCGGGAATCTCCCCAACACATAGTCCGCCAGATCCCAGCCTGCCGGTTTCTCTCCCACGCCGATCCGGATCCGCGAAAACTGCTGCGTCCCCAAATGCGCAATGATATTCTTGATTCCATTATGTCCACCGGCACTTCCTTTGGCACGTACCCGAATCTTTCCCGGAGCCAATGCGATATCATCATAAATGATGATCAATTCCTCCTCGGGATCGATCTTATAAAAATCCACCAATTCGCGTACACTCTCACCACTAAGATTCATATATGTCTGCGGCATCGCCAACAGCACTTTATTCCCTGCGATCATTCCCTTACCGCATAGCGCCTTGTGTTTCTTGATGTCCATCGAAATGCCATAGGCATCACTGATCGCCGTAATCGCCGAAAATCCAATATTGTGTCGTGTTCCGGCATATTTACGCTCCGGATTTCCTAATCCTACTATAATATACATTGTTAACCTCGTTTCTATGCTGTCTGTTATTACAATCGCACAATCTCCTAAGCCGGGTTCAGCGATACTGCCTTTTTCTCGCTGCCCCCGGCTCTTATATTGCTATTTGTTTGTTGTGTCGGCTATTGCTAGTACGTCTTATTATCACGGTACTCCCCAATATGTACCGCCTCTCCACTGTACTGCTTTAACATATCGATTCCCATTACATGACGATTATCCATCGTGCGCATAATGTCTTTGATCTGCAATTGTGCAGCGACATGCGGTGTACTCAGATTATAAACCTGATTATCCCTGAATGAAAGTACATATGGCTGCAGCACATTGTACATGCCAGGAATAATGACTAATCCCTTATCACCGTTAGTCAGCTCTACACATACACCCGGTTCCAAAATATTAATACTGTGAATCAGCGCCTGTACCGCAACACGATCGTATCCATTTCCGGCATCTAATAGAAAGCGAATCGCCTGCACATCTGATGTTGGCTCTTCTTGTATGTTCATTGCCGTCAACTGGTCATAAATATACGCTGTACGCAATATTTCAACCTCTGGGATCTTCTTCTTTTCCATTTCATCATCTTTGCCGCCGACATGAAAGATTCTTCGCAATGCTACTGACAATATCATCTTGACACCGGCATCAAGCGAATAATCTCTGCTAAACATCTGATAAGCCGCCACATAATACGTATTGATCTTTTTGAGATCTTCTTCTGTCAATTCCAACTGCGATTTGCGTCGCAATCCGATCGGGATCAATAAGGTACCTATATCATGCAGTACTGCTGCTGTCACCAGATCTGTCTGGTTTTTCTCGGACAAATTCATCCGCTTTGCCATCATCGCACAGAGCAGCGCTGTGTTCAGTGAATGTTTATACACATAATCTTCCACGCTGCGAAGATTTTGGATGAAATTTATCTTGTGGTCCAAAGAACCATACTTCTGAACAAGCTGCGTCACAAACGTATTCAACTTTGCAGACGGTTTCTGTTTGCTGACTGCATCCAAGATCTCTTTGATCGCAAATACTGCCATCGTCTGATAGCGTTCAAACTCAATATCTTCTGCTGACATAGGTGGTACCGGCTCCGCCGGCTCTAATACATAAATACCGATCAGTCCAAAGTTCTGAATACTAATGATTCCCTGCTCTGTCAGTCTGGAATCTCTTTCGTACAACATAACTCCATTTTTGTTGTATATTGGTTTTGCCAAACGCATCCCTTTTTTTAATTCATCTGCTTTTACAAAAATCATGACAGCCCTCCTATCTACGCATTAGATCTGCGCTTTATTTATTTTTTTCTGCTAGATTGTTCGTTACTCGGTTATACAGCTCCCAAGCTGCGTTATAACCCATCTTTTTCTGTCTGTGGTTAACTGCTGCCGACTCACAGATGATCGCAATATTACGACCGGGGCGGATCGGAATAGAGTGGCACACAACCTTGTTGCCGAGAAATTCCGTATACTGCTCCTCCAGTCCAAGACGATCATAATCCTGTTCTTTATTAAATTCCTCAAGCTTAATGACCAGATCAATATTCTGATCATCCTTAACGCTCTCTACACCAAACAGTGATTTCGCGTCAATAATACCGATACCACGCAATTCGATAAAATGTCTCGTAATGTCCGGTGCGCTGCCGAGCAATGTGCTCTCATTGATTCGTTTGATTTCTACCACATCATCCGAAACAAGACGATGTCCTCTATGAATCAACTCCAATGCGACTTCCGATTTACCGATACCACTTTCTCCCATGATCAAAATACCTTCTCCGTAAATATCTACCAGCACGCCGTGAACCGTACAGCGCGGTGCCATATTATAGTTAAGGCACTGGATCAGATCCGCCATAAATTCATTCGTAGCACGCTTGGTACGTAAGATCGGCACTTGATATTTCGTTGCCAATTCGATCAGACGGTCATCCACCGGAAGGTTACGGCAAAAAACGATACATGGTGGTTTGGTCGACTTCTCACTGCCACACATAATCTCTTCTAACATTTGGACACTGTATTCTACACCTTTTTGCTCCATATAAGTATATTCCACCTGCCCGATGATCTGAATCCGGTTAGAATCAAAATAGTCAAAGAACCCTGCCAATTGCAAAGCCGGTCGATTAACATCCGATTGCGTCACTTTCACGTCATCAATAGGTACATTCGGTGTACAGTTTTCTAATTTTAATTTGTCTACTAAATGTGTCAATGCGACACTGTACTCTGCATTCTGCATATTCTACCAACCTTTCTAACCATAGTGCACATTCCCTGCATTCCGCAAATTTCTGCCACCCTGCTGCAAATTCCTATACAGCTTGCTGACAATCCCTGTCAACTGACAGAAAATCATCTATTTTGTTATGAGTCTTTCTTATGAAAAAACTCATATACATTTTGTGCTGCCTGTTCATTCATGGACTCAACTTCAGCCAATTGCTCTACGGAAGCTGCCTTGATCGCATCAAGTGAAACAAACCGCTTCATCAACTGTTTGCGACGCTTCGCCCCAATCCCTGCAATGTCATCCAATATGGATCTGACTTGCACTTTACTACGTAAAGAGCGGTGATACTCAATGGCAAAACGATGCACTTCATCTTGAATGCGTGTCATTAAATGAAATCCTTCACTGCATGTATTGACCGGTATCTCACTCCCCTGAAAATACAATCCACGGGTGCGATGCCTGTCATCTTTCACCATGCCGCAGACCGGTATCACTATTCCGAGCTCCCTCAAAACAGACTCTGCAACATTCACTTGGCCTTTCCCGCCATCCATCATGATCAAATCCGGGAACACCGTAAAGCCTCCCGTTACTTTTTCCCCTTGATCTATCTGTTGTCGTTCCTCCAGACCGTGACGAAATCTTCTTCCAAGCACCTCTTCCATGCTGGCATAATCATCCGGACCTTGCACCGTCTTAATGCGGAACTTACGGTAATCGCTGCGCTTCGGCTTTCCGTTTTCAAAAACAACCATAGAGCCAACCGACTGAAATCCACTGATATTCGATATATCATATGATTCCACCCGCTTTACTTCAGACATGCCTAACAGATCTGCGATCTCCTGCATTGCCCCTAATGTACGTTCTTCTTCTCTCCGCAGCTTTTCTGCATCTTGCGTCAAAACCAACGCTGCATTCTTATGCGCCAGCTCGACTAAACGCTCTTTCTGTCCCTTTTTGGGTGCAAGAATAGATACCTTTCCACCACGGCGTTCCGACAGCCAATCCGAGATCAGATCTTTTTCTTCTAATTCATATTCTACCATGAGTTCTCGCGGAATAAAAGGTGTTCCTGCATAAAACTGTTTGATAAACGACTGCACTAACTCTTCCGGTGCATCACCGTCTATCCCTTTTAAATGATAATGATCCCGACCGATCAATTTGCCCTCGCGAATAAAAAACACTTGAATGACCGCTTCCAGATCAGTCTGCGCCATAGCGATCACATCGCGGTCAACCCCGCCAAAATCTGTAACTTTCTGATGCACTGCAACTTTTTTGACACTGGCGATCAGATCGCGGCAAGAAGCCGCTTCTTCAAAGGCAAGTTCCTCGACTGCTTTCGCCATTTTTGCTTCCAGCATTTCTAAAACCTCTGAGAAATCTCCTTCCAAAAGTTTCAATGCCTTGCTGAAATTTTGCTGATACTGTTCCGGAGTCACATATCCCTGACATGGTGCCTGGCACTGCTTAATATGATAATTCAAGCACGGTCGCTCTTTACCGGTATCTCTTGGCAGCACACGATTGCATGTTCGTATCTGATAGATTTTATGAACCAGATCCAACATATCTCTTGCAGACCCTGCACTGGTAAACGGGCCAAAATATTTACATTTATCCCGCCTCTGCTCCCGCGAATAGATCAACCGCGGATACTCTTCATATACGGTTGCTTTGATAAACGGATACGTTTTATCATCTTTTAACATCGTATTATACTTTGGACGATGCTCCTTGATCAGGTTGTTTTCGAGTACCAGCGCCTCCACCTCGGAATCCGTAATGATATACTCAAAATGATCAATCTGCGAAATCATTTTTTCAATCTTGGGCGATACTTTTCTGCTCGCCTGAAAATACTGTCGCACACGATTTTTCAAACTAACCGCTTTGCCCACATAAATAATAGCATCTTTTTTGTCGTGCATTAAATAGACGCCCGGTTTGGCGGGCAGTTTTTTTAACTCTTCCTGCAAATCAAACATGGGCGTCTCCTTAAAATTCTAATTCAAATTACAATTTAATCTTCTTTACACTCTGGTCTAACTGATAAGCGATCTCCTTCAAACCTGCTGCACTATCAGATATGTTCGCCAATGTGTTGCTGACTTCCACAACTGATGCAGATGTCTCCTGACTGCTGGCTGCATTCTGCTCAGCAATAGCAGAAAGATTCTGCACGACATCAACGACCTTACTTCTGGAATCATCCAAACTTTCTGTTCGTCCGGAAATCGTACCAACACCTCCGATCGCCTTCTCAACACCTTGGTAGACATCCGCAAAGCGTTTCTCTGTCTGCTGCATCTTATCGCTCTGAACAGCCATGATCTTTTGTACTCCCTGCATAGTATCCACGGCATGCGTCGAGTCTTGTATCAAAACATTTGTAATATCATCAATCTGTTTGGCTGAATCATTTGACTGCTCTGCCAGCTTCTGAATCTGAGAAGCAACCACAGCAAAACCACGTCCCTGCTCGCCGGCACGTGCCGCCTCAATAGATGCATTCAGTGACAACAAATTGGTCTCTTCTGCAATTGATGCGATAATATCTGTCGCTGCCTTGATCTTCTGTGCGGAAGCATTCGTAATATTGGTCTGCTCATAAATCTCATCGATGGAAAGCTTGGTCTGGTCATTCACTTCCATCAACTCTTTCAAAATGGACATTGCCTGATTACTGGACTCTTGCATCTGCTTTGAATTCTTATGTAATGCTTCTGCAACGGAATTCGTTTCTTCGATCATATTGCCCATCGTAATGACATTTTCTGTCGCACTCTGTGTCTCATCAGCCTGATTTGTCGCGCCACTGGCGATATCACCCACAGCACTTTCTACCTGCTCGATCGCACGTGCTGTATGGGTGGCATCTTTATCCAAGCTTTCAGACGCATTGAACAGACTATTACTTTGTGCCTGAATGTCCTGTATCATCAGAACCATTTCTTTACGAAGCGATGCAACTGAACGGCTCATCATGCCGGTTTCATCCTTTCGCTTTAGCAAACGTTCTGCAGCCTTGTTTTCTGTAAAGTCCATTCTGGACATCTTTTCCACGATTTTTGAGATCACGATCAGCGGTCTTGTCATTCTGCCCGTGATAAATGCTGCCAAAAATGCGAATATAACAACAACAATAGCAAATGCTACCACTCCGGTCTTTATCATATTGTTGATCGGTGCTAAAATGTCATCCTTATCCGCTGTAATGACAAGAACCGTCGGCTCTTTTTTGGTGACATAATATGCTGCCATCTTTGCTGTTCCTTTATATTTATACTCAACAACACTTGTCTCAGGTCTGGATCCCATCTGAATATCTTCTACGACCTTTTTGATCCTTGCATTCTCTACCGGTTGTCCAACCTTTTCCCCTTCCGGGTGGCAAAGCATCATGCCGTCGCTTCCAGATACAATATATGCATAACTGGAATCAACGCCCTGCAAAGCTACATTACCAAATGTATTCTTCATAGAAATTTTATTGTTCAGGTTACCTGCCGCAATAAATTGATCCAAAGAAATACCGTTCGCAGTTACCATATCGTGCATGTAATGCTCCGTCTCGGTTTGAATTGCCGATTCTGCTTCAGGCACTACGATCAACAGCATGATCGCACCGGTCAGCACAACTGCCAGAATCACAAGTATAGACACTCTAAACTTCAATGAAGATACAAAGCCAACCTGCTGCGCTCTCGTCTTCTCCTGCTCAGCGACTTCCTTTGCTCTTTCTCCGAGCTCCTTTGCCTTTTCTGCAGATTTCTCCGCAGACTTCTTCACCTTCTCCGCAGACTCTTCCGCTGTTGCTTTCACCTTGTCTGCAGCTTTCTTAGCTTTCTCTATCTTGGCGGCTTCTTTCGCCTGCCTCTTCTCATTCTTCTTGCGTTGTTTTGCTAAACGCTTCTCTTCTTTTCTTTTCTGTTTATCAGTCTTCACTTCATCTATCGCTGGTTCTTCCACCGCATCTGTAGTCTTCACTTCATCTGCTGCCGGTTCTTCCACCGCATCTATAGTATTCACTTCATCTGCCGCCGGTTCTTCCACCGCATCTGTAGTCTCCACTTCATCTGCTGCCGGTTCTTCCACCGCATCTATAGTCTCCACTTCATCTGCTGCCGGTTCCTCCACCGCATCTGTAGTCTCCACTTCATCTGCCGCCGGTTCTTCCACCGCATCTGTAGTCTCCACTTCATCTGCCGCCGGTTCTTCCACCGCATCTGTAGCCTTCACTTCATCTGCCGCCGGTTCTTCCACCGCATCTGTAATCTTCTCTTTGTCTACCATTGGTTCTTCCACCTCGTCTGTAGTATTCACTTCGTCTACCATTGGTTCTTCCACCACATCTGTAGTCTTCACTTCGTCTACCATTGGTTCTTCCACCACATCTGTAGTATTCACTTCATCTACCGTTGTTTTATCTGCACGATCCATACGCTTCCTCCTTATTTCGGAATGTATTTCCCTCTGAAAAAAAATTCCTCACCAAAACACATGATATGCTCTGATGAGGAGAGGGGTTTGAGGGGTATATCTAGTCGCTATCTTAACGACTGACTATAGTATATCAGCATTCCTTACAAATTGCAACTAAAATTGTAAGAAAATTGTAAAAAATTTCATTCAAACTTCAAGCAACGAAAATTGTCACTTCATCACATATTGCTTATTCTGTCTGCAATAAACAGATATTTTGCAGTTTTAAATAAACATTCCGTGTTGCAATATCGTCTTATACCAAATATTCCGCTATTTACGCACTACCATATACTTTTCCAATAAAATATCAGGAACATAAGACATTTTTGCTTTGCGCAGCCCTTCTGCTCCGGCATCATCTTCTCGATTAATATAGCGGTACTGCTGGCATTCATGCTTTACAAACTGCTGGTTGATCATCGGATATGCTCCTTGGATCTCTGGAAATGCTTTTTCAAAATGGACCGCCAACGTATCTCCACCAAGCGATTCTCCCATCGTAAAGGCCACAACTTCTCTATCTGCCCAAAGCACACCTCCAACCATTCCCAATTTGTCATAATGCTGCAATGCCTGATTCACAACTTGAAATTCTTCTTCCATATCAGGATCCCATTTATCAGCACGCTTGCGCTTCCAAATTTGATTCATCTGCAGACAAGCCTGCCAATTATCCGGTCCCAACGACTCATATCGCCAGTCATGATTTTCCTCAAAACGGTGAATGTGGCCACGCTTTCCATGCAGTTTTTTACCTGCTAACGTTGTCAAACGTTCTGTCTCATAAATATAATCGTAAATATCCCGTTCCGGCGTAATGATAAATTCCCCCGGATGCCATTTTTCTAACAATTCAACCTCATCCCGCAACAAACCGTAAAACCGCAATGCATCCTGTCTTTTAGTCCATTCCAAAATACGTTCCAAAGCCTGCTGCTTATCTCCCGGTCCGGACGGAAAATCATAATACAGATCGGCGCCATCATAAAACCGCACACTGATGCAGCCATCAAATTCTGCCATTTCTGCCGGATATACACTTTGCCACAAATAATTATTAGCAAAACAATGTTCACAAGTTCTTCGCGGATCCTGTGCATACATGGTCATCATAAGCTCTCTATCTTCCAAATTAATTTTATGATATCGTATTCTTTCCTGCATAACTCATAACGGTTTCCCGTTGTTTCACCTCGTTTTCTACTCTTATCTTACTCTTAATTCTCCTCATGTTACCATGAAAAATTCAAAACTTCAACAATACTTATGTTTTCTGTCTCCCTTGCCGATATAATATACAGAGTCCCAAAGAAAAACAAGCAGCTGCGAAGCAGACATTTGTTTTTCCGGGCTCATTAACGAACACACAGTCTGGCAGCAAAGAGCTGCGGACTCGGAAAGGAATGTAGGTATTATGGTCGCTACAACTTATTCGTATGACTTTTATTTGCGGGGGATATACTCCTCAAACCGTGGTGCACGCAAAGCAGAGCGTCGTTCATCCATGCAGAATAGTGAACTTACCAAGGCGGATTCCTCAGCTATGAAAAAGATCATTGAGCAATTGCGTCAGTTGGAGTGGAGTGAACCAACCGTAATGGAAGATAAAGATTCCAATTCAATGAATACGGTCAGCGATTCCACCAATTATAAATTTACAAAACTATTTGCAGATACTTATAATAATTTACTGGAAAGTGCAGGAAACTCGACTTCCGGTCAGGCAAAACGTCTTATCTCACGGATGAAACACTTGACCAGAGAACAAAAAGACGCTTTAGAAAGCGTTGGTATCTCGATCAGTTCCAACGGCAAACTCAGTGTTAAGAAAGGCACTGTAAATCAGGCCGCAACTTATAAGTTCAAGCAATTATTCGGCAGTGACAGTGATTACCTGACAGAAATGTCTTCCATTGCAAAAAAGATAAAAAGACATGCAAGTCAGATCGTGATCCCGCCTAAAAAAGCCAAAGCGAGCACAAAACAGGATAGTACCAGTAATGCTGCCGATACTTCCTCTGTAGCGGCTATTGCAGAAATCGCGGGCAGTGTTCACACTGCAGATCTCGCCGGCATTACTACAGGTACCGCAAATACTTCCGGCTCTGCATCCAATTCTCTCATTGGCAATACCGTGGATGTGATTCTTTAATCGCTGCATATTGGCATTACCGCGGATGTGATTCTTTCATTCCATGTGATACCACAAAAGGCACCGCATAAACTTCCGTTTATGCAGTGCCTTTTTATTGGTTAAAACCGTATTACAATCCGTTAAAAATTATACGTATTTAGCAGTGTTAAGCTTTACTCCAGGTCCCATTGTTGCGGACAAGGATACGCTTCTATAATACTGACCCTTAGCTGCTGCCGGTTTAGCCTTTGTGATAGCACCCATCAATGTCTCGACGTTCTCTACCAACTGCTCCTCAGAGAAGGAAACCTTTCCTACCGGTACATGTACGATATTAGCTTTATCCAAACGATACTCAATCTTACCAGCCTTGATATCCTGAACAGCCTTAGTCACGTCCATCGTTACAGTTCCAGCCTTAGGGTTTGGCATCAGACCCTTAGGTCCAAGTACACGACCCAAACGACCAACAACGCCCATCATGTCCGGTGTAGCTACAACTACATCAAACTCGAACCATCCATCGTTCTGGATCTTAGGAATCAACTCCTCGCCACCAGCGTAATCAGCGCCAGCTGCAAGAGCCTCATCTACCTTGTCACCCTTAGCAAATACCAGCACGCGAACAGTCTTACCTGTTCCGTGAGGAAGTACAACAGCACCACGGATCTGCTGATCTGCGTGACGTCCGTCTACACCCAATCTGATATGTGCTTCTACAGTCTCATCAAACTTTGCAACAGCTGTCTCTTTGATCAACTTTACAGCATCAGCAACTTCGTACTGTGCAGCTCTGTCAATCTTCTTAGCAGCCTCAACGTATTTCTTTCCTCTTTTCATATTATATAACCTCCTAGTGGTAGTAACGGCGGGTCCATGACACATCCCTTGTGTCGCCTCCCACATCGTTCAATCAACAACAATCTTTTTTATGCGATAATTCCGGCGTTCACTTAATTATTCCTCTACAGTAACACCCATGCTGCGAGCTGTTCCTGCGATCATGCTCATTGCTGCCTCAAGAGAAGCTGCGTTCAGATCCGGCATCTTTGTCTCGGCAATCTCCTGAATTTTTGCTTTAGAGATTGTAGCAACTTTATTCTTGTTTGGCTCACCTGATGCATGCTCAATACCACATGCCTTCTTGATCAGCACTGCTGCTGGAGGAGTCTTTGTGATAAAGCTGAAGCTCTTATCCTGATATACAGTGATAACTACAGGAATTAACATACCTTCCTGTCCAGCTGTTCTTGCATTAAACTCCTTTGTAAATGCTACAATGTTTACTCCGTGCTGACCAAGTGCAGGACCAACCGGTGGTGCTGGTGTTGCCTTTGCAGCAGGAATCTGTAATTTAATATATCCTTCGACTTTCTTAGCCATTGTCTCTTACCTCCTGTGAAAATACCGCTTACGCGGTTACTATCTAACATTGCGGATGCCACATCTATATGGCGTCCAGCTCGGAATGACTTCTTCATCCCTTCAAAACGAAATCATTATAAAACCTCAACATCGTTAAAGCTGATTTCAACCGGTGTTTCACGTCCGAACATATCGATATTGATCGTAACCATACGGTTCTGATGATCGATCTGACGAACAATTCCGGTGGTGTCTTCCCAGACACCAGACTTAACAATCACAGAATCGCCAATGCTGAATGGTGCATTCGGTGCATCCACCTTCAATCCCATGCTTGCCATCTCTTCATCTGTTAATGGTACCGGCTTGGATCCCGGTCCTACGAACCCTGTCACACCACGTGTATTGCGTACCACGTACCATGTGTCATCGTTCATAATCATCTTGATCAAGACGTATGCAGGGAACATCTTCTGCTGAGTAATCTTCTCTTCGTCATCCTTTTCCTTTACTACATTGAGCATCGGAACGGAAACTTCCAAAATCTGATCCTGCAAACCACGATTTTCAATGGTCTTCTCGATATCCATTTTTACCTTGTTCTCATAGCCTGAATAGGTATGAGCCACATACCAACGCGCTTCTGCATCTGCCATAGTCAATCACCTTATCCTATCTGAAAAACCTTGTCAAGGCCTGTCTTGATCAGCAAATCAAGCAGGGCAATGATAATACCCAAAATAACCGTACTAACTACAACTGCTGTAGTCTCTTTTGTGATCGTTTCCTTATCCGGCCAGATAATTCTGCGAAACTCTGCTTTCAGTCCTTGCAGACGGCTCTTTTTCTTAGAAGCCGTGGCGGTCTTTGCGGTCTTTTTTGGTTCGTCCTGCATTACTTCTTCTTTATTCTCAGAATTTGCCATCGTTCAACCTCATTCCTTTCCATTCACGCGGGAAACGATTATTTCGTCTCTTTGTGTAATGTGTGTCTTCTACAGAATCTGCAATACTTCTTCGTTTCCATACGATCCGGATGATTTCTCTTCTCCTTCGTCGTATCGTAATTACGCTGTTTGCACTCTGTGCATTCCAAAGTAATCTTTACTCTCACGGCTTTCACCTCCATTAAATTATTGGCGCCCGAATTTTGGGCATAAAAAAAAGACTGTTACATCGCCCATCTACTATAGCACAGAACAGGTTGTCCGTCAAGAAAAATTCTACATAAATTCAGAAATTTAGGGAGGATACGGGATTTTTCCTCCTCGCATCCTCCTGTTCTGTCTATATACACGCATGCTCATCTCACATATACCGACGCTGTCTTCCTACACACGGGCACGCATCTCACATATACCGGCTCTTCCTGTGCTTTTATACTGCCTCTTCAAACTGTGAGTTATACAGATTTGCATAAAAACCATTCGCCGCTAACAAGGTATCATGATCACCCTGCTCAATAATATCGCCATCTTTCATCACTAAGATAAGATCTGCATTGCGAATTGTTGATAAACGATGCGCGATCACAAAACTTGTGCGCCCCTTCATCAGATTGTCCATCGCCTTTTGGATCTCGATCTCCGTACGCGTATCAACCGAAGAGGTTGCCTCATCCAAAATAAGGATCTTATTATCCGCCAAGATTGCGCGTGCAATCGTAAGAAGCTGCTTTTGTCCTTGTGACACATTGCTTGCATCTTCGTTGAGCTCCATCTGATATCCGCCCGGCAGTGTCTGAATGAAGTGATGTGCCCGCGCCGCTTTTGCCGCTGCAATGACCTCTTCATCCGTAGCATCCAAACGGCCATAGCGAATATTTTCCATGATCGTACCCTTAAACAGCCATGTATCCTGCAGCACCATTCCGAACGCATCTCGCAGATCACGACGATTGAAATCGCGGATATCTCGGTCATTCAGCCGTATACTTCCCCGATCTACATCATAAAATCGCATTAGTAATTTCACCATCGTCGTCTTACCGGCTCCGGTCGGACCAACGATCGCAATCTTCTGTCCCGGTTCTACATGTGCACTAAAATCATGAATGATCGGCTGCTCCGGCTGATACCCGAATCCTACGTGGTCAAAGGTAACCTCACCGGTTACTTTAGAAATATCTGCCGGATGTTCTGCAAGCTGTATCTCCTCTTCTTCCTCCAAAAATTCAAATACACGTTCCGATGCCGCAGACATCGACTGCACCATATTAATAACCTGTGCAATCTGCTGAATCGGCTGCGTAAAGTTCTTGACATATTGGATAAATGCCTGAATATCACCGATAGTGATCACGTTTTTGATGGCAAGCAGTCCACCGGTCAATGCAACGCACGCATAGCCCAGATTGCCGACAAACATCATGATCGGCTGCATCATACCTGACAAAAACTGTGATTTCCATGCCGAATTATACAAAATACGGTTTGTACGCTCAAATTCATCTATCGTTTCTTTTTCGTGGTTAAATGCTTTGACAACCAAATGCCCACCATATACTTCTTCTACCTGACCATTAATATGTCCCAGATATTCCTGCTGTGCGTGGAAATATTTTTGAGATTTTCTGGTTACCAATGCAATCAATCCCATCGAGATCGGCAGTATGATCAAGGCGATCAATGTCATCAACGGTGAAATGCTCAACATCATGACCAGCACACCTATCAGCGTTGCAACGGACGTAATAATCGTTGTAATACTTTGATTTAATCCCTGTCCAAGTGTATCCACATCATTTGTAATGCGCGACAGCACCTCGCCGTAAGTACGACTCTCAAAATACTTCATTGGCATACGGTTAATCTTTTCGGAAATTTCCCGGCGCAGTCTGTAACAGACTTTCTGGGTGATCCCGGTCATGATCCATCCCTGCACAAAACTAAACAACGCACTTGCCAAATACAGTGCCAGCACGATGAGCAGGATCAATCCGATTTTATGAAAATCTATGCTTCCGGTGCCTTGGATCTTTTTCATCAGCCCTTCCGAAAGTGCTGTCGTTGCTTTACCAAGTATTTTAGGACCTGCCACATTGAATATAGTAGAAAACGCTGCAAAGAGCATCACTACAAAAATACCGATCTTATATTTTGCAATGTACTGCATCAACTTTTTGACGGATTTCTTCAGATCTTTTGGCTTTTCGCCCGGCTGCATACCGCGTCCCATCGGGCCTCTCCGCCGTGGTCTTTGTGTTAATTCTCGATTCTCACTCATGCATTGTCACCTCGCTTTCTTCCATTCCAAGTTCGCTGGCAGACAACTGAGATTCTGCAATCTGTCGATACACCTCACAGTGTTCCAGCAATTCTTCATGTGTTCCCTTCCCTACAATTCGTCCTTCATCCAATACCAAAATCTGCTCTGCGTGCAGAATCGTACTGATTCTCTGTGCTACAATAATTATGGTACTGTCTGTTACATTCTCGCTAAGTGCCCCTCGAAGCGCAGCATCCGTCTTGAGATCCAATGCCGAAAAACTATCATCAAAAATACAGATCTTCGGATTCTTAGCGATTGCTCTTGCAATTGCCAATCTCTGTTTTTGTCCACCGGAAACATTCGAACCGCCCTGTGCGATCGCACTGTCATAGCGATCTTCCTTGACATCAATAAACTCTGTTGCCTGCGCTATATCCGCTGCACGTTCGATTTCTTCCTCGGTGGCATCACCTTTACCAAAGCGCAAATTGGAGGCAATGGTTCCCGAAAATAAAATTCCTTTCTGTGGCACATAACCAATCTCCTCACGCAGATCCGACATCGCGATTCGACGGATATCTTTGCCATCCAACGTGATCTTTCCATCGGTAACGTCATACAAACGTGGGATCAGATTCACTAATGTCGATTTGCCACAACCGGTGCTTCCGATAATTGCAGTTGTTTTGCCCGGTTCTGCGACAAAATCTATGTCATGAAGTACATCCTCTGTCGCGCCCGGATAACGGAAACATACGTGTTCAAAAGCAATGCGTCCGTTATGCGTTGTAAGTGTTTCCGGCTCATCAATATCAACAATTGAAGATTCTGTCTGAATGACCTCATCAATACGCTCTGCTGCAACAGCGGCACGCGGCAGCATGATCGACATCATTGTCAGCATCAGGAATGACATCACGATCATCATCGCATACGTGATGAAAGCAGTCATTGCTCCTACCTGCATACTTCCTGCATCAATCTTTTTGGCACCAAACCAAACAATGCCAACCGTCAAAACGTTCATGATCATCATCATACCCGGCATCATAAACGTCATCACACGATTCGTAAACAACGTCGTTTTGGTGAGATCTTTGTTAGCTGCATCGAAACGCTCTTCCTCTGTGTCCTCCCGACCAAATGCGCGAATAACGGAAAGTCCTGTAAGGATCTCTCGAGAGACCAGATTGATTCGATCCACTAATTTTTGCATCAACTTAAATTTTGGCATGGCCGACGACATGAGTAACAGCACATAGCCGATGATAACGATGATCGCAAGAACAATGATCCATCCCATTCCGGCACCTGTCTGTACCACTTTCAGAACACCACCAATGCCTAGTATCGGCGCATACGCAACCATCCTAAGAAGCATTACCGATACCATTTGAATCTGTTGAATATCATTCGTACTTCTCGTAATAAGGGAAGCCGTTGAGAAACGATCCATTTCTGCATTGGAAAATCCAACGACTTTTTTGAACACATTTTCTCGCAGCGTCATACCAATTCCGGCAGCTACTTTGGAGGCAAAGAAACCAACTAGTACGGTAACAACTCCCATCAGCAATGCCATTCCAACCATTTTCAGGCCGGCATATACTAAGTATGTTTTTTGTATTTTATCCACATCGACGCCTGCCGCTTTGTCACAGGCAATCGCATAGGCAATGCCTGTTGTCTTGACCAACGAACTGCCCATTGTGTCGATCGTGTTTTTCATGCTGTCTCTCGTAGAAAACAGCGTCTTTTCGTCGAGCATTCCGTTTTTTTGCATAGCGATAAATACCGGACGCACATCGACACATTGTACCATTTTGGAATTTCCATCAGAGTCTTCTTTCTTTTGGCGGAAACGATGCAGTTTCACACCCATAAATTTCTCGATCTGATCTACGCTAAGTCCGGACTGATTCTTTGATGATCGTCCTACTTTTGCGCTATTGCCATTCTGGCTGCCGGCATCTTTGCCGCCTTGACTCGCTGCGTCACTCTGGCTGCCGTTATTTTTGCTTCCGGATGCCATCTGGCTCGCCACCATTTTTTCGAAGGTTTTCTCCTCCATGGCACTCATTTGATAATTCATAATCAGCGGCAGCGCAAGCTGTTCGTCTAACTCCTCTAATCTGTCCTGCGACAAATTTTTCAACACCTTTGTGTCGCCTTTCTTCACATAAATATCATTCCAAATGCGCTTTTCCTGATCCGTCATAATAAACTGCGCAGTTTGAAATTCCTCTTCCTGAATCTTCTCCGGCATCACATGCTCGACGCCATGATTTTGGATTCCCACATCGATAATGTCCGACGTGTACGATGGAAGAGATAGGTCGCACCATGCCTGCACAACCAACAGGCCAATGATTGCGATCACGATCTTCCAATACGGAATCATGTTTTTAAATATTTTACTCATCGTCGTTTTCCTTTCTGTTCTTCCATTTTCTACAGGAAATTTCTTCCTGTGCTGCAATATAAACATCATTCAGATAGCAAAGAAGACGTTCTCCTTCTTCTTGGTCAACCCGTTTGCCAACAGCATCCGAAAAATCCTTCATGATCTTTTCCGCCTGCTGCATTATCGCAATGCCCTCCTCTGTCATGACAACATAGGTATTGCGACGATCCTCCGGATTCACAACACGTTCCACATATCCTTTCTGCTCCAATCCCCGCAGCGTCCGCGATATCGCCGAGGGCTTCACGCACGCTCTCTTGATCAATTCCGACACGGAAATCCGACGATCATCTTCTGCTTTCATTGCAATCAGCATCGTAAGATACTCCATTCGGCTGATTATCTAGAAATCACTTTGAAAAAGAGCAAAACCAGCGTTTTGCTCTACAAGAATTGCTAAAGCAATTCTTGGCGATGTCATGCTACATAACAGCAATTTCCTATCAATTGAGAACTAATTGCGGCAAAGCAATTGCTATAGTTTCTTGATGGCAGGACTCACTATATAGCGGCTGCAAAATACTTAGTATTCTTTGACATAATAAGTAATATGTGGTTTGACAATAACCTCCGGTATGGGAAGTTGGAGTTAGAAACAAAAAGGACTTCGCAAAATTGCGAAGTCCTTGTAAGTGCTATTGGGCAACACCATCCAGATCTCCTGTTTTGGAAGATTGAATTGTTACTATTACTTTATGCGGCAGACAAATAATCGTTTCTCCATTGCTCCGGATCCCTTTATGATGTACACAGATCTTGTCCGGACAATCTGCCTTTTTCATGAAAACTTTCCCATCTTTTATCTGCACTGTATTCGTGTGGCCCCCATCCGACGGTACAACCACCGTCGCATCTTCCTTCAGCGAAAGTGTCTTATATACATTACCATCAACGGTAATCTCCACAATCGCTGCTCTGCCTGTCGATGCAAAATAGAGCCGATACACGCCAAAACTCACCAACGCAAGCATTAGCGCAATACCTACTATCATATAATCTGCTTTCTTCACACTACTTCTCCATGAGCTCGCCATACTAACAATAATAGTTAAACAGCATACCGCTGTAGAGGGATGTTGTATAGGCATATCCAACTGCCGGCTTGCTCGTATTAGGATAGCTCACTAATGTTTTGTCAACATATTCCATAGGATCCAGCTTAACATAATTCATCTTTGCAAGCATTCTGCTGCTCAATCGGGATCTTGCTCCAAACAATTCTTGAAAGGAACCGTCCATAGCCGACTGTTCTGCCAGATAATCATCCATTTCCAAATATCCCTGATCATTAAAGGTCAGACCACAGGATTCCAAGTCTGACTGGAACGGCATCAACACACTTTGCATTTCACGCACAAGTTTCGGTGTATGTCCGCTCTTCTCTGCATAATTCCAAGAGCTGTCAATCATCTGGTTATAATGATCCACAACGTTTCTCACACCATTGATAATCTTATCACTATCCGGTGTGTATGTGATCTGTGCCGGTTGTTCCGAAATGCGTTTCATCTGTATCTGTAAACTTCCCGCAAGCTTAAATTGATTGGACATGGAATGTTTCTCCACACCATTGATCTCAAATGATGCATTTTCCGGATTCTGAACAATCCGATTTAACCCATAGTATGAAGTAATTCCCTCGGAATGCTGTCCGCCAGGTCGATCTTCAAACGATAATATCGGCTCCCCATCCGGGCTTCCTGTCATATCCGTTGAAATCCTCATTGCGATCTTACCGGCTTCTCTCGAAACCGGCTGTGCCTGAATGCCTATTCTCGCTTTCGTAATGAAATCCGCCAGTCCACCGATCACCTCTCCGTGTCTGGCATCTTTCTTAATATTATATTGAAAATCATAGGAATCATCATTCACTCGGATCCGAAAGCGGTACAATCCCTCTTCCAGGCTCCTGCTGGAATCATAAAACTCTTTGCTCACATTGACCTGCTGCTTCGCTAAACCGTGCACTTCCATCGAAAACGGTGACGGCAGCTTCTCATAATCTTCCGTATCAATATTCACCGATACATCCCCAGCCTGCGAAGAGACTGCCTTCCGTCCACCAAAGACTGAACTGTCATCTTCTGTCATCAAATCCTCAAATGCATCATGCAAAGCAATGGAGGACTCTTTCACATTCAAGGCATATGCCTGTTTGTCATCAGAAAGTTTTACGAGATAGATTGGTGAGGACTTTGTACGTTTCGCAATGTCGCGCACAATGGAACGAAGTTCTGATGTCTTATGCGCACCATACTTCGAAGCTGCCGGCTTCGTGTTATATCCGGTCATGAGATAATTATATACATTTAAATCCATCGCCATACCGCATCTCTCCTTTCCATGGAATCTTACAATGAGGCATCCTTGCCTCTGCATCGGTCAAACATCTTACTCCGCAGTACTCCTGAGAGTCTGCCACTATTTATTTTATTATACGTAGTAACCTAAAGGACTGTCAATTGGTAAACCTGCACAAATAAATACTACAATTGGATCCGCTTAATTTTCATATGCAATCTTTTCCTGATGCTGCATCGGATAACGAATCAGTTGATCCCGTTCTAACATATCCGGTCTCATACGAACTGCTGTAATCTGACGATTTTCGTATGTTGTGTAATAAAAGATTCCCTGAGATGCATTACAGCAGGACGTATAGATGGTATACTCATATTCACCATCCCTCACCTCACAGCATCCTTTTTGCTGCGAAATTGTTTCCATTATGTGAAAATATTGACCCACCTGTGATTCCTCTGTCTCACCACTGATCGCATTTAATTTTGTAAATGCCGCTCTGACAAAACGTGATGTCGACGATAGATCTCCCGGCAGACCGAGTGCTCCCATTCCTCGGCTGTAGGTGCCAAGAACGCCGGGTGCCAAATGATTTTCAGGCTGTTTTGGTGATAATTGCATATAATTGTTCAGCAAAAACATCTGCTTGTCAAAAGGCGGATTGTTGGTAAGTACCCCAACCGGATTGTCATAAATTTGCAGACCTTCTTCCACCATCTCCACGGTGATCGACTGCTTTTCATCCGCAATAAGCCAATGCAGGGAAGATGCTGGATATTTGCCGGCAAATGTCTCCCCGATCAGATTAAGACCGATCAGATAGTCTCTCACCTGTTCCACACTCTCACAAGCCCCCAATACCCACGGAATAAACTCATATGTCGCCACATTTTTGGCATTTTCCTCATATTCTCCATAGCAGGCATTCCCAACAAAATTCAATCCTGCCATTCCCAGACCTTTTTCATTTACTGCTTCATAATATAATGGATATTCCTCTGCGACGTGTGCCATTCCTATCATGGCATAATGCGTTGTGCATTCTCCCATATGCGCATACGAAAACTGATAATGCCGCGGCGTGATAACCACTTCTTCACCATATGAACTCTCATAATCTAATGTTCTTCCAAAATAGAAATCCTTTGCTTTATACGATATTGCAGTACACATACAACCACTCCTCTCTATGACATATAATTTACTGAAACTTCCCACACCTCATTATCTCGCGCAACCACATATTGCTTATTATGTCAAAGCATGCTAAGTGTTTTGCAGCCTCAATATAGCGGCTTCTGCCGACAGAGAACTATAGTAATTGCCTTGCCGCTTTATCGTTGTATAATGATACTTCTTCTGCGCAAAAGTTTTAGTTATATAATACGTGGGATTGGCACATTTTGCAAGATTATTCATACAGTAAGGTAAGACACATGAAACCATCTTTTTACAATTATCGATTATGCCGCTGCAACAAGCGGCAGAACGGAGGTTACTATGGCACGTTTTACAAATCAGGCACAGCTTCGCTACGGTAATGCTGTGACCAATTCCAACGTTGCAGTTGGTGAAATTTTGGAAGTTTTATCTGCTACCAAGACCGCTGTAAAAACCACTTACGGACAAAATGACACTGTCACCTATATTATCAGCATTGTCAATTCCGGTGCAACAGCATTCAACGGACTTACTTTAACGGATGATCTTGGTGCTTACACATTTGGTACCGGTACAGTTACACCTCTTACCTATATTCCGGGAACCATAAATTATTATATCAATGGAACGCTTCAGACTGCTCCTACAGTTGAAGCCGGGCCGCCACTGACCGTATCCGGTATTAGCGTTCCTGCAAACGGCAATGCAACGATTATTTACGAAACAGCCGTAAATGAATTTGCGCCGTTTGCAACCGGTTCTGATGTTGTAAACACCGCAAGAATTACCGGTGGCGGCATTACACCGATCACGATCTCCGAAACGATCGCTGCGGAAAGCACGCCTATCCTTAACATTACCAAATCTGTCAGCCCGGTCCCTGTTACCGAAAACGGCATTTTAACTTACACTTTCCTGATCCAGAATATGGGAAGTGCACCTGCTGCCGTCACAACAGGTGCCACGATCACGGATACGTTCAATCCGATCTTATCCGGTCTGACCGTAACCTTCAACGGAACCGCATGGACTGCGCCGACGAATTACACGTACAACGAAACAACCGGTTTGTTTGCCACTGCCGCTGGTCAGATCACGGTACCTGCTGCCACCTTTACGCAGGATCCGGAAACGGGGGCTTGGGTTACAACACCCGGTGTTAGCACATTAGTTGTCACAGGCACGATCTAGCGATAGCCTTCAAGCTTTTGATGTACTTCCGGCACGATCTAGCGATAGCCTTCAAGCTTTTGATGTGCTTCCGGCACGATCTAACAATAGCATTCAAACCCTTGATGTGCTTCCTTCTTTCGAACACTACTTTTACTAAGAAGAGCAAAACCAGCGTTTTGCTTTTATCACGCTACACAACACCCTAATCCTATCAATTAAAAAGGGGCTGCACACTAATTGCTTAGTGCGACAGCCCCTTTGTCTTATCCTATATTATCGTTTGCAATACTTACGTATTGCGATCATTGCCGGCAAACTATTATTTTGCACGGCCACAGCAATATTTGTATTTCTTCCCGGATCCGCATGGACATGGCTCATTACGCCCAACCTTGCGCTCCTTAACAATTGTACCGGACTTTTTCTGCTCACGATAAAGCTCCTTGCGTCGCTCCGGTGTCAACAGCTCATCCCACTCCGGCAGTTCATATAACCAATCAGCACCCGCTTCTACCATATGATAATATAAGCTTTCCAAATCAATCGGCAATTTTACAACCGTGTCAGCTTCCATTTCCTCGATTGGGTTCGGTTCTTTCAAGCTTTCATTGATTCCATCTAAGAAACCTACCATATAATTCAATTCCATGCCGTATTTATCTGCTAATTCCTGAACAGTACCGGATACCACTTTCTCCGGAGCCGCAAGTAACTGCTGATAAATGGCTTTTTCCTGCTCGAAATACTTATCCCAAATTGCTTTTCCCTCTTTGGAGTTCAATTCTACGCCATATGCGTACTCTCTCCATTCCTGTAATAATCCCATAATTTCCTCCGATTTCTACTGCTGCCTGCTCTGGTATCCACCGAAAAGACAGCGAATTTTCTTCTTGTGCGATTACTCGTCCACGCAGCTACACGCCTGACAACGTTTCATCCCTGTAGCATTATACCTGTTTTCTCGGCAGAAGTCCACACTTTTTGATATTCCACTGCATAGACTGCATAGATACTCGCAAACCATGACACCGCACTCATTGACGAACAAATTCTAAAACAGCTCTCTACTTCTGTTCCGGCCGTATCCAAGTCCCGCTCGCTTTCTTATGTTTCCACGAGTCTTTGGATGCCTGATATCCTGTCACCGTCATTACCTGATAATCACTCTCCGTCTTCAGCGAGCGATAAATCTTTTTGAGTGCAACCCACCGGCGATTGTGCTTAGGATCACCGGAATCTCCCAAAAATACTGCATCTTTCTGTTTGTCATATAAAAAGATGGTAACATAATGCCCCGGTGTATTTTTCCAATAGCAAACTGAGTTACTGCTGCTGACAAGTACAATCGCTGAGTCATTGGAGGCGATCGTCTTTTGAAATTTGCGATACGATGTCGGCTTGCGCCGCAGGGACACCTCAAAGCCAAGGCCCTGCATAGCACTTTCCATATACTCCCAGGCGACTGCACCGCCACCACCGTAAATCGTGTTCCGCTTGGTATACTTATAAATATCTACCGGAGAAGCCTCATAAGTGGTCTGCGACGAATAAATATTGGCCATACAACAAAATCCGCAACCGAATGCACCGAATTTGCCACCGTCATAATACGTCTCTGCCCATTTCCCGGACCAAGTCAAACGTTTACCCCAAGACTTCGGCCCCTGCAAAAACGTATACACTGCATCCTCCGGTTTTACCACGTTGTTCTGTCCTGCTGTTTGGATAGATTTCCCTGCTGTTTGCGGCATATCTCCCGTGCTGTTTTTGTCCCCGACATTTTTAACAGCCCCGGTCTGCTTCCCGCCACTTGCCGTTATTTTCTGTGCGGACTTTCCTTTATCTGTCTGAGAAGCTGTCACACGCAGAGCAAGTCCCACGACCACAACTACCGCCAGCAATGCAACGAAGACACTTTCTTTCCAATAGTTCATACGTCCGCATTTTAGTACATCCCACTTGTTTCTTAATAACCTCATCTTTCACCTTCCTACCGTTATCTGCTTCTGGATTTTTCACTTTCTAACTGTCACTTACCGTGCAAAGCTCCTGCTTTATCACCGTCTACTCGTTACTCGGCTTTTCACTTTCCAACTGTCACTTACTGTGCAAAGCTCCTGCTTTATCACCGTCTACTCGTTACTCGGCTTTTCACTTTCCAACTGTCACTTACCGTGCAAAGCTCCTGCCTTATCACCGTCTACTCGTCACTCAAATATCTCGTCTTTCACCTTCCATACAGATACATCATCTTTTTGCCAGACTACATCTGCCACTTCATACAATCCATTCACGTCAACATTATACGTGCCATACTCTTGATTGCTCAAATAAATATAATTGACATCATACTTCCGGAACAACTCCTTAGCACTCGCCGGACTCGTATACATCGTTTCGACGTCCTGTTCATTTTGCTGATAGTTCAAACCATGATAATACAAAAACGAAGAGGAACCACACACGATACTGCGTCCTGTCAACGCCGGGACCGGACTGTTATGAGCCGTTGATGTCAAGATCACATCCCACGGCGTAGTTTCATCCTCAATATATCGACACGCTTTTACCGCTGACGCGGTATATAATTCATAATCAGATACCCATTCCCGGCCCATCGTCAAAAAGCCGGATATTGCACTAACAAATAACAGGCAGGCACCCAAAAGCACTACACCAGCCTTTCCGATAGCACTGCACCAATACACAGCGCCGTACCGTTCATAAATCTGAACTAACGCATCTGCCGCGATTCCGCACATAAAGACCGCTCCAACAAACAACAATTTATTGTTATCATAGTCATTCGGCTGGAAAGCCGCAAGCTCAGCCACAAACCAAATCAACAAATATGGCGCACCTATCTTTAGGTTTCTCGCACTGACCACAAAGGAGGACAGCAAAAGCAGCACAAATGGCAGTCCCAGGTTTTTAAGATAAAATACGATATACTGATCACCATTATTGGACCAATTGAAATGACTGCGCACAAAATTATCGCCGGAGGCCTGTGAAAATGTCCACATAAATAACTGTGGAAGTGCAAATATCAATACTACGATCAAAAAAATGCCCCACGTAAATGCCAAACGTTTCCACGATCTATTTTGCAGATAACGCACCAACTTGTATCCCAAAAACAGGACAAACAGTGCAACCCCAATGATCATTATCGCTAATCCATGTTTGTCTGCAAACTCATTCGAGCGGTTGATCATCTGCATCACGCTAAAGAACGCCAGTCCAATATAAAGAGCATATCGAATCCAGCTGTCTGATACCGTTGCATCAGCACTTGAGCTTCCCCTGCGATTTCCGGTTGACGCAGACACGTTTGCACTTCTTCGACCAGAAGATGTTACTTTGCCATTTCTGCGTCCAGAAGCTGTCGCTATGCCATTTCTTCTACCAGAAGATGTCACTTTGCCATTTCTACGGCTGGATCCCCTGCTCGCTGACGCTGCTTTCCACCCATATGCAGCTTTTCCTGTTACAAAAAGACTATTATCTGTCAGATCCAATAGCAACCATACCGCACAGATCATCCCCAACGCCAAAAACGAATGTGTATGGATCATTGGAAGCGCACCAGCCGCCATGCCCGCCATAACAAACAATTTCTTTTTGCGCTCCGCTATCGCCCGGAACAAAAACGCCAACAGCGGAAACAATATGGCCCAGCCAAATAATGTCGCACGCTGCGGGATCAGCATGTCAACCATAACCTGTACCCAGCGCAGATTTTTATCCAAATAATTCGTTGGTGTCATATAAAATTCCGCAAAGATTTTATGTATCTTTTCTGCATTGTCAAAATACACAAATCCTAGTCCACCATTCCAAAAGAATAGGATCCAAGCGATCAACGCTGTCGCTGATCTGCCAAGCCAATATTTGATCAAGCAGTAAAAGCCCATAAACACCTGCAAAATTGCTCCGAGCATCGGCAAAACATACGCCAGTCGTAGACTTGCGCCCATCAGATACAAACTGGAACTAACACTGTCGCACAGAAACGGATAGGATAATTTATGCCCCGGCAGCAAAGAATACTCCGGCGGAAACGTCTGCTGATTTGCAATACTGGTAATAAAGCTAAAATGCATATTCATATCGCCGTAGGTGGACTGCCCCGTGTGCATACTGCCATCAGCATTTCCTACGATCGTATGTGTATACAGACAATAGCAAAAAAAGGCAAAAGTAACTGCCATCAAGATCCAAACCGGATTTTCCCGGAACAAACGTTTCCATTCGTTCACCTTCCGATATGGATGCTGCTGTAGTGAAGATTCTGAACAATGGCATCTCCAACCAACCAGCACACATAGAACTACCTGTAATAGCAGAGCCAATACATGTGCTGTCATCGAAAAATCAAACGCAAAGGCAAAAAGCAAAGGAAACCATTGTAATGCCAAGACACCGGCGACACTTCCCACCAGATACTGCATCACAATACTATATCGTTCTTTGCACAAAAGTTTTCTGCCAATATACATTCCACTGCCCAGAAACAACGCATAATAACCTACTGCTAAAACTGCCCCTGTCACTCCATTTCCACCAAACATACTTTATACTCATCCTCACTTTAATCACTATTCATCACTCTGCGCCAAGACAGCCAAAAAGCAAGGCAATCCCGTTATCTCCATGCACAGAGAGAAACTCCGTTTCATATAAATATCAGAATACCGTAGTTTCATTTCTTTGTCAAACAGCTTGCCAAACCGGCTCTTTCCATTCTTTGGCACACAACCTGTCAGACTGGCTCTTTCCATTCTTTTGCAAAATAAAAACCCCTTAAGCGAGACCGGGATATTTGCCCTGTCCGCTTAAGGGGAAACACTTTAATATGCTCTTTTGTTATTACAGAGTAATGTCAACACTTGTTGTACCTGCTGCTGCCTCAACAGTCTTGCCTGCTACAGTAATCTTAAAGCTCTTGTCTGTTGCAGTGTAAGAAACAGTAACCTTATCACCATATCTTGTTGCTGTGATATCAGTAAGCTTGTTGGATTCCTGGTCGTAAATAGTTGCTGTTGCAGTCTTACCATCTTCTAATCCATAAACTACTGCCTCTGCATCCTGCAGATAATCATACAATACATTCATTGCACCCTCTGCATCAAAGTTACCATAAGTAACAATGCTGTTTGGACGAGCAAGGATCGGTGTCTGGAAATAATCACATTTTCTTGTGTAATACTTACCACCTTCGTATGTCTCACCACTCTGGATATCTGTCCATGTTCCACAATCCGGTACATAGAACTCTGCAATACCTTCTTCGTTCATAACCGGAACGATGCACAAGTTGTCACCGAGCATGTACTGCTGATCCAGATACTTACAAGCAGTATCGTCAGAGAATGCGATGATCATAGAACGCATCATTGGAACACCGACCTGATGAGTCTTGTTAGCCTGTGCCCAAAGATAAGGCATCATCTTACCCTTTAATACAGTGTAGTGACGAAGTACATCACATGCCTCTGTATCGCCATCCTTGTCATAAGCCCAAGGCACACGGTAAGAAGTAGATCCATGCAGACGGCTGTGTGTAGACAACAGACCGAATGCACACCATCTCTTATATACATCAGCAGGAGCTGTAGCCTCGAATCCGCCCATATCATGGGAGAAGAAACCGAAACCGGATGAGCAGAGAGAAAGTCCACCACGAAGTGTCTCTGACATTGCAGAATACTCTGCGTAGCAGTCACCACCCCAGTGTACCGGGAACTTCTGTCCACCAACAGTCGCACTACGAGCAAAGAGACAAGCCTTGTCCTTACCATAATAGTCCTCTAATGCTTCAAATACACACTTGTTGTAAAGGTATGTGTAGTAGTTGTGCATCTTGATCGGATCAGATCCATCGTAATATTTTACCTTAGTAGGGATTCTCTCACCAAAGTCTGTCTTGATGTTATTAACACCCATGTCAAACAGCTTCTTCAAAAGACCCTTGAACCAAGCACAAGCCTCTGGGTTTGTGAAATCGACAATTGCCATACCAGGCTGCCACATATCACACTGGAATACGCTTCCGTCCAGATTCTTGATGAAATAACCTTTTTCTTTACCAATATCAAACAACTTAGACTGCTGTGCAATGTATGAGTTGATCCATACACAGATCTCTAAGCCCTTGTCGTGTAGTCTCTTTAACATTCCCTCAGGATCCGGGAACATCTCATCATCCCACTCAAAGTTACACCACTCGTAACCCTTCATCCAGAAACAGTCAAAGTGGAATACCTGCAATGGGATCTTGCGCTCTGCCATACCATCGATAAAGCTGTTTACTGTCTTCTCATCATAGCTCGTTGTAAAGGAAGTAGACAACCACAGACCGAAGGAATATGCCGGTGGCAATGCAGGCTTACCTGTCAATGTTGTATAGTTCTCTAATACATGCTCTAAGTTCTCACCACCGATAATGAAGTACTCTAACTCTTCACCCGGCACCGTAAATGTTACCTTGGAAACTGTATCGCTCATTACCTCGAAAGATACCTTGTCAGAGCTGTTGACCAATACACCATAGCTCTTAGAAGAGATATAGAACGGCACTGTCTTGTAACTCTGATCGGAACATGTACCACCATCACAGTTCCATGTCTCTACTGTCTGACCATTCTTTACGAATGGAGTGAATTTCTCACCGAAACCGTAAATACACTCACCGATATCTGTCTTTAACTGCTCACGCAAATATGTTGTGTGAGGATCCTGTGGATAGTTGAAGAACTGATCGTCTTCCTGTGTGTTCATACGAGCGTTTGCTGTGTACTGGCTCTCGTTGATGATGGATGTAGATCTCCATGCACCGCCTGTCAAATGCTTATCTTTGTAGTAATACTGTACTTCCCAGTCATCTGCAATCTTGATCTCTACGCGAGTATCGCCGGACTTCAGTGTTACCTTGTCCTCTGTGCGAGTGATCTCAGGAGTATATCCTGTATCCTCGTTCAACTCATAACGAGGAATGTTGTCCAATCCTCCTCTGTAATGATCAATGTGTACCTTGATGATGTTCTCTGATGTAGAAGAATATGTGATCTCAAGGTTTGGTCCTCCCAATGTCATACCACGATTCAAAACCGTATATGGTGTAGCTAATACTTTGATGGAATTCTCTGTTGTCTCCACCTTGTATGCCTGAGAAGCGTAGTTCACATTGTAACCCTGTTTGCTTAACCAAAATCCGTCTGCTACTTTCATGTTTCGTCTCCTTTCAAAATACCTTTTCTCTAATTTTGATGACTTTATCCCCGCTTGTCATATCGGTAAGACAAGATCATCCGATTGCGCATATCTTGCGACTTGATAGTTCTATTATACTTGCATATATTTGTTTCGTCTACAATTATTAGGGCAATTTATAACATTATTTTGATATTTTGTGCTAATTTCGGTGAGAAGTTCGCTCATGACATAAAAAAAGAGTAAAGCCAGCACTTTGCTATGCAAGAATTACTAAAGCAATTCTTGGTGATGTCACGCTGCATAACAGCATTTTCCAATTCCATAAAAAGACCGTGATCCGATCTGCAATCGAATCACGGTCTCCCTTAAAACCAATGTTTTGTGTTCAAGAATTTGTTTGACTCAATTCCTTCTAATTTTCTATCGAAAATTATTTGAATTTCTTGTATCCACTCTTTTTAAGTTTCTTAAGCTGAGCTTTCTTTGCCTTCTTAGATGCAGCAGTAACTTTGATTGTCTTCTTGCAGCCCTTGAATGCGCCCTTCTTTACAGAAACTTTAGCTTTCAATGTAAGTTTAGAAAGCTTCTTGCAGTTCTTGAATGCACCTGCCGGGATAGACTTGATCGTCTTACCAAGAGTAACTTTCTTAGCCTTAGCACCCTTGAATGCATTCTTGCCAAGCTTGTTGATCTTGTAAGTAGCCTTAACCTTGCTTACAGTCTTAGATACACTAGTACCTACGCTAAGCTTAGAAGCTTTCTTACCCTTCTTGGACAAGCCAACTACTGTTACAACACCCTTTGTCTTCTTAGAGCCTGTAGCTGTTGCAACCTTTGTTACCTGATATTTGAAGTTGCCAGACTCGAACTTAGCACCCTTCTTGTAGCCAATTGTCTTAGCTGCTTCGAAGCTAGCACCTTTGAGCTGGAATGTAATCTCCATGCTGCTTGTAGGAAGAGTTGTCAAACTACTCATTGCAGAATTTGCATCTTTTCCCTTAGGATAAGCTACATTCTTGATTCCGTCATCTTCTGAATATCCATCAGCTACCATGAACTGATAATACTCATCAGCATCCGGCTTGTTAGGAAGTGAGAAACCACTCTTAACAACCTTGCCATCAATCTTTAATGTAGCATTAACAGCAGTTACACCCTTCTGTGTCAAAGGAATCTGAGTTGTAACATAGAGCATGTTGAAGCCCTTAGCTGTCTTAGCATCTTTCTCAACACCCTTGATTGTCTTAAGGTTTACACCGGAGATAGATACTGTATAGTTTGTTCCGTTTGCTTTCATTGTAGCATTAGCAATCTTAGCATTGAATCCTTTCATCTTATCACCTGTGCTAAGTGATACCTGAGAATTATACTTAATTTCCTTGCTCTTAAGACCATTGCTGGCGTTCCATGGATCACGGAAGATGTAGTTATCTGTCTGGAATCCAAGGTATGCATCATATGTCTTCAATGCCGGTGCCTTTGTAGGAGCAACAGTTGGCTTTGGAGTAGGTGTTACTACAGGAGCCTCAGCAGATACTTCCAATGTAACTGCGAGTGTATCACCTGCAACAACCTCAACCGGGTCACCTGCGTTTGTCCATGTACCATTAGCATTTGTCATAAATGGGTTTGCTTTCTGGAACTCATCTGCCTTACTTGCGGATGTGCTGCAGTAGTTATTAACAATACCAGCGCGAAGCTTGCCTGTTGCTTTATTACCATCGTTATAAACGCTTGCCTTAGACCAATCAAGCGTCTGCTTTACTTTACCGTCAGCGCCAGTGATTGTGATTGTCTTAGGCTTTATAGAATATGTGCTAGGTACAACATAATTCTTCTTGCCGGATACATCCTTTGCACCTAAAGTACCAAACTCAACTCCAAGATAAGATGCCTCTGTCAAAAGATCATCTACATCATCCTCTGCTACTGCAGATACTGTATATGTGCCTGTCGTAGAGATGGCTCCTGTAGATGCTACAAATCCACCACTAACCTCTTCTGTCTCGCCTGCTGCAAGTTTGTAAGCAGCATCAACCTGCTTAACAGCACCTGTGCTGTCCTTTACAACTCTGTCTGTTCCATTGAAAATCTTACTGTTATTCTGCACAAGATATGCAGTAAATTCTGGTGCGATCTTAGTTGCATCTGCAGCTTTAGACTTCTCACCAGTCACACCAGCACCTAAAGAAACAACCATAGCTGCTGTGAGAATCATAGAGAGTAAACTCTTTGACTGTTTTCTCATGAATATTTTCCTCCTTTTCATTTTGCAATGTTTTGGTCAAACATTGACATGTTCTTGAACATTCTGGTCAGGATATCATACTTAAATGCTGATGTCCCCCAAATCATGTACTATTATACAAGATTTTCTTTAAAATTTCCAGCCCTTTTTCCTTTGAAAAAAAGGCTTGTTTTACCTACAAAAATAGAGAATCCTCTTGCTGCACAGACTTCTACGAACTAAAACCACTCAACAAAAGCAAAGCCAGCGCTTTGCTTTACAAGAATTGCTAAAGCAATTCTTGATAACATTACTCCACACAACAGCAATCTCCGATAAAGGAACAAAAAGCAAAGCCGGCGCTTTGCTTTGCAAGAATTGCTAAAGCAATTCTTGATTGCATTACTCCACACAACAGCAATTTTCGATAAAGTATTTCCGATAATAAAAAAACAGCCGTGTCTTTCGACACGACTGTTTTCCGGTTTTCACCATATTTTAAATGACTCAATAATTATCAAAATTTAGTGTTAATTTCTTTAATTATTTGAATTTCTTGTAACCGCTCTTCTTTAACTTCTTAACATTAGCCTTAGTTACTTTCTTAGAAGCGCCCTTAACCTTGATTGTCTTCTTGCATCCCTTGAATGCTTTCTTAGCAACCTTTGTTAATTTAGCTTTTACCTTCAAAGTAGATAACTTCTTGCAATTAGCAAATGCTCCTGCAGGAATGGACTTAATGTTCTTACCAAGAGAGATCGTCTTAGCATTAGCGCCCTTGAATGCGTTCTTGCCAATACTTGTTACTTTGTAGCTGTAGCCATTGATCTTAGCTGTAGCTGGTGCAGAGAGGCTAGATGCCTTCTTGCCTGCCTTAGAAAGACCAACGATTGCTAATGTACCAGCTTTCTTAGCTGTAGCTGCTTTTGTTACCTTGTAAACAACCTTGCCGCTCTCAACCTTATTACCCTTCTTAGGTGCCTTTGGTGCCTTAGTAGGTGCCTTAGTAGGTGCCGGGCTGTTTGTAGGAGCCGGTGTTACGTTTGGCTTCTCACTTGGTTTAACAGTTGGCTGTTCACTCGGTGTAGGAAGAGCACCCTCAGACGCATCAATATCGTCCTTTGTGATAGTATCGTTCTTTACATTCTCACCTGTCTCAGGATCTTTATAAGTACCTTCCTTAAGGTCGTTCAATGCAGCCTTAAGTCCTGTAACCTTAAATGTAATCTCAATGCTGTTCTCTGGAATTGCCAAATCTTCAGCATCTGTCTTTTCAAACAAAGGTCCCTTATCATCACTACTCCACTTGTTGATCAGTGGATAGTAGTAATACAACTCATCTGCTTTCTGAACAAGGCTCAGATCTTTAGCAACTTCAGCACCATCAACCTTCAGAGATGTAACAGATAACTTAACATCTGCATATGCACCATCTGGGTTTTCTTCTGTCTTAGCAGAAAGGTCTGTTGCGATAGACAACAAGTTGTACTTCGTAGCTGATGACAAATCGATACCGCTAATAGCTACTGTATACTCACCATCTCTTGTAAGTAATACATCAGTAGCCTTGAATTTTGTAGCGTCACCGCTTGCCTTGATGTAATCGTAAGTATCCTGTTTTCCAACAGCATTTGGCTTGTAACCATTACGATAATCCCATGAATCCATCTGATATGCGATGTAAGCATGGATACCCTTTGTAGCCCAAAGAGCCTCATCATAAGCCTTAGTAGCGTCTGTTGGCTCTGGAGTAGGTGTTACTTCTGGTCCTTCTGTATCATCTGCGAATTTCAATTCTGTTGTCTTCATAGTTACATCAGAAATTGTTAAACCAGCTGTTACGTTCTTGTCATCATCTTTCTCTAATGCAGAATCGATGTCAGCGAACATTACACCTAACTGATTTCCAAGAGTAATTTCTCCTGCTGCAGTATAAGATACTGTATATGTTCCGTCTTTTTCGATTTCAACAACACCAGCTGATGGTACTGTGTTACCTAATGTATTTACAGACCAGTCATTAGAGTTTACACCGATGAATGCCTTGATAGACTTAGCGCCTGTCTTTGCTAATACATCTGCAACGCCTGCTGCCTTGAAAGAAATAGAGATGTCTCTAAGTGTCTGACCCTCCATTGTATTTGGATCAAACTTGCCCCAGTTGTTGAACACAAGAAGTCTTGCTTCTCCACTGTCGCCACCTACGAATTTGCTTTCTGTAGCACCATCGAATTTTGCAACGCTCTTAACTTCCTTTGCCACCTCAACTTTGAGAGATGCATCAGATACTGTTAAACCAGCTGTTACATTCTTGTCATCATCTTTCTCTAATGCAGAATCGATGTCAGCGAACATTACCCCCATCTGGTTTCCTAACTTAACTGTTGAAGAACCAGTATATGTTACTGTGTATGTTCCATCTTTCTCAATCTCTGTTACTCCGTTTGCAGGAACTGTGTTTCCAAGAGTATTTACAGACCAGTCGCTTGAATTCAATCCAAGGAATGCCTTGATAGACTTAGCGCCTGTCTTTGCCAATACATCTGCAACACCTGCAACCTTGAAAGTAATAGATGCATTCTTTACATCAATACCTTCAAGCTCACTCGGGTCATACTTGCCCCAGTTGTTAAATACTAACAAACGAGCTTCTCCGGAATCTCCGCCTACTAACTTAGATTCTACCGCTTTATCGAAAGATGTAACATCTTTCATTAAAGCAGGAGCTTTAAGCTGAAGCTTTGTATCAGAAACTTTCAAACCTGCTGTTACATTCTTGTCATCATCTTTCTCTAAAGCAGAGTCGATGTCAGCAAACATTACACCCATCTGATTTCCAAGTGTAATTGTTGAGGAACCAGTATATGTTACTGTATAGGTTCCATCTTTCTCAATTTCTGTTACTCCATCTGCAGGTGCAGTGTTACCAAGAGTATTCACTGACCAATCACTTGAATTCAATCCAAGGAATGCTTTAATAGACTTAGCACCTGTCTTCGCCAACACATCAGCTACACCTTCAACATTAAAAGTAATAGATGCATCTTTCATGCTAATTCCTTCAAGTGCATTTGGATCATACTTGCCCCAGTTGTTAAATACTAACAAACGAGCTTCTCCAGAATCTCCGCCTACTAACTTAGATTCTACTGCCTTATCAAATACAACCTTGTCCACAGTAGATACCGCAGCATCTGCTTTTTCAGAAACAAGGCCGACGCTAGGAATAAGACTTAACGCCATTGCACCGGCAAGAACCCATGACAAAACTTTTTTTGTCTGTTTTCTCATTATTTCTCCTCCTCTTTTTATTATTGAGTCATCGTACATAACTGAAATGCTGTACGTATGTTTTGAGCTAAAGAGTCATGAAACAAAAACTCATATTTCAGTCAAAACGCACCATAGCCTTTCATTTATATACATAAAAAATTACAAAACATATTTTAACACGATACGGTAAATAAATCAATCATTTTTACCTGTTTTTTAAAAAATCTATTGCCGATTTTGTTAAATATACACAAATATATTTCTTAATCCTGTCTATGTCGATGATTTTTACCGTAAATATACACAATACGACAGACCTGCCATGCATGCATTATTCAGAACTTTCCTGCCACGAATACTTGTTTCGTATTTCCACTATGGCAAAAAAACGGAAAGAATAAATTTATTTATATCTTGTTATAATACCTTTCAAAAACTTGAAAGTGAGGCTTTTTATAACAGAGCAAAATGTAATCCTAATAACCCAAATAGCAATTTAGACAAAAGCACCCTAACGCTAAACGAATGGTATTCTTTTGGGATACAGAATTATAAAAACGGCGTTGTCAAACCATCGACAATCCAAAATTATTGCTGCATCTACAATAATCATATCAAAAAATTTTTAGGTTATATGCCGCTTTGCGAAATTCGCACAATGCATATTCAACAAATGCACAATTCACTGGGACTATCATCCAAGTACCAGCATCGCATCCATGCCATACTCTCGAATATATTTGAAATCGCGGTTCAAGATGATTTGATCGTGAAAAATCCATGTTGCCATACTTATTTTCTTCCCTTTTGTATGACAGCGATGCAATTTATCGAATTTCGATCAGCTTATTTCAACTTCGTCTCCGAATGGTATCATATTGAATTCTAGTCAAATCAATCCACCATTATCTATAACTGAGACTACTTATATTGGTTTCTGTGATGCTTTCCCTGATTCCAGCTTGCCTATTGGCTTCTTCGGTTGACTGCTTTGGCGTTTTCGCTAATTCTAGCTTGCTTATCGGCTTCTTCGGGTGAGCGCTTTGAGGCTTTCGCTGATTCCGGCTTGCCTATTGGCTTCTTTCGGTTGACCGCTTTGGGGCTTTCGCTGATTTCAGCTTGCCTATTGGCTTCTTTCAGTTGACCGCTTTGGGGCTTTCGCTGATTTCAGCTTGCCTATTGGTTTCTTTCGGTTGACTGCTTTGGGGCTTTCGCTGATTTCAGC
>PPYE01256465.1_pt1 | contig 61398 bp, 57 predicted proteins | sample 1559881 | NCBI WGS metagenome assembly PPYE01 (sample SAMN08240022, study PRJNA423297) | Human gut metagenome, whole genome shotgun sequencing project. | reverse complement strand
GCCAGTATCAGACAGCCTCCGGCAGACGGCCAGAACCGCCTCTGCCGCACGCTCCGATGTTGGCAGGCCGCCATTTCTGTGCAACGCCTGGTCAGCCACCCCGTAAAGCTCGGAGTGGATACTTTCCAGAACCGCGAAGAAGGCCATCTCCTTGGATTCGTAGAATTTATAGAACGAGCCCTTTGCAATGCCGACCGCCTTCGTCAGCTGCTCTACGGAGGTTTTCTTCATCCCCAGCGTGACAGCACAATGTCTCGTTTCCTTCAACAACGCCTTGCGGAGCTGCTCAGTCTCGTAATCGGTAAAAGCCAAGGTCGCACCCTCCATGAAAATATGACCATTTCGGTTCTTATGGTCATATTATACCGCGCTTTTTCTGGTTTGCAAGGGGTGTAGAGAAAAATATACGCATTTTAACAAAAAATTATTTTCTCTTAACACATTATTTCATGAAGGCGCTCCTCTTCTTTTGGCAAAGAACTGCACCCCCATCCAAACCGTAATTGCCCCCCCTTAACGGGTTTCTATCAAAATTAGAGTCATTTGCCATAAGTCCACCGTAATTCGATCGAATTACGGTGGATTTTTTATGCCATTTCTTGCGGATTCCCCATTTGATGCTATAATGAATGAAACAATCGAGAATTTGCGCATCGAAAAAGGAGCGTTCGCATGAGAAGATTTTGGAGCTTTTATCAAAACGAGTCTTATCAGGTGGGCTGCAGCGGCAGAACGGTTTATATATATGATAAAGCAGGAAATGAGCTTGCGAAATTCCGCGATATCCCCTATGCGTATACAGCCGCTTTTATGCCGGGAAAGAATATCATCGCCGTGAAGTCCACAGAAGGGCGCCTGGGGTTTTATGATCTGGACTCCCTCTGTCTGCTAAAACGGATCACGATCACCAGGATTGGCGCACAGGATGAAGGATTTTGCTTTTCGCCCGACGGCAGCTTTTTTTACAATATCGAGAAGCCCATCACTTCTTTAAGAACTCAGCTTGGGGTTTATGAGACAAACACCTTCACAAAAGTAAGCACACTGTTTGCTGAAGATGTGCGAACCGTACTAAGACATCTGGAGTTTGATGAGAAAACCGGCACGTGCTATCTGTTGGGCTATGTGCGTAATGATATGGGGGTGCGTGATCGTGACTTCATTGCGATTTTTAATACAGAGAGCCAGACCCTTCAAGACATCCATTTCATCAACCAAAAGCAATATGATTATCTGGCAATATACAAACATTGGGAATTGAGCGGGTTCACAGAAAAAGCTCTCGAATGGAGTTTCTGTGACCTTGATGAAAAGTTAAGCCTAAAAGAGGTATATGAAGCGGCTGGCAGCTGATTCCCCTCCCGGAGAGGAACGAGAATCCCGCTTCCATCGTTGTGAAACTGTGAATGGAAGTGAGCCTTCGCAGCCACCGGCAGGCATCCGAAGATGCCTGCCGGTGTTCTTTTGCGCTTCCCTTTTCGATGCCGACACTGTGGGATTGCAGGCCAAACACATGTATGCTATAATAAAAAAATCGTTGATTTTTGTCCGCGCGGCGCGTCTGCCCGCTGCGGCAACGAAATGATACTCAGAAAGGATCTTTGATGATGAAACCGAAATTTGACGGCTATGCGGCACAGTATGACACCTGGTTTATGGAAAACGACAACCTGTTTCAGAGCGAGCTGCGCCTGTTCCAGACGGCGCTCGGCGACATCGCCGGCAAGCGTGTGCTCTCCGTCGGCTGCGGCAGCGGCCTGTTCGAGAGCATGATCGACTGCAGCGGCATCGAGGGCATCGAGCCCTCGCACGACATGGGCGCGATCGCGCAAAAGCGCGGCGTGAACGTGATCGCGTTCGGCGCGATTGAGGACGCCGAGCTGGAGGAAAACGCCTACGACATGATCTATCTCAACGGCAGCTCCAGCTATATGGAGGACCTGATGCGCGCATTTGGCGTCTGCAAAAAGGCGCTCAAGCCGAACGGCAAGTTCGTCTCGCTGGACGTGCCCAAGGAGAGTGCGTTCGGGTTCATGTACCTGCTGGCAAAGGAAGCCGGCACGTTCGACCACCCGTCGCTCAGCGGCGTCATGCCCCAGCTGCCGTACCCGCTCGAGCTGTGCTGCGCGGGCGTGTGGCACTCCACCGAGGAGAAGATTGATGCGCTCAAGGCGCTCGGCTTCCACGATTTTGACTTCTATCAGACGCTGCTGCGCAACCCCATGTACACCAACGAGGTCGTGGAGGACGTCGTGCCCGGCTACCAGAGCGGCGGCTATGTGGCAATCATCGCGCACAAATGAGCGAGCATAACGGCGCAAAGCTCTCGCAGCGGCTCCATGCGTGCGTGCAGGACATCTGGCCGCGCTATCTCACCCACCCGTTCGTAACGCAGATGGCGGACGGCACACTGCCGACGGAAAAATTCCGCTACTACATGCTGCAGGACTATCTCTATCTCAAGGACTATGTGAAGATCTTCGCCGCCATCCTCCAGAAGGCCGATGATTTCGAGCAGATCCGGTTCCTGAGCGAAGAGCTCGCGAACACGATCGACGAGACATTCCGCACGCATCTTCCGTATATGCAGCGCCTCGGCGTCACGCAAGAGGAGATCCGCAGCGCGCACACGCACATCGACAACAGCGCCTACAGCCACTACATGCTCTGCGAGGCGCAGGCCGGGGACGTGCTGACCGGGCTCGTGACGCTCCTCAACTGCTCGTGGAGCTATGCCTACATCGCGCAGGAGATGGCGGCGCGTTATCCGGGCGCGCTTCAGGACGAGCGCTACGGCGCATGGTTCGCGGGCTACGTTTCGGAGGAATACCGGCAGACCAATCAGACGCTCATCGACCGGATCGATGCACTCGGCGCGGGCATCGACGAGCGGACGACGCAGCGTCTGTGCGAAATCTTCAAAAAGTGCTGCCTGTTTGATCTGCGCTTCTGGGACATGGTCTACGCCATGGGAGAGACCTGAATATGCCCGCAAAAAAGCTGTTTTCTCTTCGTGAGGTGACGCCATGAAAGCCGAACGCAACAAGACCATAGACTTTCTGCCGGAGGATGCGCCGGAGTATCTCGCGCGCTGCCTGCGCGTGACGGAGGACATGCCGCTTGACGCCGTGTGCGGCCGCACCATCTGCGGCGACACGTTTGCGGTCGCGCCGCACCTGCCGCGCGGCTTTGCAGACCTGCTGATCGTGGACCCGCCGTACAACCTGACCAAGGACTTCTCCGGCGGCGGCTTCCGGCGCACAACGGACGCGAACTACGCCGCCTTTACGCGCGCATGGATCGAGTTGCTGCTGCCGCTGCTCAAGCCGGACGCCTCGGTCTACGTCTGCTGCGACTGGCGCTCGAGCCCGATCGTCGGCCTGACGCTCAAGGACTATTTCCGGCTGCAAAACCGCATCACCTGGCAGCGGGAAAAGGGTCGCGGCGCGCAGCGCAACTGGAAAAACGGCATGGAGGATATCTGGTTCGCCACGCGCACGGACGCCTACACGTTCCACGTGGACGCCGTGAAAGTCCGCCGCCGCGTGCGCGCGCCCTACCGCGCCGGCGGCCGGCCGAAGGACTGGGAAGAGACGCCGGACGGCAAGTTTCGCAACACGTGCCCGTCGAACTTCTGGGACGATATTTCCGTGCCCTACTGGTCCATGCCGGAAAACACCGCGCACCCGACGCAAAAGCCCGAAAAGCTGCTGGCCAAGCTCATCCTCGCAAGCTCCGACCCCGGCGGCATCGTGCTCGACCCCTTCGCCGGCTCCGGCTCCACGGCCGTGACGGCAAAAAAGCTCGGCCGCCGCTTCGTCGCCATCGAGCGCAGCGAGCAATACTGCGCCTGGGCCGAAAAGCGGCTGGAACTGGCGGAGACGAACCCCGCCATTCAGGGCTACGCCGACGGCGTGTTCTGGGAGCGCAACGCCGGCCGCCTGCCGCGCTGAACGAACTGCATATGCCCCGGCGCCCGGCCGACACCGGGCGCCGGTTTTGTTTGTCGGAAGTTTGACGCTGCTTGACAAGTGTGCAAAACGGTGCTACAACGGAAACCGCTTGTGCAAGTATGAAACAAAGAAGGCGCAGATATGAAACGAGGCTATCTGTACATTGCAGTCACGACGCTGCTGTTTTCCAGCATGGAGGTCGCGCTGAAGCTGATCTCCGGACAGTTCAACCCTATCCAGCTCAATTTCAGCCGGTTTCTCGTCGGCGGGCTGGTGCTCATTCCTTTCGCCGTGCGCGAACTGAAAAAGCGCGGCCGGAAGCTGGACGGCAAAGCGCTCGGCTCGTTTGCGCTGCTGGGCCTGATGGGCATTGCGGTGAGCATGTCGCTGTATCAGCTATCCGTCACGCGCGTGCAGGCTTCGGTCGTCGGCGTGCTGTTTTCCAGCAACCCCGTGTTCGTGACGCTGTTTGCCTTCCTGCTCCTGCACGAGACGATCTCGAAAAACCAGATCGCGGGCCTCGTGCTGGACGTGGCGGGCATCGTGCTCATCATCCAACCGTGGCACCTGCGGCTCGATGCGCTCGGCGTGGTGTACGTCCTGCTGGCAACGCTGCTGTTCGCGCTCTACGGCGTGTGCGGCAAGCGCCAGTGCGCGCGCTTCGGCGGTATCGTCGTGACGTGCTTCGGCTTTCTGTTCGGCGCAGCCGAGATGATCGCACTCGCCGGTTTGACGCATATTCCTTCCTTCGCCGCAAGCCTGACGGCCGCCGGGCTGGACACGTTTGCAAGCATCCCCTTCTTCACCGGCTACGCGCTGGCCAACCTCCCGATCGTGCTTTTCATCTACGTCGGCGTGACCGGCATCGGCTTCACGTGCTACTTCCTGTCCATGGAGGTCACGAGCGCGCAGACAACGTCGCTCGTGTTCTTCTTCAAGCCCGCACTCGCGCCGCTGCTGGCGTTTCTGGTGCTGCATGAGGCCATCCCCGGCAATATGCTCGCCGGTATTGCGTGCATCCTCTGCGGCAGTCTGGTGTCCATCCTCCCCGGCCTGCTCGCGCAGCGAAGGGCCGCTGCGCTGCCGGTCACGGAAGGCACGGTCAAAGAAGAAGTCGAAGTCTGAATCTGCAATCTTTACGCCCGCAGCGGACGCTGCGGGCGTTTTTACATCGTCTTCACAAAATCCGGCTTGACATTTCGTGCACGTTGTGTTATTGTCTTAATCACTTAATACAGCAACGCACAATTCTGACAGGAGGCGGCATCATGAACTGGAACATCCGCAACGACGCGCCTGTCTACACGCAGCTCGTGGACCAGATCGCCCGTGCGATCATTCTCGGGCAGTTTCCGCCCGGGAGCCGGCTGCCGTCGGTACGCGACTTTGCGTCCGACGCCGGCGTGAATCCGAACACGATGCAGCGCGCGCTCGCCGAGCTCGAGCGGCTGGAGCTGATCCAGACGCAGCGCACGGCCGGCCGCACCGTGACGGAGGATCTGGCGCGCATCGAACGGGAAAAGCGGCGGCTGGCGCAAGCCGGCATCGACGCATTCTGGCAGGCGCTGGCGCAGCTCGGTTACGACCGGGCGCAGGCGCTCGAGCTGCTGCAGCAGGATCTGCGGCAGGCAAAGGAGGAAATGTAACATGGCAATTCTCGAATGTAAGGGCCTGTGCAAGAGCTACGGCGCGGAGCCGGCGCTCGACCGCGTGGACCTCTCGGTCGAGCCGGGGCACATCGTCGGCCTGCTCGGCCCGAACGGCAGCGGCAAGAGCACGCTCATCAAGCTGGCCAACGGCCTGCTCACGCCGGACGCCGGGGAAATTCTCATCGACGGCAAGGCGCCGAGCAAGGAGACGAAAAAGATCGTCTCGTATCTGCCGGAGCGCACCTATTTCGCCGACTGGATGACGGCACTGCAGCTGCTGGAATTTTTCGGCGATTTCTACGATGATTTTGACCGCGACGCGGCCGTGCAGATGATGCAGCGGCTCGGCATCCAGCCCAAGCAGCAGATCAAGCAGATGTCCAAGGGCACGCGCGAAAAGGTGCAGCTCATCCTCGTCATGAGCCGTAAGGCAAAGCTCTATCTGCTCGACGAACCGATCGGCGGTGTCGACCCCGCGACGCGCGATTTCATTCTCAACACGATTATCAGCAACTATAACCCCGAGGCCGCCGTCGTCATCTCCACGCACCTGATCGCGGACGTGGAGAACATTCTTGACGACGTAGCGTTTCTCAGCCGCGGCCATCTGCTGCTGCAGTCGCCGGCGGATGAACTGCGCGCCAAAGAGGGCAAATCGGTGGACGCTGTGTTCCGGGAGGTATTCAGATGCTAGGAAAACTCTTAAAGCAGGATTTTCGCGCCACGGCGCGTATCATGCTGCCGCTGTATGCGGCCGTGCCGGTGCTCGGCCTGTTCACGAACCTGATTAACCACCTGTGCGAAAACCAGACCGGCTTTCTGATCCGCGCCATCAGCACGCTCGTGTCGTTCGTGTTCTCACTCGCGCTCATCGCCGCCGTCGTGACGACGGTCGTGCTCATGATCCTGCGGTTTTACCGCAACCTGATGACGGACGAGGGCTACCTGATGTTCACGCTGCCGGTCTCGACGACGGAGCTGATCTTCTCGAAGCTGATCGTCTCGGTCGTGTGGTTTCTCGGCACGTTCGCGGTCGACGCGCTCGGCATGCTGCTGTCCGGCATGCTCGGCGGCTTCGAGGACGTCGTCCGGTTCCGGTTTGCCTTTACCTTCGGCGCACCGTACAGCATGCCGACGATCACGCAGGCGCAGGCCGGCTGGCTCACCGTCGGCGTGGTCGTGCTGGTGGTTTTGTGCGGCCTTGCCCTGTGCCTGATGACCTACGCCGCCATGGCGATCGGTCAGAGCTTCAAGAAAAACAAAGGACTCATGTCCGTCGTGTTCTTCTTCGTGCTCTGGATCGGCACGCGCATCGTGCTGACGCTGATCTTCGGCGCGTTCTACTGGCCGGCCACCTCGGCCGTCAGCACGATGACCGTGCTGCAGGCGCTCTGGACCGTGCTCGGCTGTGCCTGTGTGGGCGCGCTGGCATTCTGTGTGGGCTTCTTCTTCCTCACGCACGGCATGCTGCGCAAGCACCTGAACCTGCAGTAACAAAGCAAAAAAACACCCGGTATTGGCTTGCCAATACCGGGTGTTTGCTTTACGGATCAACAGGAGAGAATTACTTGGTGCCGAAGATGCGGTCGCCGGCGTCGCCCAGACCGGGGACGATGTAGCCGTGCTCGTTGAGATGATCGTCGAGCGCTGCGACATAGATATCCACATCCGGATGCTCCTTCTGCATCACGGCCACGCCCTCGGGGGCGCCGATGATGCACATGAGCTTGATGTGCTTGCAGCCGACTTCCTTCATGAACTGCACCGCGGCGGACGCGCTGCCGCCGGTGGCGAGCATCGGATCGACGATGATGACGTCGCGCTCGGCGATATCGGGCGGCATCTTGAAGTAATACTTCACGGGCTCAAGCGTCTGCGGGTCGCGGAACAGGCCAATGTGGCCGACCTTGACGTTCGGCATCATGGTGACCATGCCGTCGACCATGCCGAGACCGGCGCGGAGGATCGGCACGATGGCCAGCTTCTTGCCGGCGATGTGCTTGCAGTGCGCCGTGGCGACCGGGGTCTCCACATCGATCTCCTCGAGCGGGAGGTCGCGCGTGGCCTCAAAGCACATCAGCATGGCGATCTCGGAAATCAGCTCGCGGAATTCCTTGACGCTGGTATTCTTGTCGCGCAGGATCGAGAGCTTGTGCTGGATCAGCGGGTGGTCAAAAACGTGAACATTACTCATCTCGTCGTCTCCTTTGTTGATTCAATTTTTCATTCTTGCGCCGCCTGAGCAGCCAGCCGTGCCTGGCGTTCCCGCTCGGCCTGCGACAGGCGCAGATAGACCGGGAGCAGTTCCTCCGCCGGGGCCGGCGTCTGCCCGAAGGCGGCCATGGCCACACCCCACGCGCTCTGGCTGACCAGATTGCCCGGCGCCAGCACGGCGGGAATGCCCATGTCCAAACATGTATTATAACACAACTGTGCGCCGTCGCCAACCAGAAAAACGGATTTCTGCATTTTTCCCAGTTCTTCGCCCAGCTCCGCGAGCGAAATCGCACGGTCTTCACAAAGGCGCACCGGTTTTCCGCCCCGGATCTCGAACAGGGCGTTGTAGATCTGGCTGCGGCGGGCATCCATGGCCGCGCACACGAGCGCGCCCTCCCCCGCCGCGAGGCCGTGATACGCCATGGCCTCGAGCGTGGACACGCCGATGGCGGGCTTCTGCGCGCCCCAGGCGAGCCCCTTGGCCGTGGACACGCCGATGCGCACGCCGGTGAACGAGCCCGGCCCGCGCGCGACGGCGATGGCGTCGACGTCCGCGAGTTTGGTGTCGGTATTTTTCAGCATCTGCTCCGCCATCGGCAGCAGCGTGCAGCTGTGCGTCAGGCCGCTGCACTGCTGGCTTTGGGCAATGAGCACCCCATCGCGGCACAAGGCGACCGACGCCGCCTTGGCCGAGGACTCCAGTGCGAGGATCAGCATGATTTCCCGCTCCCTTCCGTGATCGTGATGCGCCGGGTCGTCGGGCCGAGTTTTTCAAACCGGGCCACGACCTCGTCGCCGTAAAAAGCGTCCTCCACGTTCTCGCTCCACTCAACGGCGCAGACAGAACCGCGGTTGACATAATCCTCCCAGCCAATGTCGAACAGCTCGTCCGCGCTGCCGAGACGGTACATATCAAAATGGATCAGCTCGCGGGGGCCCTCATACTCGTTCACGATCGTGAACGTCGGGCTCGAGACGCGGCACGTCAGCCCCATGCCGCGGGCCATGCCGCGCACAAAGGCGGTCTTGCCGCTGCCGAGCTCACCGTACATGGCCACGACCTTGCCGTCCGGCAGGGCGCGCGCAAAGTCCGCGCCGGCCTGTTCGGTCTCCGCTTCGCTATGGGTCAGATATTCCTGCATGGTATCCCTCCGATTCTGAAGAAGTATTATAGCACGGTTTCGGCCGTTGCGTAAAGTCGTTTTGTGTGATATAATAAGCGCCGATTTCAAAACGCCGCTGCGGCGGAAAGGAGGCCATCATGAAAAAAGCCATGTCCTACGCAAAGGAGTTTTTTCACCGGGCAGACATTTTCCTGCTCGTGATGGGCCTCATCTGCGCCATTTTCGGCATCGTCGTCATCTCGAGCGCCACGGCGTCATACCATTCGGCCAAGTATGTCATCGTGCAGAGCGCGTCGCTCATCCTCGGCGTTTTCGCGTTCGTGGTCATGACCGTGCTGGACGTGGACGTGCTGGCCGACAAGTGGCAGATCCTGTGCGCGTTCAACGTGGTCTTTCTGCTGCTGCTGATCCCCTTCGGCGTGAGCGATAACACCGGCAACACCGGCTGGCTGCGCTTTTTCGGCATCGGTATTCAGCCGACGGAGGTCGTCAAGCTCACGTTCATCGTCATTCTGGCAAAGCAGATCAGCTACTTAAAAGAATATCACGACCTCAACTCCGTGTGGTCGGTCGCGCAGCTGGCGGGTCATTTCGTGCTGCTGTTCGGGCTGATCCTCGTCGTGTCGTCCGACCTTGGCTCGGCGCTGATCTTCTTCTTCATCTTCCTTGTGATGCTCTTTGCCGCGGGCTTTGCGCTGCACTGGTTTGCAATCGGCTTTGCGGCCATCGCCGCGATGATCCCGCTGCTGTGGAACTTTGTGCTGCACGACTATCAGAAAAACCGCATCCTCGCGCCCTACGACTCCAGCATCGACCCGACGAACACCGGCATCAACTGGCAGCCGCACCAGAGCAAGATCGCGCTCGCTTCCGGCCAGTGGACCGGCGCAGGCCTCGGCCACGGCACACAGAGCCAGTCCAACGCCCTCGCCGGCAAGCACACGGACTTCATCTATGCCGTCATCGGTGAGGAGCTCGGCATGATCGCCTGTATCCTCGTCATCGTGCTGCTGCTGATCGTCATCATCCGCTGCGTCATGGTCGGCATCCGCTCGGGCAGCAACATGGGCTCGCTCGTGTGCTTCGGTGTGGCCGCGTTTTTGACGTTCCAGACGTTTGAGAACATCGGCATGTGCATCGGCATCACGCCCGTCATCGGCATCACGCTGCCGTTTTTCAGCTACGGCGGCTCTTCCCTGTTCACGACCTTTGCCGCGCTCGGCATGGTGTCAGGCATCCACTTCCGACCAAAGCCAAAACGAAACAGCATCTATTACTGACGCACCGCGCCCCGGCAGGCTTCCGACAGGCCTGCCGGGACTTTTTTCTGGCAAAACACAGAAAGCACCCGGCCAAACGGACGGGTGCTTTCCGCAAAACATAGAAGGGGGAAGAGAAGTATCTGGGTGGTATCAGCCGCCGTGACAGGCGGCGCAGTCGTGCTCTGCAAAGAGCGCGGCGTCATAGGCAATGCCGTTTTTATCATAGTAGTCCTTCACGGCCGCCTTGACCGCCTCCTCCGCGAGCACGGAGCAGTGGATCTTCTGGGCCGGCAGACCGTCGAGCGCTTCCACGACCGCCTTGTTGGACAGTGCCAGCGCCTCTTCAATGGGCTTGCCTTTGATCATTTCGGTCGCCATCGACGAGGACGCGATCGCGCTGCCGCAGCCGAACGTGTTAAACTTCACGTCCGAGATGATGCCGTTGTCCACCTTAATATACATCCGCATGATGTCGCCGCACTTGGCGTTGCCGACTTCACCGATGCCGTCGGCGTCAGGCATCTTGCCGACGTTGCGGGGGTTTTCAAAATGGTCCATGACCTTTTCGCTGTACAGTGCCATAGGAAAGCCTCCTTTGTATCATTTTGTGTTAGATCAGGTGCGGGCGCGCGCCGATCTCCAGCTCGTCCCACACCGGGGAGATGCTGCGCAGATAGGCGACCACCTGCCGCACATTGTCCACGATGTATGCCATTTCCTCGTCCGTGTTGTATTCGCCCACGGACAGCCGCAGCGAACCGTGCGCCACCTCGTGCGGCAGGCCGATGGCCAGCAGCACATGGCTGGGGTCAAGCGAGCCGGACGTGCAGGCGCTGCCGGACGAAGCGGCAATGCCCTTGCGGTCGAGCAGGAGCAGCAGCGACTCGCCCTCGATGCCCTCGAAGCAGAAGTTCACCGTACCGGGCACGCGCTGCGCGCGGTCGCCGTTGAGCCGGGCGTGCTCGATGGTGGAGAGGCCGGCGATGAGCGTCTCGCGCAGGCGCGTGACCTTCTCCGTATTCTCAGCCATGTGCTCGACCGCCTCGCGCAACGCTGCGGCCATGCCGGCGATGGCTGGGGTGTTCTCCGTGCCGCCGCGCTTGCCGCGCTCCTGCGCGCCGCCCTCAATGATGTTCGTGAGCGGGATGCCGCGCCTGGCGTACAGGAAGCCGACGCCGCGCGGGCCGTGGAACTTGTGCGCCGAGCACGAGAGCAGGTCGATGTTCATCGCCTGCACGTCCACGGGAACGTGACCGATAGCCTGCACCGCGTCCGTGTGGAACGGGATGCCCCGCTCGCGGCAGAGCGCGCCGATGGCCTGAATGGGCTGGATGGTGCCGATCTCGTTGTTGGCGAACATGACGGACACGAGCGCCGTGTCCTCCCGGATGGCCGCGGCCACGTCCTCAACGCGGACGACGCCGTTTTCGTGCACATCCAGCAGCGTCACGTCAAAGCCTTCCCTGCGGAGCTTATCGAGTGTATGCAGCACCGCATGGTGCTCAAATTTGGTGGATATCAGGTGCTTTTTCCCCTTACGGGCGCCGTTTCTGGCGGCGGAGATGATGGCCTGATTGTCGGCCTCGCTGCCGCCGGAGGTGAACACGATCTCGCGCGGGTCGGCAGCGCCGATCAGCTGCGCGATCTCGGTGCGGCAGGCGAGCAGATGCTCGGCCGCCTCCTGCCCGAGGGTATAGAGCGTGCTGGGATTGCCGTAGATCTCGTCAAAGTACGGAAGCATGGCTTCCTTTGCGGCGGGGGATAGTTTTGTGGTTGCCGCATTGTCTGCGTAGACGCGCATGAGACTGTCCTCCTTTAATTCCTATTTGCTTTGTGGGTAAATGATACCATGTATTTCCCATATTGTCAATAGGAATTTGAAAAAGAAAAATCGGGGAAAGAGAATTTGCTTTCTTCCCCCGTTTCTGTGCCCTTATGCTTTGCCGTCGAGCAGGTCCTGCACGGACACGCCGGACAGGTAGTTATCCATGACGGCGTCGAGCTTTTTCCACATCGGCAGCGTCAGGCACTGGGCCGCGCGCTCGCAGCCGTTCTCCCCGGCGTCGAGACATGACACGGCGGCCATGCTGCCCTCGGTGCTGTGCAGCACCTCCGCGACCGTGATCTCACTCGCCGGCCGGCTCAGGCGGTATCCGCCCTCCTTGCCGCGCTGGCTGACGACGAGGTTCGCGCGGTTGAGCGCCGCCGCGATCGCCTCCATATATTTCAGGGACACATCCTGCCGCTGCGACACGGTCTTGAGCGAGATGAAGCCCTCGTCGCAATGCTGCGCCAGGTCGATCATCAGGCGCAGCGCATAGCGGCCCTTGGTTGAGATGACCATAATCCGTTGCCTCCTTGCTGCACGGTGCATGTGCAGATGCTAAGGATAATATACTACCAAATTACGAGGAATTCAAGCCGAATGTTGCAGACAGGAAAAGCCGGGGTGCAGCCCCCGGCTTTTTCACATTCAGGCTTCCTGTTCGGCCACGAGCGGCTCGACCACGCGCATGGCGTCGAGCGTGCGCGTCAGCAGCTCGTCCAGGCTCCAGCCGAGCATGTCCGCGCCGCGCTGGATCACCTCGCGCGAGCAGCCGGCCGCGAAACCGTTGCTCTTATATTTCTTCTTGAGCGACTTGAGCTCCATGTCCTGCACGCTCTTGGACGGACGCATCAGCGCTGCCGCGCCGATCAGGCCGGTCAGCTCATCGGTCGCAAACAGCACCTTTTCCATCTCATGCTCCGGCTGGATGTCCACCGTGATGCCGTAGCCATGGCTGGCCGTGGCGTGGATCAGCCGCTCGTCGAGATCGCGCTCGCGCATGATCTCCTGCGACTTGATGCAGTGCTGGTCGGGATAACGCTCAAAGTCCAGGTCATGCAGCAGGCCGACAATGCCCCAGAAATCCACATCGTCCCCATAGCCGAGCTCCTGCGCGAAGTAGCGCATGACGCCCTCGACCGTGCGGGCATGGTGCAGATGGAACGGGTCCTGATTATATTCCGTCAACAGCTCCCAGGCTTCGTCCCGGTTCAGTTGCTTGCTCATAGCAAAACCTCCTAATGCATATCTTTTTTGTAGGTGTAAGAAAGAATGGAATTAAGATAGCACAGTCGCGGCCGGATTTCAAGTAGTTTTTTCACTGAACACCCGGAAGTCAATGTGTCTGAAAATTGACACGCTGCCAAAAATATACCATTATTTGACTAAACGTTGGCTTTCTGCCGCGCTGCTTCTTTTTGGAATTTTCAGACGTTTTCTGCCTCTGGTGTCACACTTTTACGTTTTTTGTGAGCAAAATATACGAGCCGGTCGATTTTATTTCATTGCTTTTTGTCAAAAAGCATGTTATGATATGCACAGTATGTATGCATCGCGTTCACTGCACTGCGGTGTCATACCTACGAAAACGTTCGATGATCTGCTGCGAGCAACAGCAGGATCATCTTCGTAATAAAAGAAAAAGGAAGGATGTATTTCATGGACGAAAAGTATAGCGCGCTATTTACTCCGTGGAAGATTGGCAATGTCGAGATCAAAAACCGCATTGTCCAGTGCTCCATGGGCGGCACCTCTCTGTTTGGATGGCTGGAGCCCTGCCACTTTGATAAGGAAGCTGCGAACTTCCTGCTCAACCGTGCACAGGACGGCGTCGGTCTGGTTCTCCCGGGCATGCAGTGTGTCCGCGACACCATGGGCCGCAGATGGCTCTGGCAGAACAAGAAGATGTTCAAGGAACTCGCCGACTACATGGTCGAGTACCACAAGACCGGCTCCAAGCTGTTCATTCAGCTCGCCGCTGGTTTCGGCCGCTCCATGGCTGTTGCCCCCTGGATGGTCACTCTGAACAATAATAAGGTGCTCGGCGCCCTTGCCAAGCCCGTCATCGACGTCAGCTACTGCTGCGCTTCCGCTTCCGCTACCCCGAACCGTTGGCAGGAGGACATGCTCTCCCGCCCGATGACCGTCGAAGAGATCCACGAGATGGTCGATGCGTTCGGCAAGACCGCGAAGCTGCTGCGTGAGGCCGGTGTCGACGGCGTTGAGATCCACGCTGTCCACGAAGGCTATCTGCTTGACCAGTTCACCATCGCCAACTGGAACCATCGTACCGACGAGTACGGCGGCTCTTTCGAGAACCGTTTCCGTTTCCCGGTCGAGATCGTGCAGTCCATCAAGCGTCAGGCCGGCGCCGACTTCCCGGTGTCCCTGCGTTACTCCGTCGTCTCCAAGACCAAGGCTTGGGGCAAGGGCGCTATGCCGTATGAGACCGACTTCGAAGAGTTCGGCCGTGACATGGCTGAGTCCGAGAAGGCCATCAAGTACCTGGGCGATGCCGGCTACGACATGTTCAACTGCGACAACGGTACTTACGACGCATGGTACTGGGCACATCCGCCTCAGTACATGCCCGACAACTGCAACCTCGAGTACGTCGAGCACATCAAGAAGTTCACCGACAAGCCCGTCGCCTGCGCCGGCCGTATGGATCCGGTCAAGGCCGCGGAAGAGATCGCTGCCGGCCGTCTCGATGCAGTTGCCATCGCGCGTCAGAACCTCGTTGACCCCGAGTGGATCCACAAGATCCTCGAGGGCCGTCAGGACGAGATCAAGCCCTGCATCCGCTGCCACAACGGCTGCTTCAACTTCGCGAAGTTCAAAGGCACGGCGAACATCCAGAGCACGCAGGATTCCCTGCACCTGGGCCGCTGCGCGCTGAACCCGACGACCATGCAGCACAACAAGTATAAGATCGTTCCGACCAAGAACCCGAAGAAGGTCGCCATCATCGGCGGCGGCATCGGCGGCATGGAGTGCGCGCTCGTCCTCAAAAAGCGCGGCCACAAGCCGGTCCTCTTCGAGAAGACCAACGAGCTCGGCGGCCTGTTCCTCACTGCTTCCGCGATGAGCTTCAAAGAGAACGACAAGGAACTCATTGAGTGGTACAAGAAGGAAGTCGCGAAGCAGGGTATCGATATCCGCTTCAACACCGAGGTCACCGACCTTGGCACCATGCGCGGCTTCGACGAGATCATCGTGGCCACCGGCTCCGTGCCGAGAACCATGCCCATGATCCCGGGCTTCGAGAAGACCATGAGCTTCACCGAGCTGCTCAAGGAGAAGAAGGAAGTCGGCGACAAGGTCCTGTTCTTCGGCGGCGGCCAGTCCTCCTGCGAGGCGGCTTACGACCTGATCCTTCAGGGCAAGCACCCGATCATTGTCGAGTACGCCGGCGACCTGGTTGCTGCTCAGGCCACCTGCCTTGCCAACACCTCCTTCCTGCGTGACGCGATGGAGTACCACAAGGTCCCGACCTACCTGCACTCCACCATCACCGAGATCCACGACGGCGGCGTCACCGTCAAGGGTCAGGACGGCAAGACCTTCGAGGTCGCTTGCGACAACGTCATCAACGGCATCGGCTTCGTGCCGGCTCCGGTTGGCGACAAGGGCCGTCACGTGCACCGCGTCGGTGACTGCGTTGCCATCGGCAACCTGCGCACCGTCATCTGGCGTGCATGGGATGTCTGCATGAAGATCTGATCTTCGGTTGACCCCGAAAACCGCATAAAACCCGCGCGGGTGCAGATTTCTCTGCACCCGCGTTTTTTAGAAGCGGCAAATGCCCGCCTGTGCACACAGGCGGGCATTTGCCGTTCTCCATGTCCCAATCTGGAACAGTATTTCAATCCACGGATATTTCCGACGCCATAAGGACACCATGCTTCTGCGAAGAAAAAAGCAAAAGACGGTCGTAGGAGTTTTTTCCCTCACTGTACTAGAATGGGAGCCGGGAGCATAGCCAAGCAGCGCAGTTCGCAGCATAGGAACATATCCCCATTCAGGAGGTTCCGTCATGATGATTCGCACTCCATAGACCATGCAAAGCGCTCGGCAAGCACAGGAGGGTTTTACTCACAAGAGCTCCAGCAATTCTTCCAGCCGCGTGATGCGCCAGTCCGCCTGCGGCGGCATGGCCGCGCCGTGATCGGCCGGGTCGAACCAGCAGGTTCGCATCCCTGCTGCCCTGCCGCCCGCGATATCCGCCGTGAGGGAATCGCCGATCATCAGGCACTGCTCCGGCCGAACGCCCGGCAGTTGCGCCAGACACCGGTCGAAAAACACCCGGCTCGGCTTCTCCGCGCCCAGCTGCCCAGAGATAAACAGCCGCTCAAACGCATCGAGCATCCCGGCCCGGCGCAAACGGTTCACCTGCTGCGCATACGGCCCGTTGCTCGCAGCGCACAAGCGGTATTTCCCGTGCAGCCGCGTCAGCACATCCAGCGCGCCGGCAACCGGGACCGCGCTCTCATGCAGCCGCACGCGGAACGCATCCTCCATCGCCGCACCGTCGGCCTCCAGCCCGAGCCGCGTCAGGATCGTCTGCCAGCGCACGTCCCGCAGCCCGGCGATCGTCAGCTCGCCGCGCTCGATCCGCGCCCAGAGCTTGTCGTTCTCCACCTGAAATACGGCGAACATCTCCGGCGCATACGGCAGACCCGCCTCGCGGAAGATCTCCTCCATCGCCTGCATCGCGCCGGCACTGAAATCCAGCAGCGTGTTGTCAATATCAAATAGAAGTACAGTCGGTTTTTCCATGGTTCGTCCTCTGTTCATTCGCGGCCGGATACCGGTGCGCGGCGTCTGCGTGCATTGACTGCGCGAAACACCGTCGACACCAACAGAATACCGACCGCGAGGCTGCCCGCGATCCCCGCCGTCTCCAGTCCCTTTTGCAGCGCTGCCTGCACGGCGCCCGAAAGGCCAATACTCATCGTGTAATAAATGCCTGCGCCGGGCAGCAGCGGAATACTGGAAATGACCAGATAGGACGTGACCGGGCACTTGCGCCAGCGCCCCATTCCCTCGGAATACACCGCCGCCACGACCTCGGAGAAAAAGTTCGCGCTGTAGACGCTGCACCCCACCCTGCTGCACAGCAGGTAAACGATCCAGGTCAGTGCGCTGCCGAGCGCGCACAAAACGCAGCCCCAGTCATGAACGTTAAACAGGATCACAAATCCCAGACAGGCAACAAACGTCGCGATCCCCTGCGCCCAGAGCGGATAGGTCAGCGCGGCGACCGTCTCCGCGTGGCCGTAAATCGGCGTCGTAACGTGCCACGCCGCAGCCGTGCCGAGTGCGATGGCGAACGCCGAGAGCAGCACCTGCACGATGCGGCTGACGCCGGAGCTCGTGTCGCCGTAGATGATATCGCGCATGGAGTTTGTGATGAGCAGCCCGGGCACCAAAAGCATCAGTGCGCCGATGATGACGGCCGCCACACAGTCGAGCCAGCCGAAGCCGGCGGCGACATACGCCGGCAGCGCCATGAGAAAGGACGCTGCCATGGTACTGAAAAACGGGTTGACCTCCAGCCGGTCCATGCAGCGTGTCACGAAGCCGATGACAAGGCCGCTCACCCCCGCCCAGAGCCAGTCGCGCACCGTGCCGCCGAACACACAGCAAAAGCCGGCCGCCGCCATGAAATTGCCGAGGTAATACGTCCACACGGCGTACCTGCGGACGGCGGCCGTCGTCTCCTTGAGCCAGCGCTGCGCCTCCTCCGGCTCCGGCACCTCGGCGCAGATGCGCCGGCTGAGCGCGTTGAGCTTTTCGATGCGCTCGAGATCATTGCCGTGGTACCCCACCCGCTTCATAATGGTCAGCGGCTTGGCGTTTGGCGCCACAAAGCTCACGGCGACGCAGTTCGGGATGGCAAACGCCTGCCCCTCCGTGCCATAGGCCTCGATCACGCGGCGCATCGTCTCCTCGACGCGGTACGTCTCCGCCCCGGCGACCGCAAGCTCATAGCCGATCTGCACCGTCATATCCGCAAGAAGATAATAGTCCATACTTGTTTTCCCATAAGCAAAAGTTTCCCGGTCAAGGCCGGGCTTCCGATAATGCCAGCGTAACACATTTCGCAGGGCAAATCAATGGGAATGCGCAGCACGGCACTCCCGCGCCGTCCCGCTCGCGCTCAGATCAAAATACCGTCGCAGTGGTCGATCTCATGCTGGATGATCTCCGCCGTCCAACCCGTAAAGGTCTTGATCCGGGTCTGAAACCGCTCATTTTGCCACTGCACCTTAATGGTCTGAAATCGCTTTGCCTTTCGCCGGCCGGTCAGGGACAGGCAGCCCTCCTCCGCCTCGTATAGGCCGGAGCGCCGGACGATGACAGGGTTGAACATGACCAGATACATCCCCGCGTTGTCGAATGCGATGATCCGCTTATTGACGCCGATCATATTCGCCGCCATGCCCACGCAGCCGGCCTTGTGCGCGATCAGCGTGTCCAGCAGGTCCCGCGCCGTGCCGAGATCGTCCGCCGTGGCGGGCTCGGCCGGCCGTGCAAGGAAGGCCTCGTCTTTGCAAATATCCCGGATCATATCGTCTCTCCTCTCTCCCGCTGCGGGGCAAGAAAACGCCCCCCTGCGTATACAAATGCCGATGGAACGTCTCCGCCGTCGGAAGGCGGCTGCAGCGCATATCTCCGATCGTTTCAGAGATATTTCCCGGTCAAGCTCTCCGGACTCGTCCGGATTTCCGCCGGTGTTCCGGCGGCAACGATGCGGCCGCCCGCGTCTCCGCCGCCTGGGCCCATGTCAATGACGTAATCCGCATTGCGGATGACATCCAGATCGTGCTCGATGACAATGACCGTCGCGCCATGGTCCAGCAGCGCCTGAAACACACCCAGCAGCACCTGCACATCCAGCGGATGCAGGCCGATGCTCGGCTCGTCAAAGACGAACACGGAATCCGTCTGCATCCGGCCGATCTCGCTGGCCAGCTTCAGCCGCTGCGCCTCCCCGCCGGAGAGGCTGGGCGTCTCCTCGCCCAGCGTCAGATAGCCGAGGCCAAGCTGCCGCAGCACGTCCAGCTTCTGGCGGACGGTTTTCCGGTCCGCGCAAAAGTCGAGCGCGGAGTTGACGTCCATCCGCATCAGCTCCGGCAGCGAGGCGGACTGCCCTGCATGATTCGTCAGCTTGATATCATAGGCCGCGCGGCCGTAGCGCGAGCCGCGGCAGTCCGGACAGGGAATGTTCACATCCGGCAGAAACTGCACGTCCAGGCTCACCTCGCCCGTACCATCGCAGCCGGGGCAGCGCAGCGAACCGGTATTGTAGGAAAAATCGCCGGCCTTGCAGCCGTGCGCCTTCGCGTCCGGCGATCTGGCATAGAGCTTGCGCAGCTCATCGTGCACGCCGGCATAGGTGGCCACGGTGGAGCGGACATTGATGCCGATGGGCGCCGCGTCGATGAGCTTCACGTGCGCGATGCCCTCGGCGCGGATATCCCGGATGTGCGGCGGCAGCGCACGGCCGCCAATGCTTGCCTCCAGCGCGGGGATCAGGCTCTCGAGCACCATGGTCGTCTTGCCGGAGCCGGACACGCCGGTCACGACCGTCAGCCGCCCCTTGGGGATGTCGACCTCCAGCGGTTGGACCGTGTGGATCTGCGATGTGGACAGATGAATGGCTCCCTGCGCAAACATGTCGGCCTTTTCAGCGCGCGGGCGCAGCACCGCCTCCGGCGCTCCGGACAGGAACGGGCCGATCTGCGAAGCGGGATCCGCCGCGATCGTGGGCACCGTCCCCTGCGCGATGACGCGGCCACCCTTCGCGCCTGCCTCCGGCCCCATCTCGATGATCCAGTCAGACTCCTTCAGGATCTGCGTATCATGATCGACCAGAATGACGGAATTGCCGTCCGCCACGAGGTCGTGCATCACACCGGTGAGGCCCACGATGTTGGCCGGGTGCAGGCCGATGCTCGGTTCATCGAGCACATAGAGTACGCCGGTCGTGCGGTTGCGCACGGCGCGGGCCAGCTGCATTCGCTGCCGCTCGCCGGTGGAGAGCGTCGCCGCGGAGCGGTCAAGCGTCAGGTAGCCGAGTCCCAGATCGAGCAGCCGCCGCGCCGTGCCCGTAAAGGCCTCGCAGATGCGCTCGGCCATGGGACGCATCTCCTCCGGCAGACTGTCCGGCACCCCCTGCACCCAGTCATTCAGCTCCGCGAGCGTCATCGTGCAGGCCTCGTCGAGCGAAATGCCGCGCAGCTTCGGCGCGCGGGCAGCGGCGGACAGGCGTGTGCCGTGGCAGTCCGGGCACACATCCTCTTTCAGAAACTTCTCGATGCGCTTCATGCCCTTCTCGTCCTTGACCTTGGCAAGGGCGTTTTCCACGGTATAGACGGCGTTAAAGTAGGTAAAATCCAGCTCCCCCGCCTGATTGGAGTTTTTGGCGTGATAAAAAATGTGCTTTTTCTCCGCCGGGCCGTGGTAGACGATGTCTTTCTCCTGCGCCGTCAGGTCGCGAAACGGCACGTCCGTGCGCACGCCCATCTCCCGGCAGACGTCCGTCATCAGTGACCACATGAGACTGTTCCACGGCGCCACCGCGCCCTCGTCAATGGTGAGCGAATCATCCGGCACCAGAGACGCCATGTCCACCGTGCGGACGCTGCCCGTGCCGCCGCATCCGGGGCACGCCCCCTGCGAGTTGAAGGCCAGCTCCTCGGCGCTCGGTGCGTAAAAGTGCGCACCGCACGCAGGACAGGTCAGCTCCTTCCCCGCAGCCACCAGCAGTGACGGCGGCAGGTAGTGCCCATTGGGGCAGCGGTGGCTGGCGAGACGGGAATACATGAGCCGCAGACTGTTCAAGAGCTCCGTGCCCGTGCCGAACGTACTGCGGATGCCGGGCACGCCCGGCCGCTGATGCAGCGCCAGCGCCGCGGGGACGTACAGCACGTCATCGACCGCCGCTCTGGCGGCCTGCGTCATCCGGCGGCGCGTGTAGGTCGACAGTGCCTCCAGATAGCGGCGCGACCCCTCGGCATACAGCACGCCCAGCGCCAGCGATGATTTGCCGGAGCCGGACACGCCGGCGATGCCGACGATCTTGCCCAGCGGAATGTCAACGTCAATATTTTTCAGGTTGTGGACCTTGGCGCCACGAACCAGCATTTGATTGATCATGGTTTTCAGCTCCCGACAGCGCGGCGGACGGCACACCGCCGCGCCACTTTTCTTTTGCCATTCTAAATCCGCGCCACAGCACAAGTCAAGCCGAAATACGGCAGCAAAAAGCGTCCCCTGAAATCATCGGATTCCAGGGGACGCGATTTTCAGGCCCGGTCATGTAAATCGGCCGCGCTCAAAGGGCTGTTCCCTTTTTGGGGACAAACAGGCCGTGCATATCGGCCCGCTCCAGCTCCAGCAGCCTGACTTTTTTGTCGATGCCGCCTGCGTAGCCGGTCAGGCTGCCGTTTGTGCCGACCACCCGGTGGCAGGGGATGATGATGGAGATCTCGTTATGCCCCACAGCCCCGCCGACCGCCTGTGCGGACATCCGCGTGCATCCTCGCCGCTCTGCAAGCTGCTGCGCGATCTCCCCATAGGTCGTCGTGCGGCCATAGGGGATCTGCAGCAGGATCTCCCACACAGTCTGGCGAAACGCAGAACCAATGGGATGCAGCGGCGGCAAAAAGTCCGGCTCCCGCCCGGTGAAGTAGATATCCAGCCAGCGCGCGGTCTGCACAAGGACCGGCGTCTCCCGCTCGGTATGCTCGGCAGGCAGATGATCGGCAAAATATTTTTCCCCGTCAAACCACAGGCCGGTCAGCCCGTCGTCATCCGCTGCCAGTAGGATGCCGCCCAGCGGAGAATCGTAATGTTGAATACATGTCATGACTTACACCTCAAAAAAACGTTGGAGTCCTGCGGGGCCTGCACACGGTCGGTCATGGTATAGGTACGCAGCCCGGAGCAGGCAGTGATCCGGCAGCTTTCAAACACCTGCTCGCGTCCCTCCTTCTGGCTCATGCGGAGCCGCACCACGCCGCGCCATCGCTCCACGGCGGCCGCGTCCGTCCAGATGCTCATGGACAGCAGCTTGCCATCCGCACACACAGGCTGGTGAAGCGCCCGGACCAGGTAAAGCCTTCCAAGCCGGAGAGCAGCGGCTTGAGCACGGCGGCAAGATTGAGATATCTCTGCATCCCCGCCGTGGTGGGCTTTACTTCAAACAGAACGACGATGTTCGGCGTTTCCTTTTCCTCCGGTTTTGGGTCTCGGCAAATAGTCCCACATTTCCGGTATTGCACCGCCGGCCACCGCCCACAAATACAGGCTCGCCACACTGCAATAGGGGCTGAAGCGGCGGCGGTATTTTTCAAACAGTCTGCGGTCGACCTTTCGATGGTGGTAAACCATCCGCAGCCCGCGCTGGATGGCAAGATCATCATAACTGAAAATATCGGGGCGCTGCAGACAAAACAGCAGGATCATCTCCGCCGTCCAGACGCCGATGCCCTTCAGCGCGCTCAGCTCCCGGATCGCATCCGCATCGGACATGTGCACAACGGCGTCCAGGTCAAACTGCCCCGCGGCGACCTTTTCGGCAAAGTCCGTCATATATTCCGCCTTGCGGAAGGTCATGCCCAGCGACTGCAGCATGGGAACGCCGGCCGCACGGATCGTTTCGGCATTCACCTCGCCGAGCGCGTCCTGCAGCCGCTGCCAGATCGTTGCCTGCGCCTTGGTTGAGATCTGCTGGCCGATGATATGGTGGACAACGGACGAGAACAGGTCCGTGTCTACCGCGCGCTGAACATGTCCAACGCGGTCGATGACCGCGCCGAGCCGCTTGTCCTTTTGCCGCAGATAGGAAAGCTCCGTTTCTCCGTATGCAAAATACACTTTCGTTCCCTCCGTTGACGGCTGCGCAGATTTTGTTATAATTATAATGATATCGCATGCAGCTGCGATAATCTATCCGAATATCGCCAAGCGAATACCGAAAGCGGCAATAATCGCCATTGCCTGCCCTCGCTTTGGTTTCCTCATATCGCGGCGCTTTTTCAATAGATAAATAAAGAAGTACGGTAGTCCACTGTACCATGGACTACCGCACTTTATGGTCCGAGTGACAGGGTTCGAACCTGCGGCCTGATGGTCCCAAACCACCCGCGCTACCAACTGCGCTACACCCGGATATGAAATTCCGCAATTCGCGTAAAATAAAGTTTAACATATTCTTTAGAAATGCGCAACGGTTTTCTGCGTTGCAGTTTTCGGGCGTGTGTGGTATGCTCTAAACGCAAAATCATGATCCGTTATGACAGGAGTATCCACTTATGAGAATGCGAAAAAAGCCCAACCTCGTCCCGCGTATGGAGCGCTGCGCGGCTACATTGATTACCGAACCCGAGGCGCTGCGCGGCCACTGGCTGGAGCACTTCCCCGGCCATCAGGCGCTGCATCTGGAGCTCGGCTGCGGCAAGGGCCGCTTCACGGCGGACACCGCGGCGCAAAATCCGGATATCTTCCTCGCCGCGATCGAAAAAGTGCCGGACGCCATGGTCGTCGGCATGGAGCGCGTGACAGAGCGCGGACTCGAAAACGTGCGCTTTCTCGACCGGGATGCGGCCAATCTGCTCGACATGTTCGCCCCCGGCGAAGTCTCGCGCATCTACATCAACTTCCCCGACCCGTGGAAAAAATCCCGCCAGCACAAGCGCCGCCTGACCTACGCGGGCTTTCTGGCGCTGTATGCAAACGTGCTGCCGCTCAGCGGCGAGATCTGGTTCAAGACCGATAATGACCCACTGTTCGCCTTCTCGCTCGAGCAGTTTGAACAGGAAGGCTGGGAGCTGCGCGAGGTCACGCGCGACCTGCACGCCAACGGCCCCGTCGGCGTCATGACCGACTATGAGGCGAAATTTTACGATCAGGGCATCACGATCAACCGCTGCGTGGCGGTGAAAACGGAGGACACAAAATGCGACTTGTATCCTGGAACGTCAACGGGCTGCGCGCCTGTGTGACCAAGGGCTTTGCGGACACGTTCCGCACGCTGGACGCGGACATTTTCTGCCTGCAGGAGACGAAGCTCCAGCCGGGACAGATCACGCTCGAGCTGCCGGGGTATCACCAGTACTGGTGCAGCGCCGAGAAGAAGGGCTACTCCGGCACTGCCCTCTTCACAAAGGCCGAGCCGCTCGACGTGCAGTATAACCTCGGCCTGCCGCAGCATGATCTCGAGGGCCGCGTGATCACGGCCGAATACCCGGAGTTCTACCTCGTGTGCGTCTACACGCCGAACGCGCAGGACGGCCTGCGCCGGCTGGAATACCGGATGAGCTGGGACGATGCGTTCCGCGAGTTCGTCTGCTCGCTCGACCGGCACAAGCCGGTCGTCATCTGCGGGGACATGAACGTTGCCGCGACGGAGATCGATCTGAAAAACCCGAAGCGCAACGTCGGCAACCCCGGCTTCAGCCCCGAGGAGCGCGCGAAGTTCCAGGAGCTGCTGCACGCCGGCTTCACGGACACGTTCCGCGCCCTGCATCCGGACGAGACGGATGCCTACTCGTGGTGGAGCTACCGCTTCCACGCGCGGGAAAACAACGCCGGCTGGCGCATCGACTATTTCCTGTGCTCGGACCGCGCAGCGGAAAAGATCGAAACGGCCAGCATCCTTTCCGACATTTACGGCAGCGACCACTGCCCCGTGGAGCTCGAGATCGCATGGTGAAGATCGGAAACGTCGAAATTCACGGCCCGCTCACGCTCGCACCCATGGCGGGCGTGACCGACGCGCCGTTTCGTGCACTGTGCCGCGCACAGGGCGCCGCCCTCACCTGCACGGAAATGGTGAGCGCCAAGGCGCTGGTCTATCACGATGAAAAGACGAAACAGCTGCTCTGGTCACCGCCGGACGAGCACCCGGCCGCCGTGCAGATCTTCGGCCACGAGCCGGAGGTCATGGCCGAGGCCGCGCCCATGGCGCTGGCGTACTCCGGCGCGGACATTCTGGACATCAACATGGGCTGCCCGGTGGGCAAGGTCATCCGCAGCGGCGACGGTTCGGCGCTCATGCGCGATCCCGAGCTCGCCGGGCGCGTCATTGAGGCGGTCGTCAAGGCCGTGGATGTGCCCGTGACCGTGAAATTCCGCAAAGGGTGGGACGGCGGGAACGTCAACGCCGTGGCCTTCGCGCAGATGTGCCAGCAGGCGGGCGCAGCCGCCATCGCCGTACATGGGCGCACGCGCGTGCAGATGTACTCCGGCCGCGCCGACTGGGACATCATCCGCGATGTCAAGCGTGCCGTGACGATCCCCGTCATCGCCAACGGCGACATTTTTTCCGGCGCGGACGCAGCGCACATCCTGCGCTACACCGGCGCCGATCTTGCGATGATCGGCCGCGGCAGCTTCGGCGACCCGTGGCTGTTCGCACGCGGCAATGCCGCCATCGCCGGCGAGCCGGAGCCGCCCCTGCCACCCCTGCGCGAGCGGATCGAGGCGGCGCTGCATCAGATCGAATTTGCCGCCGAGATCAAGGGCGAACGGCTGGCGTGCCTCGAGGCGCGCAGCCAGTTTTGTTGGTATCTGCGCGGTGTGCCGCACGCCAATGTGTACAAGCAGGAGGTCGTGCACGTGGAGACGCTCGACGACCTGCGGCGCATCACGCGCGCCATCCAGCGCGATTTGCGGGACTGACCGCAGAAAGGCAAGGAAACCATGGACCGGGACGAGGAACGGCGCATCATCGCTCAGGTGTGCGCCGGGGACGCCAACGCCTTCGAGGCGCTGGTCGTCGCCTACCAGAAACAAGTGTATAACCTCGCCCTGCGCACCGTCGGCAACGAGGAGGACGCCGCCGACATGACGCAGGAGGTGTTCCTGCGCGCCTACCGGGCGCTGGGCACCTTCCGCGGCGAGAGCAAGTTCTCCGTCTGGCTCTACCGGCTGACGACGAACGTCTGCATCGACTTTCTGCGCAGCCGCCGGCGGCACCCAACCGTGTCGCTCACCGCGTCCGAGGACGACGATGAGCAGCCGCAGTTCGACCTCCCTGCCGACGAGCGCACGAGCCCCGAGCAGCAGCTGACCCGCAGCGAAATGCGCCGCGCCGTCGCGCGCGGGCTCGACAGCCTGCCGGACGACGCGCGCAAGATCCTCATCCTGCGCGAGCTCAACGGCCTGTCCTATGCCGAGATCGGCAAGGTGCTGCATCTCGAGGCCGGCACGGTGAAGTCGCGCCTGTTCCGCGCGCGGCGAAAGCTCTGCGATTTTCTGCTCGCCGACGGGAACCTTCCCGACCAGTATGCGTCAAAGCAGACGAAGGGGGGTGCAGACGGATGAGCAACTGCGAACATTACCGGCAGCAGATCAGTCAGCTGCTCGACGGCGAGCTGCCGGCCGAGCAGGTGCAGACACTGCGCACACATCTGCGCACCTGCCCCGACTGCCGGCGCGTCTATGACGACTTTCTGGCCATTCAGGCCGCCGTGCGCGACGCGGCCGCCGAGCCGCCTGCCGACCTGACCGCGCGCATCATGCAGCAGGTGCACCGAGAGCCTGTGCCGATGGCCCCGCGCACCGCCGCCCCGGCACGCCCGGCGCGGTGCACGCCGCCCGCGCCGATGCACAAAGCACCGCCGGCAAAACCGGCCGCGCGAAAACGTCCGGCGGCCGGCCGCACGTCCCCCCTGCTGCCGATCTCGGTCATGGCAGCGTGCCTCGCACTCATCCTCGGCGCGACGCTCTGGTTCGCGCCGCGTCTCCATGCGCAGAGCAGCTCCGGCACCGCGCTCGACAGCAGCCGGGCACCGACCGTGACCGCAGCCCCATCCGTCCGGGAATCGGAAACGCAGAAGTCCGATGTCACCCCCGCACCGGAAAGCGCGCCGGTGCTCGACGACAGCGTGAGCAGCCTGCTCTTCTCCGTCCCGGCAGAGGACAGCGTGGACAGCACGACGCTGCACATCTCCGACCGCAAGACCATCGAGGAGCTGTCTGCGCTCCTGGTGCGCACGCACCCGGCGCAGCCGGTCGACGCCGCGCAGACACCGCTGTGCGTTCTGGAAGAGAGCAATGCTGACGGCACGACCACACGCGTGACCGTCTGGCGTGACGGCAAGGACGTGATCTTCGCCAGCAGCGCGGATGCGCAGTCCTACCGCGTGCCCGGCGCTGCCGCGGAGTTTTGCCGCCTGACAGGGCTTCCGGAAAACTGAACGTATTGGATCTTTGCGCCCGGCAGGCAAATGCCTGCCGGGCTTTTTCACGCCATTTTTTCAATGATTTGCTGCAAAACGACGCCAAAAAAACTCGAATTTTTGAACATCCTTGGAAACCATTTACTTGAAATACGCAAAAACGTGTGCTATAATTTATCATGTCTGTTTGTGCCTTGCTATTTTCGTGACAAGCAGATGCATTTCTTAACAATGTGGTGCCTTTTGCCATTAGGAGGATAATGACTCGTGAAACGTATCAAAGTATCAAACAATGTCATCAGAAGAATGCCCCGCTATCTCCGGAAGCTTGATGACCTCAACGCTGCCGGGATCGAGCGCATCTCTTCCGGCGAGCTGGGCCGTCAGATGGGTCTGACCCCCTCGCAGATCCGGCAGGATTTCAGCTGCTTTGGTGAGTTCGGCCAGCAGGGCTACGGCTACAACGTCGTGGCGCTGCGCGGCGAGGTCGCCAAGATCCTGGGTATGGATCGCAACTACTCGGCCGTCCTGGTCGGCGTCGGCAACATCGGCCGTGCACTGGTGGAGAACTTCTGCTTCGAGCAGTACGGCTTCACCCTCAAGGCCGCGTTCGACATCAACCCAGAGCTCATCGGCAAGGAAATGCACGGCATCGTGGTGCATGACTTCTCCACGCTCGACGACATCCTTGCGGATATCCAGCCGGACGTCGCGGTCCTCTGCGTGCCGAAGGCCATGGCCAATGACGTCGCCAATGAGATCTGCTCCGTCGGCGTGAAGGCCATCTGGAACTTCACGAACACCGAACTGCAGGTCAAGGACGCCGATCCGATCATTGAAAACATCCACTTCTCGGACAGCCTGCTGGCCCTCGGCTACTACATTGCCGAAAGCCAGGACGAGGCCGAGGCCCGCGCCGCAAAGAACAAGAAGGCCTGACAGCCCGCAAAGGAGGTCTGCCCCTTGAAAATCAAGCGACTGATCTCGTTGCTGCTGACACTCGTGCTGCTCGGCAGTCTGGTCCCCGCGCTGGCGGCAGACGCCGGCAGCCGGCAGGACCCGCTGCTGTCGCGCAGCTATGTCGACAGCTGGTCGACCGCCGTGCTGAGCCACGCCGAAGCCACGGCGCGCTCCGCTGCGCAGGCCGCGCTGGACAAAGCGCTGCAGACGCATGATAACGCGCTGCACAGCACCGCCGCGCGCAGCCGCATCTGCACGCTCCATGCCGGCAACACGGTCGCGCTCAAGACCGGCGACTGCTTCACCGTCCTGAGCGGAAACGCCGGCGTGACCATTTCCGCCGGCGCGCTCATCGATGCGACGGACGGCGCGAAGGCCGTCTCCGGTGCGCTGCGCACGGCGCACCGCTACATCGCCTGTGAAGATCTGCAGGCAACCATTACCTGCGAGCAGACCGTTTCGCTGCTTCTGTCGGCGAGCGCTTCCGTCACGCGCTTTGTGGATGTGCCCGCCAATGCATGGTATGCGGATTCCGTTGAGTACGCTGCCGTCAACGGGCTCATGAGCGGCATCGGCGGCCAGTGTTTTGCCCCGAATGACACCCTCACACGCGCCATGTTCGTGACGGTGCTGGGTCAGCTCGCGCAGATCAACGAGGCGGATTACACGACCGTTTCCTTCTCGGACGTAACGCCCGGGAGCTGGTATGCACCGTTTGTAGCATGGGCCGCGCAGCAGGACATCGTCAGCGGCACCGGCAACGGGCGCTTTGAGCCGAGCGCGCCGATCACGCGTGAACAGATGGCGGCCATCATCGCCCGCTATGTGCAGAGCACCGGGAAAGCGCTTCCCACGATCGCCGACCCCGTCGTGTTCAAGGACAAGGACGCAATCTCCGCCTGGGCGCGCGACGGTGTGGAGCTCATGCGCACGACCGGGATCATCTCCGGCGACGACCGGGGCTACTTCAACCCGCTCGGTCTTGCCACGCGCGCGCAGGCCGCCACCGTTTTCATGGAGCTGCGGGAAGCGATCCTGCGCTCGGAGCAATCATCTTAACAGGATACGATCGGCGGAGCCAGCGGCTCCGCCGATCTGCACAAAGGAGTTATCTCATGTCTGATACAATCGCCGCCGTCGCGACCGGCAATGTCCTGTCCGCGATTGGCATCCTGCGCCTGTCCGGCGACGGGACGCTCGCCGTCATCGACCGCGTGTTTCACCCGGCCAACGGCCGCCCCATGTCCGAAGCGCCGGACCGCAAGCTCGTCTACGGCGCTTTTTGCGACACCGACGGCCAGACGCTCGACCTCTGCCTGTGCACCGTCAGCCGCGCTCCGCACAGCTACACCGGCGAGGACACGGCCGAGCTGCAGTGCCACGGCTCCCCGGCCGTGCTGCGTGCAGGGCTGCAGGCGCTGTTCGCTGCCGGGGCACGGCAGGCGCTGGCGGGCGAATTCACGAAGCGCGCCTTTCTCAACGGCCGCATGGATCTCACGCAGGCAGAGGCCGTTATCGACCTCATCCACGCCGAGACCGCGCTGGACGCAAAAAACGCCGCCGGGCAGCTCGGCGGCGCGGTGCTGCGGCACGCGCAGGGCGTATACGACACGCTGCAGGACATCGCCAGCCACTATCACGCCGTGATCGACTACCCGGACGAGGACATTCCGGACTTTCAGCTCAGCACCTACGAGAGTGCACTGACCGGCTGCATCGACCGGCTCCAGCGGCTGCTGGACACGTTTTCCCGGGCAAATGTGCTCCACGGCGGTGTTCCGGCCGTGATCCTCGGCCGCCCGAACGCGGGCAAGTCCTCCCTGCTCAACGCCCTGCTCGGCTATGAGCGCGCCATTGTGACGGACGTGCCCGGCACGACCCGCGACACGATCGACGCGCGCGTCACGCTCGGCGGCGTGCTCCTGCGCCTGACCGACACCGCCGGACTGCGCGACACATCCGACCCCGTAGAGGCCATCGGCGTGCACCGGGCGCTGGACGCGGCGGCGGACGCCGCGCTCGCCATCGCGGTGTTCGACGCGGCGCGCCCGCTCGACGACGATGACCGTCAGGTCATCGCCGCCGCACAGAAAGCCTCCGTGCGCATTGCGGTGCTCAACAAAGCCGACCTGCCCGCCGCCGTGCAGCCGGACGCGCTGGCGGCGTCGTTCGACGCCGTGTGCGTGCTCTCGGCAAAAGAGCGCACGGGGCTGGAAGCACTCGAGCAGGCGGTGGCGGAGCACTTCCCCGCCCCGGACGCACCGGCCGGCGAGATCCTCACAAACGCCCGCCACGCCGAAGCCATCGGCCGCGCGCTCGAGTCGCTGCGCGCCGCGCGTGAGGCGATGCTGCTGGGCGTGACGCCCGACGCCGTGCTCACGGAGGCCGAGGAGGCCATGGCCGCCATCGGCGAGCTGACGGGCGCCTCCATCCGCGAGGACATCACCAACCGCATCTTTGCGCGCTTTTGCGTGGGCAAATAAATCTGGACAGCAAAAGGCCGCCGGTTTTTCTGACCGGCGGCCTTTTGCTATCCTCTCCCAACGGATACATAGGTTGCTCAACAGGGGGGCAAATCCGCCTCTCCATCCTCCGCAAAGAGGTAAACATAGACATTTTTGCCGTCCCAGACCACCTTTTTGACGATGGTGCGCAGCAGGCGGCGTTTTTCCTCCAGCGTGGCAGAATCCACCGCGCTGGCGAAGGATTCGATCATCTCCTGATGGAAGGCGAACTCCTGATGGAGCATCCGGCTCTGCTCGGTGAGGGCTTCCAACTCGGAAAGTCTTGCCTGCTGAGTCTCGCTCTCCCGATGCAGTTCGTCGATCTGCTCCATGACGTACTTTGCAGAGGTGTCGCTGGCAACGGACAGGGACTCCACCAGCCGTTTGATGCGTTCTTCCGTCTCGGCGTGTTTCTCCCGGAGCAGCGCCAGCTCTGCGTCGTAGCCCTCCTTGCTGCCGCTGATGACCTTCCTGGTCTGCGCCAGCAGCTTAGCAAGGGTCTCTTTGGCGGCGGATAGCTTGCGGATCTCTTCGATAATTTTGGCGTCCAGCGTGTTGCCGTTGCAGTTCTTCATGCCGCAGACCGTGCCGTGGCTGCGCTCCTTGGTGGAGCACATGTAGGTGTAGATCAGTTCGCCGTCCGCCGCGCGGCGGTTGGTCAGCTTCGGGCGCATGTAATCGCCGCATTCGCCGCAGCGCAGAAGCCCGGACAGCAGCGCCACGTTGCTGCGGGGCCTGCGGTAGCTCTTGGATTTGTTGACATCCAGCATGGCCTGCACCCGCACCCAATCGCTGCCCGCGATGATGCCCGGATGCTTACCCACCGCCACGATCCATTCCTCCATCGGGCGGATCTGGTTCGCCTTGCCGAGGCGCTGGAGCGTGCGGTTGTACGCCATGATGCCGTGCTCGCCGTCGAATTCCGAACGCTCGGCGAACAGGTCAACATTGTTTTCTTTCAGATACTGATACGCCGTCTCGTCGGCAATCATGTAAACCGGGTTCATGAGAATGCCCCGGATGGCAAAGCGGGTGAACTGCTTGCCGCGCTTCGTGATGCAGCGGTGCTCCAAAAGATACTGGTCGGTCTTGCTGAGAGAACCGGTCTCCATGAACACCTCGAAGATCGTCTTGACCAGCTGGATTTCCTCTGGGATGGGTTTGAGCTTGCAGGCTTTTTTCACCTTGCCGTCCACCGTCACGCTGGACAGGCTTTCCGAGGCGTAGCCCGTGGGCGTTGTGCCGCCCAGCCAGCGCCCGGTCTTGGACAGCTCATGCATGTTGTCTCGGATGCGCTCGGCGATGGTCTCCCGCTCCAGCTGGGAGAACACGGACGCAATGTACATCATGGCGCGTCCCATGGGGGAAGAAGTGTCGAACTGCTCCCGGATGGAAATGAAGTCAATGTGCCGGTCGCCCAGGTCCTCGATGAGCTTGGCAAAGTCGCCAATGTTGCGGCTGATGCGGTCAAGGCGGTAGACCACGATGGCGGCAAAGGCGATCTTCTGCGAGTCCTTCATCATTTTCTTGAACTGCGGGCGCTCCAGATTGCCGCCGGAAAAGCCCTCGTCCTCGTAGACCAGCACGTTTTCCGCCGCAGCCTCGCCAAAGTGCATGGCGATGTACTGGCGGCACAGCTCGATCTGGTTCTCGATGCTCTCGCCCTTGCCGGTGAATTTGGACTTGCGGGAGTAGATGACGTATTGCTTCGGCGTATCTTTCGTTTTCGTGGCAGCACCTCGCGTTATTCGTTAGGTTGGTAGATATATTATAACGGATTGGATTTATTTGAAAATGTACCCAAGGGAAGAATCTGAAAATTTCTGCGGGAGGCAGGGGTTTTCGCGCGCTGATCGTGCCAGTTCGGAGCGCATCACTCATGTGCATCGAGAAAATGATTGATGGAATGAACGATGCATGCTATTTAGAACATTATTGTTTTCATCATCGACTGCATTCGTGCAGTCTCGCCGCACGATTTTTGCGCTTCACTACTTGTCATACGTCAAGTTCATTTTGCGTCACAGCTTGTCATATGACAAGCTGCATCATAAAAACCGCCGCCCCAAATGAAAAATCGGGGCGGCGGTTTTGTCATGCAAGGCTTCTCAGATATTCTTCCACGTTCTGATACTGAATGCCGTCTACCACTTGGCTTTTCCCGCGATAGAGGACGAACTTTCCGGTGATCGGGCCGTAGCGGTGCTCGGTCTGGACGCATTTTTGCTCGTCGATCAAATGGCGGTACTGCTGCGGGACAGCTTCTTCGCTGTGCTTGATCTCGAAAATCCGGCAGGAGCCTGCCTCCGGGTCAAACACCACCATGTCAAATTCGCCCACAGGGAATTGCAGGACGAACACCTGCTTCTTGGGGTTTGCCAGCTTGGTTTCCAGCAGGACAATGTCCTCCAGCATCCGACCTTTGATCTCGGTCAGGATGCGCTGCTGCACGGCGGTGCGCTCTGCCAGAGACAACGCACTGAACGTCTCATCCAGCAGCAGGCTGCGGATCAGCGCATCCGCCTGCGCATAGCGGAGTCCCGGCTGCGCGATCACCGTGCGTCCGGACTTCGTGCTGACATCCGGCAGATGCAGCACGTCGATCTCCCGCGTCAAGTCCAGCAAGTCCAGATACTCCTTGATCTCCGCCGCGTGAACATCGTCCAGCGCCACGGTCTGCTCCGCCCTGTTGCGGATTTCCAGCAGCTTCCGCAGGCTGTCGGTGACAAGCGCAAGGTCGATGCGGTCGAGGATGTCCGTCGGGTTCTTTCGATCCCGGCGCAGGTTGCTGGCGGAAATGCCAAGGTCGTGGGACTCCCAATCCTGCGCCAGCACCTCCAGCGTGAAGCGGTGGTTGATGTCCTCCACGACCCGGTTGATGGCACTGGTCAGCTCGCCCTTCTCGTATAAATCCCGCAGATGGCGGAAATGCCCCTCGTACTGATAGCAGCGCAGGGAGTGCTGGATGTTGCGGGCGATGGCGGTATCCACATATTCGTCGGTACTTTCCTTGCTGGCAAAGGTGGAGGTCTCGTTGTAGTGAACGCCGCCGAGACTCATGGTACCGCCGTAGCGGATATACTCGTCGATGCCGCGAACACCGAGGACAGATTCAAACTCGCGGTAAGGGATGAATGTGGTGTGCAGCAGAACACAGCGGTCGTAAAGCTGCTCGTCCTCGGTAAAGAGAAAGCCCAGCGAGTCCGTGCCGGAGAGCACGATCTTCATACCGCAAGCCGCGAACACATCAGAAAACAGCGCCGCGCCCTCGATAAAATCCTCCATCAGCGTCACTTCATCGAGAAACACATAGCGGAAGCCTTGTGCTTCCAGTGCCTTGAGGTCGCGGTTCACGTCTGCCAGCGAGTCTTTTGCGGTGATCTGAATGAACGCTGCCTTGGCAAGCTCTGCGTCGCTCATCTCCGCGAAAATCTGCCGAATCATGGTGGTTTTACCCGTCCGGCGGAGGCCGTAGAGAATGAATACCTTGTCCTGCGGCTCACCGTAGACAAAATCATGCAGCTGTCGGAAACACTCACGCCTGCGATAGCCGCGAACAGATGCCGCAAAGGAACGCAGCGCCTCGTCGGTGCGGACATTGGTGGTAAACGCGGAAAGGTTCGCAGATTTCGCCTTGGGCAGCTGCTTTTTCAGCGCTTTCAGCTCATGCTCCAGTTCCTTCCGCCGCTCGATCTGAGCACGGAAGTTTTCCAATTCGTCAGCAGGAATATACTTCTCCCGCCGCTTCTTGTTCTCCGTCCAACGGTGATAGAAATAGGCCTTGCCTCTGACGGTTTTCTTCGTAACGGAGCCAGCGGGCAAAGCAGAAATCTGCTGTTCCAGCTCCGCTGCCCGCGTCTGCATCTCGGATAAGTCCATAGCGCACCTCCTGCGAGATACTATTCTATGCAGAATTATACCCCATTATACCCTCGAAATCAAGGGTATAATGGGGTATATAAACAAGAGAAAGCATCGAAAGGTCTTCTAGATAACTTGTTCATTTCGAAAACTGTTTTCGCAAGGATCTCAAGAGTGTTGATAGCTCTGATGTATACTCGTCATCATTAAATCGGAGATACTTTATTTGAGAAATCAATGCGGGAGGTACAGAATCATCAATAATGATTGGATATATTACGCAGGATTTATCATGAAGCGCTTTCCCGTAAAAGGCGCCCCACTCATCTGTACAACACACTGATTTCAGGTAGTCCTTAGAGATTATCATGATAAGAGCTTTACTTTCGCATAATCCTGTGCTGATTTTTTCGAAAATTCTCTCGCCGATGTTTATTGACCAATCATCTAAAAATACAGAAAAACCTGCATCCATTAAATCTGTAGCAATGGCCCTAGAAAAAGCCAAATCAACAGAAGAATGGGATATAAAGACTTCGGTTTTATTTTGATCCTGGAATTTTTGCATAGAGCGAAGATGTCTCGCAGTCAGCATGTCAGAGCAAAAAACTCTCTCGTGTAACAACATGATTTCTTCTTCGACCGGCAGATGCTCCAAGCTACAGTTTTTATACAGTTCGTGATCAATATCAGATAATCTCTCTGCAAGGCATGCTGTCGGTATAACAGATGTTGCTGCTGATTGGCTGACTTTATAATAATCGCTACAGTAAGTCGGCACATTGGGATAGATGATTAGTTTGCCATCCATATCGGTATCATCATAATATCCTATTCTCCCCTTATATGGGCCTTTTCTAATGAGTATGGGTCCATAGTTTGTTATTTTCTCCATGTCATTCTCTCTCGTGTATTTTGAATGTTAACGGCTAGTTGCTTTTAACCTTCTAACATCGCCTTTACTTCCATAGCTTTTTCTGATAGGCTCTGGCAATTCCGCAAAAGTCCTAAATAGAACATTTTTACATCTAAATCGCCAATGATGTATCGTACCTGGCTGTTGCTTAGCGCAAATTCAAATATTGCTTCACGTTCTTCTTGTGTCCACGTGTCAATACGCCGCATTTTCTCTACTGTTGCATGTGTACTAGCAAAGCTACGGCTACTTTCCAATTCTATCAACAGTTCAATCTTTTCTTTTTGATCATCGCTGTTCTGTCTATCAACTCTAATCTGCTCATTTTTGCAGTCAAAAAACTTAGATTCCAATGCTTCATTTTTAGCTGTTCGATCAATAATTGCTTTAATGAGCTCATCCAACTCTGCTCCATCTGAATAATCAGCCATTGCGTAGTAACGAATGCGATTATCTCGCATCATTTTATATACCTTGGCCTTATCATGAGTCACTGCACTATAGACGCCAATTGAATGTCCTCCGTAGGTATTAACCAGTTTCATGCACGGAATATCTGTATCGCTATCACCGATATACACCATATTGCGGAAAGGAACACGTATTTCGTCTGGAGCAAATGAATCATTTACGCCCGGATCGTTGGTATCCAAAACGCCTTTTTCGATGCGAAACAAGAATTGAGTCTTATTTGTATAGTTGACAACTTGTGCCGGCCATTCTGCTACCCCATCTGAATCATAATAAAAGGAACTCGCATATATTCTTTTGAATGCACCATTTTTCGCAACAGATGTCCCTTCAATCATTTCCTTCAGACCTGACGAGATAATATAGTGCTCAACAATAACACCATGTTCCGCTCCATATGTACGGATGCGTTCAAACCAATCCTCAACACCGGGAAATAGGCTAACCTTTGCTCCATAGTTTTCAAGGTTTTCACGCGTGAACACGAGTTTTCCAGCCGCTTTCTTTTTCATCAAAAGCATATAAGCCAGATTCTGATCCATATCATTTTGGCTCGCCAGTCCATTTGATTCTGTCCAAAATTCTCCCACATCATATCCAACAGATTGGATATACCCCTGTGCCTGCATATCGTCTGGCGACAATGTTTTATCAAAATCGTAGCATATTGCAAGCACAGGCTTATCTTCCTTACGCTCTCTTGTGTACTGATTCAATGACATAGTGTACTCCTTTCTATCCACTGTAGATTGATTTTTAGTATTGCGACTTTTCCGATATAGAAGACGCAAAATCTTACCCCACTACCAACTTATTTGTCTTCTTCAAGAACTTCGCTGGGATCGGGCGGTCCAGCTGCCAGGTGATATTCATCGGCCTGCTGCCCGTGTGCTTCACGTAGTTCGCCGTACCTAGATAGGTGTACGCCTCCGCGCCGCCGGTCATACGGTCCGCCTTAAACTCACGGACAAACAGCAGTACCTTACTGCCGCGTTCCTTATGGTGAATATAGCGCTGGCCGGTAGACGAACTCTCTGCCGTGGTGCTCTGGCTCTGCCAATGAAACAGGCTCTCGTTGATAGAGTAGTCATTGTACATGGTCGTAGGCGAATAGTCTTTATCCGCCTTGTTCAGCGTCACAAAGAATACGTCTAACTGCTTGTCCGGCAGCCATTTAACACCCTCACGCACAGTTGCCGGTTTCATAAAGTCCATCGCTACCAGTAGCTGATCGCGGGAATAGGTGCAATGCAAATCCAGTGGACAGTCAAAGCCCAGATCAACCGGCTCGTCGATAAAGTCGATCTGTTCAAAGCGATAGCGTAGTAACTCCATCAGTTCGTTGAGCAGGACGGTACTATCCAATAGTGCATAGAGATTGTCAAACACTTCCTCGCTGCTCCAATCATCCACAGCTTTGCCCCAAACGGTGATATAAAGCATTTGCATCATCCGCTTTTCAACGTCCGAAAGGGCGGCAAAATTCACATTATCCAAACGTGGAAGAATATCCAGAAGGAACGAAATCCAGCGGCGGGAATCGGCCACAGCAAGCTTTGCAAACGCTTTGGCCAGAATATCCTCCAGTGGCTCCGAAAAGTCTTCGATGGCATCCGCTCTGGCACAAATACGGGAGAAGGAAGAAAACTTGTAAATCGCTTTCGGATCAAGATGGTAATAATTCAAAAAGTTTTTGAGTGTCAGCTCCAGACCGCTGTCTTCCGTGAAAGATGCTACGCGGGATACCAATCCGGCGGTATTGCCGTAGGATGCGCGGATGTTATCCAGTATGTACTTCGTGGCCTTCTTCTCCAACTGGATATAGCAGCCCTTGGGAACGGACACAAAACCGTCCTTGATCTCCCGGCTCACGCTGCGGGTGGTATTCGACAGCAGCGCCGCAAACTTATCTTCAAAATTGTATTTTCTATTCGCCTGACCGATGAAGTCCAGCACGGTCAGGCATTCTTTGTCCTCAGATAGACGCAGACCGCGTCCCAGCTGCTGCAAGAAAATCGTCAACGACTCCGTGGGGCGCAGAAAAAGAACAGTATTAACTTCCAGAATATCCACGCCCTCGTTGTAGATGTCCACGACGAAGATAAACCGCACATCGCCGGACACCAAGCGCCGCTTGGCCGCCGCTCTTTCCTCGTCCGAAGATTGCCCGGTGAGGCACATGGACGGGATGTTGTGGTCGTTAAAATAGCGGCACATAAACTCCGCGTGATCGACCGTCACGCAGAAGCCGAGGCCCTTCACATCGTCAATGTCCGTCACATATTTCAGCAGTGCCGTCACCACATGGTCGGCGCGGCGGTCGGCAACCGCCCCGCTGAATGTGTAGATGTGCTCCACCTCGCTCTTTTGGTAGCCACCAGCAGACCATTTGAGCGCATCCAGATCCACCGTATCGGTAACGCCAAAATACTGGAATGGGCACAGGAGCTTTCGGTCAATGGCTTCCGGCAGACGGATCTCCGCTGCAATGCGGTTATGGAAGTATGGCAGGATGTTCTTACCGTCCATACGCTCCGGAGTAGCGGTCAAGCCCAGCAGAATGCGCGGTTGGTAGTAGGACAACAACTTCTGATAAGTCGGTGCAGCGGCATGGTGGAATTCGTCCACGATGATGTAATCATAAAAATCGGGACTCGTCTTTTCCGTGAAGCTCTGTGAGTTGAAGGTCTGGATGGAAATAAACAGATTGTCGATGCTGTCCGGCTTGTAGCTACCCACGAACATCTCTCCGAAGTTGGCTTCCTTGAGTACAGCACGGAAGGTATACAGACTCTGCTTGAGAATTTCTTCCCGGTGCGCCACAAAGAGCAGGCGGCAAGGCTTGTCCGGATTCTGCTTGCGGAAGCGCTTGTAGTCTAAAGCAGAGATGACCGTCTTGCCGGTACCGGTGGCGGCTACCACTAGATTGCGAGTATAACCTCGGACGGTGCGCTCCGCCTCCAGCTTGTCCAAAATCTCCTGCTGATAGGAATAGGGGTTGATATCCATGGTGTAGACTTCGGCATTGTTGGTGTTGAAGTATTTTTCTGCTTTCAGGGCACGGGCAAGGCGTTCTTTCTGGCCTTCATCATAATACTCAAATTCCCGGTCATTCCAGTAATACTCAAAGGTCGCGGCGATTTTATCAATGGTTTCAGGCAGGTCGCGCTTCGTTACCTTGGTGTTCCATTCAAGCCCGCTGGTCAGCGCGGCATTGGACAGGTTGGACGAACCCACATAAGCCGTTGTGAAGCCGGTTTCGCGGTAGAAGATATACGCTTTGGCATGGAGGCGAGTTGTCTTGGTGTTGTAGCTAACCTTGATCTGTGTGTTTGGGAGCTGTCGGAGTTCCTCAATGGCTTTTATATCCGTTGCGCCCATGTAGGAAGTGGTGATAATACGGAGCTCGCCGCCGTTTTGCGTGAATTCCCGCAGCTCGTCCATGATAAGCCGCAGGCCGCTCCATTTGATGAAGGACACCAGCATATCAATTCGGTCAGCCGAGACGATCTCTTTCTTGAGCTCCGTAAACATCTGCGGCTTGGTTGGTCAGCCCGATCTGGGCAGAAATATCCCCGCCGTTGTCCAGCACGTTATCCAAGCCCTTTTGAACCACATCCGCCAGATACTGCGCCAGCACCTTGGAGGCTTCCGCCTTGTCAATGGGCGCAACAGACTTGCGGGCCTCCGGAATCTCCGCAAGCTCGCCCGTCAAGGCGTTGTTGATGACTTGTTCGTATAGACCGGGGTGTAGCATAGTTTCGCTCCTTACAATTTCAGAAAAATTTTACAATATCTCTTCTCCATTTATTTCTCACTACTCAGGCATAATCTCCATCAAATGTTATCTAGAATCTTTTGGACGGCATATGGCTTGGCGTACCTGATATAAGCATCGCTCACGAAAATGGTGTTTGTAGCATGTGGTTCAACCCACATTGCCGGGTAGATAACAATCTTCTTTTTGATTCTTCGTCCAGTTGCGGTAATTTCACTATCAGCAGTGATTTCGCAGCCTGATTGCTTAAGGATATTCGCTAAAGGCATGATCATGTTAATCTGTGTCTCTGGTTTGATAGGAGATGCTTTTATGCCATCAACACCCCATTCAAGGAGCTGAAGTGCAGCAAAGCGGTCAAGCATGCCATGTACATATTGGTTCCTGTAATGCTTTAGGCATTTGGAACACGCAGATCCACAATCACAGGAACTCAACAGCTCTTTCATATCGGATAGTAGTTCGGCAATTGTATCGGCTACACTGACAGCATAACCAGCGCCGCTCGATAGACTATCGTAAAGATAGATATCGACATAGGAGGCTTCAGCCCCAGTCCTGAGACGATAACCGGTGACAAGTTCGGTGAATTCAACATCAAGTTTTTTGCTTGCTACCAGTCGCAGCGCTTCAGCTAAGGATTGAGCTGCACGGTTAAGCCATGGATTATCATTACGGCGTGCATCAATAACCTTGTCGTCAATTGTGAATTCAAGGACCAACATATCAGTTATGAAGTCATAGCCAAGATTCACATTAAAGGAATTACCGTGACGGCATCTGCTTCGAGCATACTTTGACTTGTATGGCCTGTTAACGTCATTCAGAACAGAAATATCGTTGCCTGGCATAGCAGCACCACAGTCTTTGCAGACCATAAAGCCCTTGTCATCCGATCCTTTATTCAGCATGATGATTCGCTGATTTGTTCGTGAAGCAATTCGTATGTTCTTGCAACCTGGGGCAAGTTTCATTTCTTCTGCATCTGGTAGAGTTGAATACAGAGGCTGCTGTACGGCGGTATACTCTTCTGATAGCTGAACATCCGGTATTGCTTCAGCATTTCTTGGTGCAAAGCCCCATGGACGCATCATTTCACGAGTGATTTTGAGATCATCGTTCCCACAGAATGGGCACTGTTTTGTGTTTTCCTCCATCAAGCCAAACCAGCCGCACTCAGGACAAGAGATAATCTGCTTCACATAATTCGGGTCTTCTGCGTAGGCACGTGCCGGGGTTAGTGATTGACCGTGATGACGTTCACTTCCAGGATAGTAGAATCCGCCAATCTGATAGGTTTGCTTATCAACCACAATTGCTCTGCCTGGAGCATATTCGCCAATAGCTACATCAAGTCCACGTTCAACCTCGTAAAGGATTTTCCCGTTCATATCTGGTATATAAGTACTGACGACGTTCTTCGGGAACGAATATGTTGGGATGATACCTTCTTCATAAAGAGCATCCAAGAGAACTTTTGCGTCGCCTTCCTTGGCGCCTTCATCTACACCAAAAAGCTCGGGATGAGCATGGCATTTTTCTTTAAGTGTATCAAGGGCCTCTTTGAGTTCATCCGCAAACTCTGAATAATGAAATACCGCTCCAATAGGCAAAAGGAGCTTGTCCTTATCAACACTGTAGGAAGCAAGATAGTTCTTGAAACTGTCAAGGAAATCTTCGAGAAAAACGGCTGCGGGAACTGTATCAAGGCTCATATGTTTTCCTGCGAGAAATTCCTGTAAGACAACCATAGCCAGATGGCGCTGGAGGAGTTTCTCGCTTCGCGCATCGATCCAAGGCCTGCGGGGATCGCCACGGAACATGGGAATCGGGTCATTGAAGTACAGTGTATCATGAGGACCATCTTCACAGAAGGTAACGATTGTAGATAAACTAGATCCACGACGGCCCGCACGGCCAGCTCTCTGTTGATAGTTTTCACGCATTGGAGGAATGTTTCGCAGACCAACTGCAACTAGGGAGCCAATATCAATACCAACTTCCATGGTGGTTGTGCTGCTGAGAATATCGACAGGCGTTTCACCATCTTGAATCAAGTCCTGGAAGCGTAACTCATATTGTTCGGTCTTACTCCAAAGGTCGTCACGCTGGTCTTTATGTGAGAGCTGAGCAGTATGCTCCTCTGTGTCGATCACACGGATTGGCTCACCCTGAACCGCGTCAGCAACCGGCCTTCTCCAGAAACTAAGTGCTTCGTATTCGTCGGATTCCATCTTGTGGATATGAGTAGAACCGCAGCTTGGGCATCTGCCTTTTAGGAAGAAAGGTGTCAACTCAGAGCACTGCTCACACTTGTACCATACATGCGTAGCATCATAACGTGTCTTTACTCTGGAAAGATCAATATATAGTTTGCCGTTATCAGGTTGCGCTGAGTCAAGGAATGCTTCTTTCAATACTCGTTTCCAAGCCATCTCAGTTTCATTTCCGTCACTCCAACCCATGATCTCTCGGATGACTTTCGAAAACTCCCAATCTTTATCAAGTCCATAACCACCTCGCTTTGGGCGAACCTTTAACCGAACCGTATCATTGATGGTATGGCCAAGAGCAGTAGACATATCACAGATCGATAGAATCCAAGCATTGAAGAAATTGATAAACTCCTCATCGGTGACCGTCACATGGTTTTCCTCGAGAGCATCGACAGCATCAAAAAGTGCCTGATCGGTAGGTTCAATCCAGCTCGTAGCGGAGTCGTACAAAGTGTTATAACCTCCAGCGAACAGTCGAAGAAGGTATTCTTGCATCTGTACAGGCGCGTTCGCAATCGTAAATCGCGGAGCGTAGTCCCTTCCCCGTTTTACGCATCGATTGTAATTATTCAGCGCGGAAGCACAATCTTCAGCGAATTTTGTGCGTTCATCGGCATGGAACATCTGCACATGACGCTGACCAGCTGCAAGGCAGAAATAATCGTACAGCGTATTCATGGATTGCTCGACTGTTTGCTCTTCCATTGTTTTTATCGCTATTGCAAATAACTGCCTTGCAGCAGAAATGTCCGAAGCATCAGACATATCTCTAGCCAGTTTTGCTGCACGTTGACGGCTATCAGAGAAAAGCAAAACCTTGCGTCCCTCGTTAGGAAAGCGAACAGGATCACTGTCTTTTCCTGGTACAGCAGGTTGCAGTTGGAACTGCGACTTAATCAAGTTGAAGAAAGACTGATTACCTCGAGTGCTGAATGAGGTAAGCTGCGATGTAGAAAGTTGATGCCTGCAATGCGGGCAGGTCGGGAAGGTAATGATCTGCGGCCTGCCTTTTGCAGAGTAGTTGCAGTAGTATAGCTTTCTAATCCATGACTTACCAGCGGAAGAGTCATCCGTAAAGTTGATAAACCCGCTCTTCACATCAAGATAACAGGGTTTGATGGCGTTTTTACCCTGTTTTGCAGGTAGCTCAAAATCGTCGGTTGGAATAAACAGATGCACTTCTTTCATCCTGTGATCCATTAACTGACCGGGGTAGCGCCACAGGTATACATTTCCATGAAGTTCCGAGTCATCTTCAAGGACATAGCCCTTGAAGAATAGCGCACCACAGCGTCTGTCATTATAAAGCTCATAGACCACGCTGCCACAATGGGGGCAAATCAAATTACCATCAGACAAATAAACCTCACCTAAAGTGAGACCTCCTTCCGAATGAGAACGGCTGCAATTCGCATTGGCACAGGCATAAACTCCAGAAATGCCTTTGAAAAGCATATGCATGCGTGCAGGGAAAAGGACAGAACCCTTGGCGTTTTTTGCAAGTGGTGCAATTGCCAGAAGGACACTGACCGCTTTTAAAGCATTTTCCTGACTGAGATCCGGGAAGATACCGCAAGACAACTCTCCTAGGGATACTGCATTCCCACGACAATACTTGATGAGTTCATGGAACGGGCGATAATAGACAAGATTGTCGTACATCCAGTTGCAGATTGCTTCCAAGGAGTTGATATTCTGGTCAAAGCCTTCCAATTGGCGCCAAAACGACAAGAGCGCAGAAAGCTTTAAGTCATCCTTGTCCTCAAATTGGCTAGGATCTGAGCTTAAGAGAAGCTCAGCGGGTATGTCATATTTCAACTGACCATCAATGACTTCTCTTTCGCCGGTGAGATAGCAAAACCGGGTTGCTTTGTCGGAGGCAGTAAGCTCATTTGCAAACTTCATTACTGAATCAACGTCTTGCTGATTCTTGTTGGGCATACTTGCGGTTGTAAGTATAAATTGCACGCGGTCACGGCTAATGCCAAGTTTATGGAAAAGTCTGCGAATCAGCAACGCAACTTCACCGCCTGATGAACCACGGTACATGTGTGCTTCATCAATAACAAACAGCAATTTGTTCTCGTTGTTCGAAGCAAGCCACTCGCGAGTATCATCCCAGATTTTCTGTTCTCTAGGGCGCAGCAACATATATTCCAGCATAGAATAGTTCGTGATGAGAATGTCTGGGCAAAATTGCTGCATTTCAAAGCGGGTTATTAGCTCTGCGTCCTCATCGTTTGGAATATGCCTACTCTCATGAAGTCCTTGCAGAAACTGATGCATATCTGCCTTTGCGGGGATCTTCCCCTCTTTGAGAAGGTGATTGAAGTATTCTTGTTCAGAATCACTTTGCGGGAAAGACATTCTGGCCAAAGTTTTTTCAAGTTTTCTGTCCTGCTCTGTAGAAGGCTGCGCTCCAGGGTATGGGGTTCGACCAGTATACATACCAAATTGGGGACGGCGAACTTCGTCACCGCAGGTGTTTCTGAATATCTTGATAAACTTCTTATCAGGATCTCCAATCATCCTTCTGAGTCGGCTAACCTGATCTGAAACCAGAGCGTTCATGGGATACATAACAATTGTGCGAACACCTCGTTTTGCCCATGATTCTTTGGAGTTTCTCGCTTCATCAGCCATCTTTGCAAGAAGCGGCCACATAAAACACTCAGTTTTACCAGAACCAGTACCCGTTGACACAAACAGGTTTTCACCTCTGGTTGCTGCTTCAAGCGCAGATATCTGGTGAGCAAATGGAGATGGGAAAACACCGATACCCGCTTCTGCCAACTGTAAAAAATAATCTTTCAGCCAAGGTTCTATGGATGCTGTTTCAATGCCGTTTTGGACAGTAACGTATGCCGGAGATGACTCAATAAATGGTTTCTGGTAAAGCAGTCCCTCATCATCAATATGATCGCTTAAGGCAGAGAGCAGGAGGGGAGACTTTCCGAAATACTGTGATTTAATATAGTCTTCCAACTCCGTTCGCAACTGCTTATGAACAGAATTTGCTCCGTTTGGCATCAGATTGTCCCTCCTTTAAATTCATATCCCTCATCAGATAGAACATTCTTAATGGCTGTAAAGACTTCTATTGAGAGCTTTCGCCTAAAATTGCACGGGAGTGATGTGCATATCTCAGGCCAGCTATAGAGTTTTAAAAACTCAAGTTCACGTGGTGGGAGCAAATAATTCATATGTACATGGACTAATGCTCCATCCTCGAAATACTCTATTGGCGGCAATGTTCCATAGGTAGAGAGACAGGCACATGCAAGCGATCTGTAATTGTAGAACTCTACCTGCCACTGTGGGAGTGGGCTGACTTCCATCGTGGTGCCATAATAGCGGTAAAGATAGTATAACTGTGAACCTTTCATTCCGGTTCGAAGAATCGAAACAGTACCAGTCATATCCGGCTCGTTTACCCAGTACCCTTGAGAGAAGGGCGGTTTTAAGCGAAGGTACTCTGTATTTTGCTCAAACGACAGATCGGATTTCCAAGAAGCAGCAGACAGCGTTATACGCCACAATGTTTGTAAATTCTCTTGGTCGAGACCGAACATTGCCTTTATCTTATCTGTATTTGTTGCTCCATACTGTTTTGAATAAAATCCAATACCGGATACACAGGAAATACTATCCAGAGCAATACCTCTTTGAAATAAGATATCACCAAACGGTTCTTCATGCTTCATTGATGGAACTATTCGGTTGGGGCGGTGATAAACCACGCCAGTGCTTAAGAATTGGTCTGCAATCTCATCTTCGAGCTCTTCAGAAGCATATGGTAAGCTGCCAGACAGCTCCGGGTACATTGATTTGTAATTTGCAAGCATGCTGCGGACTTTCCTTTTTAAGTGCACAATGGAAATGGTGCCTTCTTCCGAGTCGTCCCAGAGCGAAGCATAAGCCATCATTCCACAGATACTATACACCAGACGAGTTTTCCATTCGTTCTCTGTTTCTCGTGCTCCTTTGCAGATATGATACTTGTGCGCCACTGACGAAAGCAGCCTATTATACTTATTCATTAGAATTCTCCTAAAACATACTGCAGATCACGCTTGAGGCCTTCAGAAATTGCGATACCCTTTTGAGGATCAGCAATCGCCTCTGTGAGTTCATTCATTTCCAGTGAAGCATAAGCAATAGGAAGGACAGCATATAAGAAGTCCCCATCCGTTGTTGTTGCAGAGTAAATGCCGTGCATCGTAGCAACAAGTCTGTTGATTCGGTTCCTGACTAACAAACCTATCTTTAATTTTGAAAGGACCCTTAAATCTTTACGTGTACCCTTTGGCGTTGAGTAGGTTTTGAAGTCCTCAGCAAAATAACCTCCATAGTATTTTCCGGTAGCTTTTTCATCCACAAAAAACTCTGTAAACAGCGGTAGCATAAATCCGTACAGGCTCTTTGGCTCAACTTGGATATCTTCTGCATATGGATGGGTGGCAACATAGAAAATATCTTTTTGAGAAAGAATCTCCGGGAGTCTGTTCATCCAGCCACTTGCAAGAAGATTGTTGATTATCACGATGTCTTCGCCATCGGTGCCAATTTCAGTGATTACCTGATTGCAATAACCGCCCTCACAGCAGAGCATTCCATATTTATGACCTGTTACGGCTGCGCTGAATGCTTGAACAATGTCAATTGCATTAGGGCCAACAAGAAAAATTGGCTGTTTTTCGATATAGGCAGCGCAGAGGAACGCGGCTAGGCTGCTTCTGTATTTTTCTGCTACGCCAGCTTCCTTGAGCTCAAATGCGGCTGTATTAATGACATCTGCCCAAGAGTGATGAGCTTCGAGATCATTTAGATCATCGAATGCTGAAAAAGTGTGATATGGGGCAATAACAGGTTTGGACGAAACTTCAACTGCGGCAGGAGTCTCTGTGGCTGCAACTTGAATCGGTTGTCCACCAACAAAAGCCATATTTGCAATGAAATCTGCCGCGTTTTCGCGTGCCTTTTGTATTCTTTCAGCAACTGCTACTTCAACATCCTCAGCCAGTTTTTCCTTTTCTGCTATGACACCGGCAAGACGTTCTTCTTCCGATTTTGTTTTATTAAACGCTTCTTGTGCTTTGGTTAAACTAATAGTAGCAGATTTTAACTGGGCATCAAGTGAATCGAGTTTTTTCTGGGCTTTATCTAGTAAGCTTTTATTCTCTGCTTCCCAATCCGTTCGAATGAGTGCTTTTATTCTTTCCTGAAGTTCAGTACTTGCAGAAATAGCAGAGAGGATTATTTCGTCTTCTAAACTATCTCCATCAACGTATTTCCAGACCACATTTAGGAATTCATCCAGCAATTCTTTAGCAGCGGAATTGGAGCAACGGCACGCAGTCTCAATCTTGCACGTTATGTCGTCAACCGGAATTGAACCAAGAAAATCCTTGAAGGTTCTATACTCGGCACGAGTCAACCCTCTTGTTTTATATGTACCCCAAGAAATTGAAGAGAAAACGATATTCTTTACAATATCAAGTGGACTTTTCAATTGATAAAGCTTACTTGGAAGACCAGCAAACGCACTTCTATAGAAAGAGAGCCCATTATCCAAACGCAAAATGTTGCCACCAGTAAATTCATATACTGGTACTTCAATGCAATCTTCAGCAAAGGCAGTTTTTCCATTAACCGTGTTGAGTTCTTGGGTGTTGCACAGAATGCCCATGTACTGTCCTTTGGATGCATAAAAGGCGAACATGACTCTATGACTATGAGGTTGGTATTCGATCCCGTTTTTCAGCAGATTGATCAGGTTGTCAAGGTTTGATGCTTCTGAAATGGTAACGACTTCAATGGCATCAAGGTCCATGTTGTACCGGGATAATATATAATCCTTGGAAGGGTCCTTCTCATTCGGAGTTGCGGACCAAGTCCAAATGCCATAAAAACCATCATTGGAAGGGCCGTCCTTATAGAAAATCTTGTCTCTATTTGTGAAGTACGGCGGAACATCTTCACTTTTGCGGAAAATGTGATAGTGCCCATTATGTCTCAAATCAGCATGTCGAATAAGCCATTTCTGCCCATTGTAATCTGAGATAACACCACATAAAGAAACGATTTCATCGCTACCAACAGAGGGCAGAACAGAAGTATCTGTATCGTCAAACTGCGCGAGATAATCGGCATCGTCACTTTTAGCAGTGGTAGGAGCAGTCTGCAACTCAGTAATTCTCTCTTGCGCCTCAGCTAACAAGGATTCCAATGTGTCTTTATCCTGTTCAAGCTCTTGCATTTTCCGTTCGTTTTCTGCCTTTATAGTATTAACACTCTGCTGAGCAGCAGCAATTTGATCGAGTAGATGGCGCTTTTCTTCTTCCAAAACCTTAATACGGTCAGCCACCTCCGCATTCCTTGCACGCTCAGATTTGATGCTCTCCATTCTTTCATGAAGTTTAGAGCGGGCATCCGCATCCATAGTTTTTCCTGCAAGTTTGAGGTATAAATCAACATTATTGGCAAAGACTGAGTCAAGCATAGTCGATGCCAGGGCAATGTCATGCGTTGAACCCTCCTCTTCAAGTTCCTCAATATTTTCCTGAATTTCCTTAAGCCAGATATCTACCCTTGTATTGACCCACATTGCAATAAAGGGCTTATCAACATTGACTATAGCAATCGAAAGCGCTTGCTGCTCTGTCAATGATTTGGCTCTGAATCCTTTTCGTATTTTCGAGAATTCCTGTTCGTTTCTTTTAAAGAGTTCTTTGAAATCTCTACCAGTGATGATTCTACAGAGGATTGGTTTTTCTTCCTGAGTAAGAAGATCAATGTAATTCATAATGTATCTCCTTATCTATTCGTATTCATGCTGCGATAGGCCTCTTGCAATCTGCGATATGATTGCTCATTAATGGTGCCATTTTTAATACATTTTCGTATCCACTGACATACCTGCGGATAGCAATTCATACCCGCTAACATATTTCGCAAAGAGTGCGGAGCCGGGATTGTTGCCTCTGATACATTAGTAATTCGCTTCAGCATTTCAATTTCGTCATTTACAACGACGGGCTGTTGCTTCTTGAAATCGATTTGCCAGATGACATCAAGGCCAATGACAACTTGAACGCCTAAACCGTAGGATAGTCCGTTCAACTCTATATATTTGTCAGCGGATAATTTCCGCTTATCTACAACACGGTTATTGTTGAAGATAATTAGCTCTCCATCAAATGTTGACTTGAAGCGCAATGTTTTGTCGTGCGGTAGAGTATCGGTCTCGCCAGGATCAAGCTCAGCACCTGCAATATCGGTTACTGAAACTTCTGGATGCAAGCCCACCTGGTCAAGAGGCTCTTTCCAAAGGTATGTGTATTGTAAGGCTTGAGTGCGGCCAGCAGATACTAACTGCTGTCTGCCGGAACAAAACACCTCATATAGTTTTGACTGAGATGAATTGTAATTTAGCTGACGAACTGTCACAGAAGGAAATGTTTTAACTGCGGCTACATTACCTTCGATAAGCATATACATACTGTTTTGATTGTGCTTAACAATATAATTTCCTTCAACAAATAACGGCCATACCGGTTGCAATGAAATAGGGTGATCTGTCAGCCGACAATGGAAGTCGAGATAGAATCGGGCTGCATCTTCATTAAATGCAGATGCAGAAACCACATAGAGACTCCAAGTTTCCAACCCGATTCGTTTTTGCATGATTTCTTGAATTCGCACGCTGCTGAATGACTTCCTATAGATGTAGCCACGTTTTAGCAGGTAGTATTCTTTACCAATCTCAACATCGGCATCATATGAGAGTTTTTTGCCGGAAGCTTTTTCAAACAATGTGCCTTCCGGATCAATGCCTTTAATCTCTGCCGGCCAAAATTCACGTAATTTATCGTTTCCATTTTGGAAACTGAGAGTGTATTTTTCAAACGGCCTTTCACCGATAGGAAGATATGTAATACTGTCGTAGTTCAGTCGTTCTTTGGTATACACATAGGGTATATCAAATGTTCCCTTTGGTTTGATTTCTATACAAAAGTCCTTGCCGAGAGAACTTATTGGAGCACGAATCAAGCCGACTTCAAAGCTGAAAGAAGATGAGGATACGCTTGTAATACGGATTGGTAAATCGTGTTCCTGAGAACCGTAAGAGATTGAATATCCAGCTCCGAATGTGCGCTCAGGACAATCTTTGCTTTTCTCATAAGCACTGTGTTTGAAGTAGCGTATCCTAATATCACCGTCGGTAAGAATAACATACTGGCCACAGAGTTCACACATAAACAGACCACTATGAGCAGATACAGTTCCACCCGGATGCAATTTGGCGGCTTGTTCTGCTGTAATTCGCTTCCAGCCATTATCCGACCACATACAGACATGTGTTAGTGAAGCCATATGCATTCCTCCTTATGTTGTTTTCTGGATTCCTCAAATTTTTTCATTCTGGCCTTACAATTTGAGAAGGATTTTACATTATCTTTTCTCTATTTTTTCTCACTTTCATCAAGCACAATCTCCATAATATCATCCACTCCACAATCCATCGCTGCACATATCTTAGCAAGCACCTCTGTAGTGACATGGCCGCCTTTGCCCATCTTGGTGACGGAGGCCGTACTGATACCGGCTTTCGCGCAGAGATCTTTTTTCTTCATATCTTTGTCGATCAGCATTTTCCAGAGCTTTTTATAACTGACTGCCATAAGGAATCTCCTCCTGATAAACAAAATGTGCCCCGCCGTTTGGCAGAGCACTGATTCATCATGCTTGCAGCCAAGCGCAACAGCGCTTAGCAGCGTTGTAAATAATTATGACACAAGTTTCGACAAATAACAATACGAAATGATTTATCCGCATGATTTTTCAAAAATATTTTGGAAATAATCGCGTCCGTTGCCATTTCGGCAGCCCAGCTGTCTGTGCTGCTCTTGTTATCATCTCATTTCTCTGATTACAACCGAGGTTTATCAAAAACACAGGGTTTGGGAGTATCCCAAATGATAAAATTCACGCTTGGACGGAGGGGGCAGCGCGTGCATTTTTCCGGTGTGTACGGACACCGGATGTGCTTGCTATTCTTCAATACTCTCTGATCCGCGTTTTTCAAATTGTCCTGTTTATCGGCCGCACTCTATGATATACTGATAGCAAATCACCCGGAAAGGAGGGGCCTATGCATGGCAGTCAAACGCGTTTTTGCCGGTTACTATAAACGATACGACGGCAAGCGGATCTACGTTGTCCGCGTGGTAAAAGATATCGATACCGGCGAAGCTGTTGTGATCTGCAAGGATGCCAGCTTCATCCGGGAAGGCAATGAGGAATACTACACCATTCGCCTGGAGTCCTTCTGTGAGCAGGTGAATGTGGATGGTATTCTTAGAGATAAATACATCCGTCCGACGTGAGGTCGAACCGGAAATGATCGGAGAAGTAACAGAGGACGGCTTTCCGGAGCCCAAGAGCAAGCCCTTCACATACGTCGATGACGAGTACGCAGAGCGCGCCATCCATTGCAGCAGAACCTACTATGAATACGCCAAGGACATCTGCGAAAACTACCGGATGGATCTGCGGCGATACAAGCTCATCCGGGAGCGGAAGCAGTACATCGGCATATCCAACCGCGAGGCATATCAGGCCATGTGCGAGGATCTTGCGTTTGCCCAGCAGTCGCTCAAAACGGTGCTCAACGACTACGCCGATCTCTTCCGGAAACGCTTTTCCGAGGGGCTGTCTATCCGCAAAGCAGCGGATGCCATGCAGCAGAATCGCGGCGTGATCGAGCGGCGGCAGGCCGCACTCTATCGGGCGTTCGCCCAGCTCTTGCAGCAGCGGGACGAGGCAGACGGTGTCTGTCGGCTGATGCAAAAAACTGAATACGATCAAAGGGATATAGAGGATTTGCTCGAATAATTGATGCAAAAACAAAGCGCTTGTCGTAGTGGCAGGCGCTTCTTTTTTGCCCTCGTTGTGACAAAACCGTGACGCCACGCATCATTTTGTCCGTTGGAAAGTAGAAAGGGCAATTTGGAGCAATGCACAGAGATTGTTTCGCCGTCTCCGAAACTTTTTCGAGAAATCTGGGACAAAACCGGCCTCTGATTCACTCAGCTAAGTAGAAGGGGAATCAGGAGCAAGAAAAGTTTTTTGAAAGGGGGTACCAAGTTTTTGAGGAAAAATGTCCGTTGTAAAGTAGAGAGGAAAATGTCAGCGAGACAAAATCGTGACACTCCGATTCATTCTGTCCGTTGAATAGTGAAAGGATCTTTTGGAGTGAGAGCGCAGGAGGGGGTCCTCCACCCTAAAAACTTTTTTCGGACAAAACCAGAAAAAATGTCCGTTGGTTATATAGAGGGCCTTCTGCACGACCAAAATTTTTTTCGCGCCATCTGACAAACGGTCAAAAATTGTCCGTGGGATGGTGAAAGGGAAATTCAATCCATCCAAGCCGCCCTTCAAACATAGTTTTCAAAATTGAAAGGAGAAAACGCTATGACCACTTACTACAACCACACCCACATGACTGCTGTCCCCACCCGCCTCCTGCTGGATACGAACCTCTCCGCAGAAGCCAAGCTCACCGGTGCACTCTTGTACACCTTCGAGGACGGTGGTCTGAGTGCGCAGGAACTTGCAGATGTTCTGAGCCTCCCGCCCGAAAAAGTTGCTCCGGTTTTTGCTGAACTCACCGGCAACGGCTATCTGGAAATTCTGGAAGAAAACGGTGCCTTCGGGCTGTGCCTGAAGGGGTGAGCCTCATGCCGGACCGCACTCGACCCATCCGCAAGGAAATCTGCCTCAACGAGCAGGAAGTAAATCTCATCCAGCACAAAATGCGCCAGTTGGGGACACACAACTTCGGCGCTTACGCCCGCAAGATGCTGATCGACGGCTACATCATCAAGGTGGACTACACCGAGCAGAAGAAGCTGGCCGCTGCCGTCAGCCGTGCCGCCTCGAACATCAACCAGATTTGCCGCCGCATCAACAGTACCGGGCGCTGCTATGAGGACGACGTTGCCGAGTTGAAAGCGCGGCAGGCCGAGATTTGGGAGTTGCTGAAAATGCGGCAGAAAGATGAGCTTTGACCACAACGGGATTTTCCATGTGTGGGTTTTCCGTCACCGGTTTTCCGGACGGTGGACAAGCTGACGCTCCGGAGCGTTCCGCAACCGGATTTCAGGACGACGGTTTTTGCGCCGTTCATCGGGACTGAAATTCATACTCTAACTAATAAGAAATAAATCAAGATACAAGAGAATCAATCTATCAATCAACACAAAAATGGATGGATTGATGGATGGGACAGGAGGTCAGATGAAAACTTTTTGCAAGCTCACGGCACAGAGCTCAGCAACGTCCTATGTGCCGCTCCCGAGGTTCCTTCTCCAAGACGAAGCCCTGCGGGGCATCAGCAACGACGCGAAGGTACTCTATGCGCTGCTGGACAGAGCAAGCATTTCCCGGCAGAACGGCTACGTCGAGCCGGACGGCACGATCCGGCTGTACTTCACCTTGGAGCAGCCACAGACAAAGCTCCACCGCAGCCGCCAGAGCGCCACACGGATCTTCCGGGAGCTGGAGTACAGCGGCTTGATTATCCGAAAAAAGCAGGGGCTGGGCAAGCCCGCGCTTATTACGCTGAACTACCCGGCGGACGCAAAGCTCATCGCAAAGGAGGACGAAGATGCACAAGCTTGACCCCATCGAGCACCTGCCGGACGGCTCGCTCTTTCGCCTGACGCCGGGAAAACTCCGCAGCGTGCGCGGTCTTACAAAGCGCTGCTGCAACTTCTTGGATAGCGACTGCCTGCTGCTGGACGGCGTTTGCCCGCAGTACATCTCCCGCAGCCTGATCTGCCGGTGGTTTCGCCGCGCCGTGCTGCCGCGACAGTCAAAGCTGGAGCAGGCCATTCTCAGCCCGAAAAAACTCCGCCGCTGCGAAGTCTGCGGCACGGGTATTCTCGCCCGCTCCGGCAGGACAAAATATTGCCCCGCCTGCGCCAAGGAGGTTCACCACCAGCAGAAGGCGAAATCCGCCCGCAAACGCCGCTCGGGCGTAGACAATTCAGGGGCGAAAAGCCCTTGAATGGCAAGCATTCCCGCACCGCAGAAGGCACATAGCAATACGATTTCCCTCGCAGCCGCGAAATCGAATTCTATTTGTCTACATAGTAGCCGGAACACACGCATAGATTGAAGCAGAAAACGCTCTGGAAGGAGGGCAGCCATGGAAGTATTTCTGATCTTCCCGAAATCAAAGCAGGCGCAGCAGGAGCTTGGGCAGGAGCTGGCGAAGTTCCAGTCCGAGCAGGCGCTGAAATCCATCCAAAAGCTGCCCTGTTCCACGGAGCAGAAGCTGGAACTGGTGGACGCCGCCGTGAAACACCTGAAAGCGCAGCAATAATACACAGCAAACGAGCAGGCCAGCATTGAACGCCGGTCTGCTCGTTTTACTGCACTGATCACGTCTGCTTGAAATACTTCTCCCATGTAGATTTGAAAATCTGCACGTTACCCTGTTCCCATCGCTTGAACTTTTGCAGCGGGACGCCAAGCTGCGCTGCATATACCTTCTGCGTCAAGCCGATCTGCTGGCGTATGGCTTTGATCTGCGCGCCTTGACCCCGCAGCAGAAACAGGTTATAGTCATCCAGCAAATCCTCTAGCGGCACTTCAAACAGCTCCGCCAGCTTCTCCATATGCTCCTTCGGATAAAAGTCCCGCCCTGCCTCTTCGTAATGGATGTAGGTACTGCGGTCGATACCGATATAGTCTGCAACATCGCGTTGGCGAAGCCCCTTCTGATAGCGATACCACCGCAGCTTGTCCGCAATTTCCGTGATCTCAGATGCGTCCGAAAACCGCAGATTGAACTTCTCGGCATCCAAGAACTTATGTGGAAGGACGACCGGGAACTTGAGAATTTGAAGCGGCGCAACTTTTAACGTACCTGCAACATTCGCAGCCAATACATAGCTGCGGACTTTCAAGCAGCAAAACGTAGACCATTTTGCCCCAAAAGGTTCATGGTTTTCCACCTCAACCGCCGATTGTTCCGCTGCGATAGTATAGCATTTGCTATGCAGTTTCAGCGGAACACGATGCCGTTGCGCTCCGACGCGCGCAGGAGCACAACGCCGAGCAGCAGCGCAAGCCCCTCATAGATGCCCATCGTCAGCCAGACAGCGCTGCCGCCGAAGATGGCCGGCACGGCGAAAATGACCGCGCTGTCGAGCAGGAAACTGCGGCACAGGTTCAAAATGACCGCCTGCTTCGTGCGCTTGGTCGAATACAGGTAGGCCGATATGAGCGTATTCACGCTCATGATGATAAAGCCCCAGGCGTAGCGCGGCATGTACTGCACCGTACAGGCAAGCGTCAGCGCATCGGCGCCGAACATTTTGCAGATCGGTCCGCCGACGAACAGCAGCACCACATTGATGAGCGCGCTGCCGATCAGGTCAATGAGCACGCCCGCGCGAAAAAACCACCGGAGCTCCTGCGCATCCTTTGCGCCGTAGCTCTGGCCGAACAGCGGCTGCAGGCCGCTCGAGACGCCGATGAAGATGGCTGCGGAAAACGACGCCACATAGCAGATGATCGAGTAGGCGTTCACGGCCATGTCGCCGAGGCGGGCAAGCAAAACATAGTTCGTGCACAGCGTCGCCACCGGGACGGCAAACTGTGCAATGGCCTCCGGCGTGCCGCGCAGGAGCAGCTTGCGCGCGAGCTTGCCTGAGAAATGAAACCGGCTCACCCGCAGCTGGCCGCGCCGCAGAACGAAGTGCGACGACACGATCAGCATGCCGCACGTCTGCGAGATGCCGGTCGCGATGGCAGCGCCCATAAGGCCCTTGTGCAGTGGGAACACAAACAGCCAGTCAAGGAAGATATTGATGACCGTCGCGATCGTGGAGCCCACGCTCACGAGCACGGGCGAACCGTCGTTGCGGCAGTAGTTGTTCAGGAACGTCATCAGCCCCGACGGCACCGCGAAAAGCGAATACCAGAACAGATAGTCACACACGAGCTGATGATACGTCTCGTTTGCGCCGAGCAGCGTCGCGATCTGGGACGTCAGGCACGTACCGATGAGCATCATGACGAGCGCGGCCGTCAGCGTACCGGCAAGCGAGTGCATGAATGCCTGATTGGCACCGGCGATGTCCCCGCGGCCGATGCGCACGGCCGAGACCGTCACACCGCCCACGACCGTGAGCATGATGATGGCGTTGAGCACCATCACGAACGGCCAGACCAGATTGACCGCGCCGAGCGCGTCCGTGCCAACGCCCTGGCCGACAAAAATGCCGTCAATGATCGTAAAAAGAAAATAAGCGCAGTTGCCGAGGATCGTCGGCACAACGTACTGCGTGAGCTTTTTCATTCTGCTGTCCATGGGCCCCTCCGAGCGCAATTTGCCGCCAAACGCACAGACTTCCGGCCGTACGGCACACGCACGGTGCGTCCCGGTCGGAAATATGCCCTTATTATAGTAGCTTGTCAAGCATCTGTCAAGCGAGCTGCTGTCTTCCGCAGGCTCGTCAGAAACCGCTTGAAAGCCTAGTAATCATATGTTATTATTGTAATATGCTAAAAAAGGGGGACTACCCATGAAAATATCCACAAAGGGCCGGTACGCCCTGCGCATGATGCTCGATCTGGCAGCGCATCAGGGCGACGGCTATGTCGCGCTCAAGGACATCGCGCAGCGGCAGGAGATCTCGAAAAAATATCTGGAGCAGATCGTGCCCATGCTTGGCAAATCCGACATTCTGCGCACCACGCGCGGCTATCAGGGCGGCTACCGGCTGGCCCGCGCGCCAAAGGACTATACCGTCGGCGAGATCCTGCGTCTGACCGAGGGCGGGCTCGCGCCCGTCGCCTGTCTCGAACAACATCCGAACACTTGCCCGCGCTGCGGAGAGTGCGCCACCCTGCCCATGTGGGAGGGCCTGGAGCGCGTCATCCGCAACTATCTCGACGGCATCACGCTTCAGGACCTGCTCGAGCAGCAGACGGCGCGCGCCGCGAACGACTACGTCATCTGAAGTCATTTGGATATTTGGTATTACCAGAAAAGCGCGCGTTTGAATTCTGCGTTTTCCATAGTTTCCGACCATCGCGCGGAGACACTTTGCTGATAATTTATCAATTTTGCATTTTCCGCTTGCCATCTGCGGAGATCCGGGGTACGATGATGCCGCGTCATGTGGTATTACCACGGTGGGATAGTCACTGCTGTGTACGATCCCCGGCGCCCGGTGCGTGGCCACCCTTACACGCCCGTGAACGGCTCGCCGGTGCTCACAAGGTTTTCACCTCTTCTTCCCAACCGGCAGTCAAAAACCGCAGGGCCCGACCGGGCCCTGCGGTTTTTCTATGCTGCGTCACGCCTGATCGGGATGACTATAGAGCGAGAACGTGCCGTTGACAACGCCGTCGAGCATATCGGAGGTGAATGCCTGCGCCCGCTCGGCATCGCGGTCGAGCAGCGCACGATAGAGCTCGAGCTTGTTCTGATACAGCCGGTTGGCGCCGTAGCGCTTACGATACAGGCTCCAAAAATGCAGGCCGTATCCGTGGATGGAGTTATACAGCAGCGGCAGAAACGCATTGCGCGACAAAACGCTCAGCGCATGGTGGAACTGAAACGCTGCCTCGGCGCCCTCCTGGTCGGTTTTGGCGTCCTTGATCGCGTCCAGCATGGGTGCAAGCTCATCCAGCTCTTCCTGCGTGGCGCGCTCGACCACCAGCTTCATGCACAGGCACTCGTTGGCGCTGCGCACTTCCATAAGCGAGCGTACCTCATCGTCGCGCATGATGCCGCCGTTATAATTCAGCAGCGCCATGAGTGTGTCGAGCGAGCCGGTCTTGCGGTAATCGCTGACGTACACGCCCTGACGCGCCACGATCTCCACAAAGCCCATCTTCTCCAGCTCGATCAGGCCGGCCGAGATCACCGGCCGGCTCACGCCCATGCGCGCGCTCAGCTCCCGCGCCGGCGGCAGCTGGTCGCCGGGCATCAATTCCCCGGAAATAATCATGCTCTCGATCTTCTGCACGAACTGATCCGTGAGCGAGACCGCCTCGATCTTGTCGAATCCCATCGTATCCACTCCCGAAATGTATTTGGTATTACCAAGTTCTTTTCGTTTTGAATTTATCATCATATTGACGGACTGTCAAGCGAAAATGTCGGCATAGTTCCGAAAATGTTAAAATCGAGACACATAGCATTGCTTTTTCAGGAATACTGCTATATGATAATGCTGAATTCTGGTAATACCAGAGCAAGAAACAACAACCATCAGGAAGGAAGGGGAAACATTTGAAAGATCTGAAGCATCTGATCTACTTTGAAAACCTTCTGGAAGACGCCAACAACGAGTTGGTGCGGCAGGCGCAGGAGAACGGCAGCATCGTCCTCGGTTACACCTGCTATCACATTCCGGAGGTCCTCCTCAACGTAGACAACTGCATCTCTGTGCGACTCAGAGCACCCAAGACCGGTTCGCTGGATATCTCGACGTACTACATGTCCAACTATACCTGTGACTACGCACGTGCGCTCGTCGAGCGTGCAATCGAGGGTGGTTACCAGTTCCTGGATGCGATGATCGGCGTGGACGCCTGCTCGGCCATGAACCGCTCCATGGAGCACTTCGAGGTCCTGAAGGTCAACAGCAAGGAGAAATTCTTTGTCACGCATACCGACATGCCGCTCAAGGTGACCGATTACTACATTGATTCCTACACCACGCAGATGCGCGAGCACGTGCTCAACCGTCTGACCGAGACCTTCGGTGTTGATACGTCCGACGAGGCGCTGCGCAAGGCCGTCGCCGAGCACAACGAGGTCTGCAAGATCATCAGCGAAATTGCTGAGATGCGCAAGCTCGACAACCCGATCATCACGGGCTACGAGTTCCACATCCTCAACCTCGTGAGCTACACCTGCCCCAAGGCGCTCATCCTGCCCTACCTGCGCGAGACGCTCGCCGAGCTCAAAAAGCGCAAGCCGGACGCCAAGAATCCGTACCGTGCCCGCGTTGCCATCGTCGGCAGCGAGATCGACGACCCGAGCCTGACAAAGCTCATCGAGGGCTGCGGCGCACTCATCGTGTCCGACCGTTTCTGCTTCGGCAGCACGCCGGGCCGCGAGGTCATCGAGCTCAACGACGAGGAAGACGTCCTGCGTCAGATCTGCCGCCACTACATGGAGACCAGCGAGTGCGCTCGTTACATCTCCGACGAGAAGGTGCACCAGCGCCGCGAGACGGCTGACCGTCTGGCGCGCGAGTACAAGGCGGACGGCATCATCTACGAGCAGATGAAGTACTGCGACTACTGGGGCTTCGAGCGTGCTCTGGCGAGCTACGTCATGAACACCGAGTACGGCTGGCCGGTCCTGAGTATCGACCGTGTGTATAACAACGGCTACTCGGGTCAGCTCCGCACGCGCGTTCAGGCGTTCGTGGAGAGCCTGGAGATCAAGAAGATCCAGAGAGAAAGGGGTGCCAAGTAATGGGCAAGGTGAAATATCCCAATCCGAAATTCTTCAAAGCGAAAGACAGAATGGACTGGGCTGCTCAGGCAGAGAACCTGAAACTGGTCGGCGGCATCTTCTGGGACATGTTCAAGGAGACCGACTGGAAAAAGTTCGGTGAGGGCTGGAAGAACATTCTCATTTCCGACCGTGACCGTATCAAAGAAGAGTACAAGGCCTTCGCGGCTGCCTCTATGAAGGATAAGATTGACCTCATCCTCAACGGTGAGCGTCACCTCGGCCGCCTGTATCGCGACGGCGCCATGTGCACCGTGCGTCGTGAGTGGCGCGGCATCAAGGACACGGTCTATGACTTCTATGAATGGGCTCGTCTGTGGGGTATGCTGCTCATGTCCTTCTCCAAGGACCTGATCCCGGCTATGAACCAGACGCTGTACTATCGCTGGATGGTGTCTTACTTCTGCTGCCACAGCTTCATGGATAAGAACATCCTCGGCCTGCGCGGCTCCAACCTGCGCATGAGCCACGAGCTTACCTACTGCATCTACCGCTACGTCGCCGAGAACCTTGTCATTCTTGCCAAGGGCGACAGACGCAACGGCAACAGCGAGGAGCTCAACAGCAAGCTCGTTCTGATCGACGAGATGACCATGGCGCAGATCATGGCCGGCTTCCCGACCCTGTACGGCATCCCGCATCAGCTGCTGCCGGTGTTCCTGGTCTCCGAGATCGACCAGCTCACCTGCATCCCGTACATCGACGCCGTCGAGTCCTTCGGTCTCCCGGCCGATACCTGCCCGGTTCCGACGTCCGAGTGCGGCGCGCTCGTCATCGACGCCCTGCCGCATCTGGGCAGCTGCTACATCTCCAGCTCCATGCCGTGTGACGGTTCCGTCATGGCATCCAGCTACTTCGCCCGCCGCTTCCCCGAAATCCCGGTGCATCACCTGTGCTTCCCCGTCCGCTACGAGGACGAGCTGACGCTCGACGCCGCTGTGGAAGACGTCAAGGCGTGCATCCGCTTCATTGAGAAGCAGACCGGCGAGAAGTGGAACTGGGATGCTTACTTCACCGCTATGAAGCGCTTCAACACCGAGACCGACTACGAGCTGCAGAAGTGGGAGATCAACAAGACCCAGTATCCGCAGCTGATCGGCCCGACCTATGAGCTGTTCCGCAAGTGGTGCTATGAGATGGACGGTGGCCTCGATCCGCGTACCATCAAGTCCTGCGAGAAGGTCAACAAGATCCTCCTCAAGGGCTACAAGAACAAGGAGCAGGCCTGGCGCAACAAGATGCGCTATCGTGCTATCACCTGGAGCTGCCCGCCGCACTACTACGCCAACTTCTCCAACTGGCTGGCCAACAGCTGGGGCATCAACGTCGTCGTTGAGATGGAATCGCTCAACTACACCAAGCACCTCAACACCACCGACGAGACCGAGGCCCTGCGTGACATGGCCCGCCTGTACGAGCGCATGGTCATGCGCCGCCACACCAACGGCGGTTACCACAACGTCGTCACCGAGCTCTGGCGTCAGTGCGAGGCGTGGAACACAAACATCGTCATCATGTGGCAGCACGTCGCGTGCAAGAACATGGCCACCGTTCAGGGCCTGCTCGACGAGCAGGGCCGCGAGCTGGGTCTGCACCTGATCTGGATCCCGCACGACCTGATGGATCCGCGTACTGTTTCGCGCCGCACCATGCGTGACACGGTCTCGAGCTATATGGACACCGTCATGCACGCCACCCCGGTCGACGAGACCCTGCTCGACTTCGCGGACGACGTGTGCATGTAAACGTTTTTTGATTTGAAGGAAAGGATATAGATACTATGAAATACTTTGGCGGATGCGACGTAGGTTCCACCTACACGAAGGCAGTTATTCTCGACGAGAACGGCAAAAT
>PPYE01090371.1_pt1 | contig 61428 bp, 60 predicted proteins | sample 1559881 | NCBI WGS metagenome assembly PPYE01 (sample SAMN08240022, study PRJNA423297) | Human gut metagenome, whole genome shotgun sequencing project. | reverse complement strand
GGCATGAAAGCCCCAGTGGGGCTTTTAAGCCGCAGACCGGTTTGCGCAGCAAATGCCGCGTGTTCAGCGCGGCAAGGTCACAGCGATTTCAACGCGCTGGATCCATGAAAAAGGGGCTGCTCGCCCCTTTTAGACCCCAAAGCTGTTAGGCTCCATACAAAAAATCCAAATCGCTGCGCTAAAGGATTTTTTGTGTTCCGCCGATTTCGAGTCGCTTACGCGACGAGCTGTACGGGTAAGTTTGTGCTTTATCTGCTGCGCGGCTGACAGCGGCAATATGCCGTTTGCCATTGCGCCCTTCCCGTGAAAAAGGAAACAAGCCGGCCCCGCAGGGCTGGCTTGTTTGCAAAATTATAAAATAATATTTCCTCTGATATTGCCAAAGCGAAAGCATCGGCAATTTTAAATCGTATTTTTTACACCTGTTTTGCGCCCTCAGTCCGGCAGGACACCCGGAACAGCACAAAGCCCACTGCAAACAGCAGCGCCAGCATCCCAATGCCCACATTGGCGCTGCCGGTCAGCTGGCTGCCCACGCTCACGATCATGGTGCCAAGGAAGGACGCGCCCTTGCCGCAGATGTCGAACAGGCCAAAGTATTCGCCGGATTTTTCAGCCGGGATGATCTTGGCAAAGTGGCTGCGGCTCAGTGCCTGCACGCCGCCCTGGAACATGCCCACCAGCACGGCCAGTATCCAGAACTGCCACTGGCTGGTCAGGAAGAAGGCGAACACCGCAATGCCGGTGTAGGCCGCGATGCAGACCGGGATAAGCTGGCTGGACGGGTATTTTGCACTCAGCCGACCAAAGATCAGCGCCGAAGGGAAGGCTACGATCTGCGTTACCAGCAGGGCCAGCAAAAGGCCGGTGGTCTCCAGCCCCAGTGCCGTGCCGTAGGCGGTGGCCATATCGATGATGGTATACACGCCGTCGATGTAGCAGAAGAAGGCCAGCAGGAACCAGAACACCTGCTTATCCTCGCGCAGATGCTTGAGGGTGTGGCCGATGCGCACAAAGCTCTGCCGGATGGCGTGCTGCTCTACCTCCACATAGTTGATCTGCTTATAGCTCCGCAGCAGCGGCAGGGTGGTGCCCAGCCACCACACAGCGGTGATGAGCAGCGCCACGGAAAGGGCGGTCATCTGGCTCAGGCCGATGGCCCCGCTGCCCAGCACCAGCGCCAGACACACCACAAAGGGCACGCAGCTGCCAATGTAGCCCCATGCATAGCCCTGCGAAGACACAACATCCATGCGTTCCGGGGTGGTCACATCGCCCAGCATGGAATCGTAGAACACCAGACTGCCCGAAAAGCCGATCTTTGCAAGGATGAAGATGATCAGGAACGGCAGCCATGTAGTGGCAAGGCCCATAGCACAGCAGCCTGCCACGCCCACGAACAGGCAGAGCATGAAGATGGGCTTTTTAAAGCCTCTGGTATCGGCCAGCGTGCCCAAAATCGGCCCCAGCACTGCCGTGATCACCGTGACCACCGAGCTTGCATAGCCCCAGTAGGCCAGATAGTTCACCGGACTCAATCCCCCGGCCTCGGCCAGCGCATTAAAGAAAATGGGCACCAGTGTGGCGATCATCAGCACAAAGGCCGAGTTGCCCACATCGTACAGGATCCATGACCGCTCCAGCGGGGTCACCTTGAATTTTTCGCTTTGCATTTTTACTCTCTCCCTACACCGCCGGGCGGTGCACCCTCATTTTTTGTGCCCGCTCAAAACTCCCCGAAGGTGTGGTCAAAGGCCTTGCTCAGGGGCTGGTCCGTGTCCAACTTTGCCACAAATTCCAGGATCAGCGTTTCTGCCAGCGGAAGCGCCTGCGCATACAGTTCTTCCAGCCGCTTGCCGCTCTCCACGCACTTCGGGTTCGGCTGCGGATCTGCCACAAGGCCGTGCAGCATGTCGTATTTGCCCACCACCTTCATGCCTGTCAGCACCACCCAGCGCTTGACAGGATTGGACGCCTGCAGCAGCCTGTGCACTGAGATCATGCCCTTGAGCGAGTCCAGCGCCACCTGCTCCGAGATGCCCTCGTAAAAGGGCGCGATTGCCTTTGCATTCTGTTCCGACGGGTGGATATGGCTGGCTGTGAAAAACTTCAGCGGGTCGTATCCGTCCCGGCGCAGCAGCATGTTGTCAAACTCGGTCTCGATCTCGCAGTGGGTCACGCCGCTTTCCCGGGTGAACTGCTCCACATACGGGTGGCAGGTGCTGTCCAGCGCAAAGTGGCACACAAAGCCCAGTGCATAGGCCAGCGCGGCATCCCGGTCTGCCTCGCAGTGCACCACCCTGCGCGCCCGGTCAAAAAAGACCCGCCCCGGCTCCTCGTGCATGGCGTTGCCCAATGCACCCACCGGGTTGGACTTGGCAGCATGGTAATAAAACAGCAGGTCCGGCCCGTGCAGGCCGATATCATAAAGCTCACGGTTCTGTTCCAGCTGAGCACGCAGTTCATCCGGCAGATGTTCCAGCACATTGGTGCCAAAGCGGCGGTGCGCATAAGTTGACGGCATGGCAGATTCCTCTCTTTCTCTCCGACAGGGTGCACAAAACGTCCCCCGGTTTTTGCGTTCTGTTTCAGTATAGCAGAAAGTTTCCCGACCTTCTACCCTTTTACGTCTGATTTTGGTAAAAAATTTGAATTATTTTGTGTTTTCGGCCAGTGGGCAGGCCGCGCAGCAAAAAAGGCACAGCCATCTGCAGACAGCTGTGCCTTCTCCCTTAAAATTCAGACTTTTTCGTAGCCCTGCGGCATCTCGTTCTTCCGGTTGCGGTCCATCAGGGTACGCAGCGCGTCGCTGGCGCTCATGCCCTCCTTCACGATGGCGTTCACCGTCTGCACAATGGGCATTTCCACATTGTACTTTGCTGCCAGCTCCATAGCGGCAGGCAGTGCATTGATGCCCTCCACCACCATGCCGACCTCCTTCACGGCCTGCTCCGGGCTTTTGCCCTTGCCGATCAGAATGCCCGCACGATTGTTGCGGCTGTGCATACTGGTTGCCGTCACGATCAGGTCGCCGATACCGGCCAGACCCGCAAAGGTATGGATGTTGCAGCCCATGGCCACGCCCAGCCGGGCGATCTCGGCAATGCCGCGGGTGATGAGGGCTGCGCGGGCGTTGTCGCCGTAGCCAAGGCCGGTGGAGATGCCAACACCCAGCGCAATCACATTCTTCAGCGCGCCGCTCAGCTCCACGCCCTTGATGTCGGCGTTGGTGTACACACGCATACAGGTGTTGCTGAACACATCCTGCACATACTCGGCAGCGGCTTCATCCGGGCAGGCCGAAACGATGGTGGTGGGCATGTCCAGCGCCACCTCTTCCGCATGGGTCGGGCCGGAGAGTGCTACCAGCTTTACCCCCTTGGGGCCGCCCTCACGGTTCAGCTCGTCGGCAATGACCTCAGTCATGGTATATAAGGTTTCCGGCTCCATGCCCTTTGCAACGTCCACAAGGATCTGGCCGTCCGGGATGTAAGGCCGGGCCTTGGCCGTGGTAGAGCGCACAAATACCGACGGCACTGCAAACAGCAGCACATCCTTGCCGGTGCACACTTCCTCAATGCTCTTGGTAAACTGCAGCTCTTCCGGGATCTTCATGCCCGGCAGATTGGGGTGCACCCGCGTAGCGGAAAGGTTCTCCACCTCAGCCGGAAGCGCCGACCACACCTGCACATCATTGCCGCTGACACACAGCATCCGTGCCAGAGCCATGCCCCAGGTACCTGCACCCAGAACGCCAATTTTTTTCTTCGTCACGTTCGTGTCCTCCGTGTCTGCACCGCGCAAAGGGCACTGCGCCCTCTGCGGTGAATTTGCGCCTGTGCCGGGCCAAGCCCGGTGCGCGTTGTTATGTTCATTGTACACGAAAGCCGGTGCGCCGTCAACCGCTTGCCGCATTGCACAAAGTTTTTCAGATGGGTCGTCCGTTTTTGTACACATCACGCGTTTTGAGCAAACCGTTTGCACTCCATCCGGATTCATGCTATAGTATTCTGGTAGGTTTTGTAGGAATTTTAGAAAAAGCCCTTGACTTCAAGCGCACTCCAAGCCTTATAATACCTTTGTTCTTACGATTTACAAAGTATTTGAATACCGTTCTGAGGGAACATTTTTCATGTTTGAAGCATTTCTTTCCAACCGTACGGTCAGCGTGCTGGCGGAGGCCCTGCCCCGTATCCTTACGGCAGGCCTTACCATGACCATCCCGCTCACGCTGGTCTCCTTCTTTTTTGCCATGATCATTGCCGTGGCCGTTGCGCTTGTGCAGTACGCCAATGTGCCGGTGCTGCGGCAGATCGCGCGGTTCTACATCTGGGTCATCCGCGGCACGCCGCTGCTGGTGCAGCTGTTCATCATCTTTTATGGTCTGCCCAGCGTGGGCATCATGCTGGACGCTTTCCCTGCTGCGGTCATCGCCTTTGCCTTCAACGAGGGTGCCTACTGTGCCGAGACCATGCGCGGCGCACTGGAAAGCGTGCCGCAGGGCCAGCTGGAAGCCGGTTACTGCGTGGGTATGAGCTGGTGGCAGATCATGCGCCGCATCGTGCTGCCGCAGGCCCTGCGCACCGCAGTGCCCGCCCTCTCCAACTCGCTCATCGGCATGATCAAGGACACCTCGCTGGCGTCCAATATCACAGTAGCCGAGCTGTTCATGGCCGGTCAGCGCGTGGCCGCCCGCACCTACATCTTCCTGCCCATCTACTGTGAGGTGGCCGTGGTGTATCTGCTGTTCTGCACGGTCATTACCAAGCTGCAGGCACTGCTGGAGCGTCGGCTCAACGCCCACGGCTTCCAGTAAGAAAGGAGTGTGGCAACCATGTCCATGTTAGAGATCAAAAACGTCCACAAATCCTTTTTCACCTACACAAAGCCCCGCCTGCAGGCAGGCATCTTCCACCGGCCCGGTGCACGCAAAGTGACCAGCGAGCTGCAGGTGCTGCGCGGCGTGGACCTGACCGTGGAAAAGGGCGATGTGGTGGCCATCCTCGGCCCCTCCGGCTCCGGCAAGACCACCCTGCTGCGCTGTCTGAACTTTCTGGAGACTGCCGACGCAGGCCAGCTCACCTTTGACGGTGAGACGTTCGACCTTGCCCAGGCCAGCCGTGCCGACATTGCCCGGCTGCGCAAAAAGACGGCCTTTGTGTTCCAGAGCTACAATCTGTTCCGCAACAAGACTGCCCTGCAGAACGTGACCGAGGGCCTCATTATTGCCCGCAAAATGCCCAAAGAGCAGGCGGATGCCGTTGGCATGAAGATGCTGGAAAAGGTGGGCCTTGCCGACCGAGCTGACTACTATCCGCGCCAGCTTTCCGGCGGCCAGCAGCAGCGCGTGGCCATTGCCCGTGCGCTGGCATCTGACCCGGAGATCATCTATTTTGACGAGCCGACTTCGGCCCTTGACCCGGAGCTGACTGGCGAAGTGCTGGCCGTGATGCGGCAGCTGGCCGAAGAGGGCATGACCATGCTGGTGGTCACCCACGAGATGGGCTTTGCCCGCAATGTTTCCTCCAAGACCGTTTTCATGGAGAACGGCGTGGTAGTGGAGCAGGCTCCCTCGCATGAGTTTTTCGCCAACCCCAAAGAGGAGCGCACCCGCGAATTTTTGCGGAAGATCGCTCACACCGAGTAAGGTTTAACCAACTCCCCCAGTCTGCTTCGCAGACAGCCCCCTCCGGGATGGGGCCTTTGGCAAAACCAGAAAGTCTCCCTCTTTGCCTGAAGGAGTTTATTTCACAAATATTTTTATAGAGGAAAGGGAATCCAACTATGAAACGCAGAACCTTTATTTCTCTTATGAGCGTTATGGCCGCTGCCGGCGTGCTGACTCTGTCCGGCTGCTCCAATTCTTCCGGCAGCACCGCTGCTTCCGGCACGGCCGCCTCTGTGGCTCCTGCTGCCGGCGACCAGCTGTCCAACATCCAGTCCAGCGGCAAGCTGATCGTTGCACTGGAAGGCGCATGGCAGCCCTGGAGCTACCACGACGAATCCGATACTCTGGTGGGCTACGATGTGGAAGTCTCCCGCGCCATTGCCGAAAAGCTGGGCGTGGAGCCGGAGTACGTCGAAAGCGACTGGGACAGCCTGTTTGCCGGTCTGGACGCAGGCCGCTACGACATCGTGTGCAACGGCGTGGAAGTGACCGACGAGCGCGCCAAGACCTATGATTTCACCGAGCCCTACGGCTACATCCACACTGCCCTTGCCGTCCGCAAGGATAACGACGAGATCACCAGCTTTGAAGACCTGAAGGGCAAGACCACCGCCAACAGTCTGGCTTCCACCTACATGGAGCTGGCCGAGAGCTATGGCGCCACCGTGCAGGGCATCGACACGCTGGAAGAGACCATCCAGCTGCTCACCGCAGGCCGCATCGACGCCACCCTGAACGCTGATGTCTCCTTCTACGATTACCTGAACGTCCACCCGGACGCAGATTTCAAGCTGGTGGCCCAGACCGAGGATGCATCCCACGTTGCCATTCCTCTGCGCAAGGGTGATGCCAGCGCTACCCTGCTGGATGCCATCAACACCGCCATCGATGATCTGCGTGCCGACGGCACCCTGAAGGAGCTGAGCGAGAAGTATTTCGGTCAGGATATTTCTGCGGAGAACTGAATCATTTGAATGCCCTCCGCTTTGCTCTGGGCATTTTCAGTGGAAAATTTATTTTAATATTGCAAACCCCGGCAGACTACGGTCTGCCGGGGTTTGCCTTTTCACGGGAAGGACCGTAACCGGCAAATGCATCAATCGCGTTTTCTTCAGCTCTGCACATTCATTGCATCTGAATGCAAAAAGCTCTCCCTTTCGGGAGAGCTGGCATCGCGCAGCGATGACTGAGAGGGTTTTATTCGTGAAAATACTCGTAGATGGTCTGTGCCGTCTGTTTTCCCACGCCGGGGGTGTTTTCCAGCTGGTCAGGCGTGGCTTCCTTCACCGCGCCCACGCTTTTGAACTGGGCCATCAGCGCCTTGGCCGTTTTGGGGCCGATGCCGGGGATCTCCGTCAGGGTGGAGGAATAACTCTTCTGCTTCATCTGCTGCTTGCGGTAGGCATTGGCAAAGCGGTGGGTCTCGTCCTGAATGGCCGTGATAAAGGTAAAGGTGCCCCGGTTCATATTGATGGCAATTTCCCGGCCGTCGCTGTCCACAATGGCGCGGGTGCGGTGGTGGTCGTCCTTCACCATGCCGTAGAGCGGCACATCCGCAAGGGCAGTCCCGGCCAATGCTTCTTTTGCCGCACTCACCTGCCCCCTGCCGCCGTCCATCAAAAGCAGATCCGGCTTCTGCCCGAACCAGTTGCTGCAGGGTTCTCCCTTTTTTGCAAGCTCTGCGTACTTTTCGTACTCTGCCGCCCGCCGGGAGACAGTCTCTGCCAGTGATGCATAGTCGTCAGTGCCCGCAACGGTCTTCATCTTGAACTTGCGGTAACCCGCCTTATAGGGCTTGCCATCCCTGAAGGTGACCATGCCGCAGACGCTGGAGCCATCGCCCCAGTTGGAGATATCGTAGCTCTCAATGGCCCGGGGCGGCTTTGCAAGGCCCAGCACCTGCGCCAGCTCGTCCAGCAGCTTTTCCTCCCGGGCATAGCGGCCGCTCTCCCGGGCAAGACGCTCCACCGCGTTGGTATGGGCCATCTCCACCAGATGGGCCTTATCGCCGCGCTGGGGCACATACAGCTGCACCTCACTGCCGCGCTTTTCGTTCAGCGCCTGCTGCAAAGCGTCGCTGTCCGGCGGCAGCTCGTCCACCGCAATAATCTTGGGGATCTGTTCGTCATCCAGATAATATCGGGGCAGAAATTCCTCCCGCACGGCGGCAATGTCCGAAGTATCGTGGAACAAAAACTCCCGCTTATCGGTCAGCCGTCCGTCCCGGAAGCGCAGCACCGCCGCACACACGCTGTCCGGCGTGCCTGCCAGCGCCACCACGTCCATCTCCACATCCGGGTCCACAATGACCTTCTGCCCGGCGCTCACCTTGGTGATGGCTGCGATCTGGTCCCGCAGCAGGGCCGCCGTCTCAAATTCCAGCCGGTCCGAGGCCTCCTGCATCCGCTCGTTGAGGATCTTCAGGATGTCCTTTTTGCCGTAGCGGATCAGGTGCACAGCGCTCTTGACGGCCTGATTGTAGTTTTCGCAGCTGATCCTGCCGCTGCACACTGCCATGCACTTGCCGATGTGGGCGTTCAGGCAGGGCCGTCCTTTGCCGATCTCCTGCGGGAAGCGCTTATTGCACCTTGGCAGCAGAAAGGCATCCATGGCGGTTTCTGCCATCTGCCGCGCCGCAAAGCTGGAGGTATAGGGGCCGATATACTCAGCATCGTCCTCCTCCTTTTGCAGCACGAAGGAGAGCCGGGGCCATGGCTCCTTTGTCACCTTGATATAGCTGTAGCCTTTATCATCCTTGAGCAGGATGTTATACTTCGGCGTGTGGGCCTTGATCTGGCTGGCTTCCAGCACCAGCGCTTCAAACTCGCTCTGGCAGACGATCACGTCAAAGGCATAGGCATGGGCGATCATCTGGCTGACCTTGTTGTCGTGGGGCACGCCCTCGCGGAAATACTGGCTCACCCGGATGCGCAGCCGCTTTGCCTTGCCGATATAAATGATGGTGTCCGTCTTATCCCGAATGATATACACGCCGGGCAGCAGCGGCAGCATACAGGCTTTCTGATACAGTTCAGCTTTGGTCATGGATTCTCCTTGAAAAACAAAAAGCGGCAGGTTCCCCCGCCGCTCCATTTATAGACACAAATTACTCAGCAAAACCGGACTCCACCAGCTTGATCAGGCCGTCAACAGCAGCCTGCTCATCAGCGCCGTCAGCGATGATGCGGATGGTGGTACCGCCCACGATGCCCAGAGACAGAACGCCCAGCAGGCTCTTTGCGTTCACGCGGCGTTCTTCCTTCTCGACCCAGATGGAAGACTTGAACTCGTTAGCCTTCTGGATGAAGAAGGTAGCCGGACGAGCGTGCAGACCAACCTGATTTTCAACGGTAACTTCTTTCACGTACATAGTAAAGCGCTCCTATCTAATATCGTTTTGGGTATAGAATCTGTATCCTGTGCCTGTTGCGTTACGATTATTTTAGCGCAAGTCGAAACGGTTGTACAGCCCCCCGGCGCATTTTTGGCGGTTTCTCCAATGAAAAGCGGCCCATTTTTCATTATTTATACAAAGATAATAAAATTATTCCCCGAAGGTTAGAGGGTAGATACAAAAGTTTTCAACATTTTTTCGACCATCGGGCAATATCTCGGCCGTTTTTGTGCGTTTCCAGCACCATACCCTCTGGCCCGAGCATCCATTTTCGTGTCTTTTTCGCTGTCCGATGCACCTGCAGCTGCCGCCCGGAGTTACTTCTGTGCGCTGCCCTCGTACCGCATCCAGACCAGAGCACACTTTTTCACCACAGCCGGATATTGCTCCGGCGTGAACTCCAGCTCGGTGCCGCTGGTCAGCTTCCAGCCCATGCGGGTGTAAAGCGCTATGGCGCGGGTGTTGGTGTTCAGCACGCTCAGCACCGGGTGCTCGTGCTCGCTGAGCTTCCTGCGGGCAAAGTCCAGCATCTTCATGCCAATGCCCCTGCCGCGGGCTTTTTCAGTGACGAACAGATGTTCGATGTGCCCCACCTTGTGGTTGATGCTCACGATGCCGTCCGGCACATCCTTGGTGGTGTGCAGGTAGCACACCCAGCCTGCGGCCTTTTCCTGCCGCAGCTGCAAAAGATATTCTTCCTCGTTGAGGCTGGCACAGTATTCCGGGGTCCAGTTCTCGGCACAGGTGGTGCGGCGGCCCTCCACAAAGATGCGGGCGGCAGCAGCAAACTGCTCGTCGGTCTTGACAAGGCGCATGTTCTCGCCGCGCTTCCACTTGGGCAGCTCGGTCACAGGGTGGGTCTCACACCACTTCTCGTACAGCTCCGGGCGGCGCAGGCGGGTGCGCTCCCGGCTCTGTTCCCCGCGCCATGCATCGATCTTCTGGTGGTCGCCGCCCAGCAGCACCTGCGGCACGGCGCGGCCTTCCCACACCTCGGGACGGGTGTATTGGGGATACTCCAGCAGGCCGTCCCAGTAGCTTTCTTCCTCGTAGCCCTTCTGCTCAGCCAGCACGCCGGGCTTCAGGCGCAGCACACTGTCCGCCACCACAAGGCTGGCCAGCTCGCCGCCGGTGAGGATGTAGTCACCGATGGAGATTTCTTCATCCGCAAAAGCATCGATCACACGCTCGTCGATGCCCTCATAGTGGCCGCATACCAGTGTCAGGTTATCGTACTGGGCCAGCCGCTTTGCGTGTTCCTCGGTGTAGCGTTGGCCGCCTGCCGTCAGGAACACGATATGCGGGGCCGGACGGCCCTGTGAAGCCACTTCCTGCTGCACAGCACGCAGGCAGTCTGCGATGGGCTGAGCGTACAGCACCATGCCGCAGCCGCCGCCGTAGGGGTAATCGTCGGTCTGCTTCTGTTTGTTCAGGGTGTAGTCCCGGATCTGGTGGCAGTGGGTCTCAATAAAGCCCTTCTTTGCCGCGCGCCCGATGATGCTGGCATCCAGCACCTGCTGGCACATTTCCGGGAACAGGGTCACGATGTCCACACGCATTCCCATGGCTCACTCTTCCTCCCGTTCGCTGTCAAAGTCATCGTCCAGCAGGCCCGGAATGGGGGTGACGAGGAGATAGCCCTCCGGCGGGTTGCGCTCTTTCAAAAAAGCATCCACGCCCGGGAACATGTATTCCTTGCCGTTCGATGCTTTGACGGTGTAGATATCCTGTGCACCGGGGTGATCCACGCTGGTCACAACGCCGTACACCCTGCCGTTGTCGGCATCCCGCACTTCGCACCCGATCAGGTCGGCCACATACCAGCGGCCTGCGGGCAGGGTGGCATCATTGCGGTCAAAGTAGAACACCTGCCCCCGCAGCGCACGGGCAGCATCCATATCGTCCACGCCTTCCAGCTGCAGCAGAGCCATCTGGCCCTGTGCGCGGATGGACACGATCTTATAGGCCCTGCCGCCCTGTGCCGAGGGGTACAGCCTGCCCACCTTTTTCAGAAAGTTGACGCCGTCGCACCAAAGCTCCAGCTTCATTTCGCCGCGCACGCCGTGGGTGGTCACGACCTTGCCCGCTTCCAGATATTGCTGCATAATCTTGCTCCTATAATCAAAAAGGCCCCTTGCCGCAAGGGCAAAGGGCCTGTAGGGTGCTCAGTCGATCTCAACAAGGACCTTTTCATCGACCCGCACAGCAGCCGCGCGCATCACCACACGAATGGCTTTTGCGATCCGGCCCTGCTTGCCGATGACACGGCCCATATCTCCCTCTGCCACGCTCAGGTGGTAGACGATGGTGCCGTCCTCGCGAGGCTCGTCCACCGTGACCTTAACGGCTTCCTTATCCTCCACGAGACCGCGGGCAACTGCCAGCAACAGCTCCTGCATGAGTCAGCCCTCCCTACTTACAGAACGTTGGACTTCTTCAGCAGGACGCGAACGGTATCAGTGGGCTGTGCGCCGTTGGCGATCCACTGCTTTGCCTTCTCAGCGTCGATCTTGATCTCGGAAGGCTCCTTGTTGGGATCGTAGGTGCCGATCTCTTCGATGAAACGGCCGTCACGGGGGAAGCGGCTGTCAGCAACAACAACACGATAGAAGGGAGCCTTCTTGGCGCCAACGCGGCGCAGACGAATCTTAACTGCCATGGTAAATATCCTCCAAAAATTGTTTTGTGCGGCCCTTGCGGGCGCATGTTGATTATATTGTACAAACCCGCAAGGGGGTTGTATCACAAAAATTATTTCAGTCCGCGGAAGGCATTGGGGTTGCCCATCATGCCGCCCAGACGGCGGGCAAAGCCCTTAGGGCTTTTCTTGAACTGCTTCATCATCTTCTGCATCATCTCAAACTGCTTGAGCAGCTTGTTCACGTCGGCCACGGTGGTACCGCTGCCGGCCGCGATGCGGCGCTTGCGCTTGGGGTTGATGATGGAGGGCTTCTCGCGTTCTTCCTTGGTCATGGAATAGATCATGGCCTCGATGCGGTCGAACGCCTTTTCATCGACCTGACTGGGATCGATGCCGCTGCCGCCGGGCAGCATGCTCAGCATCGCGCCTGCACCGCCCATCTTGCGGATCTGTGCGAACTGGTCCAGCATGTCGTTCATGTCGAACTTGTTCTCCATCATCCGCTTGGCGGTCTCTTCGGCAGCCTTTTCGTCGGCCGTCTCCTGCGCGCGCTCGATCAGGCTCAGCACATCGCCCATGCCAAGGATGCGGCTTGCCATGCGGTCCGGGTGGAACACATCCAGATCGTCCAGCTTTTCGCCGGTGCCCTGGAACTTGATGGGCTTGCCGGTGACGGCCAGCACCGAAAGTGCCGCACCGCCGCGGGTATCGCCGTCGGTCTTGGTGAGGATGATGCCGTCGATGCTCACCTTCTCGTTGAAGGTCTTGGCAACGTTCACGGCATCCTGACCGGCCATGGCATCCACCACCAGCAGGGTCTCATCCACAGGAACGGCTTCCTTGATGTCCACCAGCTCCTGCATGAGCACATCGTCGATCTGCAGACGGCCGGCGGTATCCAGGATCACGATATCATTGCCGTAATCCTTGGCGTGTGCCAGCGCCTTCTTTGCAATTTCCGGCGGCTTTGCGCCCGGCAGCGTGAACACCGGTGCGCCCGCCTGTTTGCCCACCACCTGCAGCTGATCGATGGCCGCAGGGCGGTAAATATCGCAGGCCACCAGCATGGGGCGGCGGCCCTGTTTGATAAAGTACTTTGCCAGCTTTGCGGCGTGGGTGGTTTTACCGTTGCCCTGCAGGCCGCAGAGCATGATGATCGTCTGGCCCTTGTTCTTGATGTTCAGGCGGGCCGCTTCGCTGCCGCCCATCAGGGCAACCAGCTCTTCGTTGACGATCTTGACCACCTGCTGTGCCGGGGTCAGGCTTTCCATGACCTCCTGACCCATGGCGCGCTCGGACACCTTTGCGCAGAAGTCCTTGGCAACCTTGTAGTTGACATCGGCTTCCAGCAGGGCCATGCGCACCTCACGCATCGCGGCCTTGATATCTGCCTCGGTCAGCTTGCCGTGACCGCGCAGCTTTTTGAACACACCGGCAAGGCGGTCGGTAAGGGATTCAAATGCCATTGTACGGTGCTCCTTTCACAGGTTTCAGCTCTCGTTTGCTTCGTCGATGGAGCGGATGAGCCTTAACATTTTGGTCAGCTGGTGTTCGTACTCGGTGGTGGTCAGGCCCTGCGGGCCGGTGCACTCGAACCGTGCATCGATCACCATTTGCTCCAGCTCTTCCAGCTTCTGCTGCACGCGGCGGTAACGCGCCGCAAAGCCGACCTTTTCCTCCAGCTCCTTCAGCGCGTTCTCGCCATGCTTGATGGCATCCCGCGCACCCTGACGGGTGATGCCGAAGTTCTCGCCGATCTCGCTCAGCGAAAGGTCATCGTTGTAATACTGGCGCAGCATTTCGCGCTGTTTCTCGGTGAGCACCTCGCCGTAAAAGTCCAGCAGATAGCCCATTTCCAGATCTTTTGCCATCCTCTGATCCCCCGGTTTTGTGCCTGTACTTTCGAGAAGTGATGTAAAGTTCATTTGCTTTACGGATGAAGTATAGCAGATGCACCGCATCCTGTCAAGAGCCTTTCGGAGATTTTTCCAGAAAATCCGCCAAAAATTCGCCGTTTTTGCTAAAACGCATCTTGACGCGCGCAGTCCTTTTGCGTTAGGATAATATTGTTGTATCCCATGAAAGGAGGGTCTTCGTGCCGATCTACCCCAATTTTTACCAGACGCTCAGCGCCTGCCCCATCGTGGAGCTGCGCGGCTATGCTGCCGCCTGCGGGCTGAAGGGACGGCTGTATGCCTATCTGGACTTTGCAGGCCCCACCGGCACGGCCCGGGACGGCCTTGCCGAAGGGATGCTGGCCCTTGCCATTGAAAAAAAGAAGCTGATCTCCGGCCAGCCCATCATTGAAGCGGCCTCCGGCCCGTTTGCCGCTGCGCTCACGCTGGCGGGCCTGACCGCCGGTCACCCGGTGGTTCTGGTGATGCCGGAGGATGCCCCCGCCCTGCGGCAGGAGACCCTGCTGCGGCTGGGTGCGCAGATCCGCCATAGCCCGGCCCGCAGCGGTGTGAACGGTGCCCGCCGTCTGGCGGCACAGACCGCCGCCGCCAACGGCTGGTACTACATGGACTGGCTTGCCAACGATGATAACCCGGAGTACCACCGCCGCGTTACCGGCCCTGCCATTGTGCAAAGCATCGCGCGGGAGGGCAAAAGCGCTGTGGACGCTATCGTGATCGGCGTGGGCAGTGGCGGCACCGTGACCGGTGTGGGCGAGACCATCAAGGCATGGACGAACGATGTGCGCATCGCCGCCGTGGAGCCTTACGAATCGCAGGCGCTGGGCGGCGGCCTGACCGGCCCCCACGGCATCAGTGATTTGGGCTACGGCTTTGTGCCGGAAAACTTCAACGCCTATGTGGTGGACAACGTGGTGGCGGTGAACACCACCGATGCGCAGCGGGCCGCGCAAAAGGTGCTGCGCACCGATGCCATCCCGGCTTCGGTGGCATCCGGTGCCGTTTTGCAGGCGGCCGCACAGCTCATCCATGTAGGTGCCAGCCGCTCTGCCCTTGCCATCCTGCCCGGACGGCAGATCGTAAATACATTATAAGGAGAGATCATAGCGTTCCCATGACAAACGACATGACAAAGGGAGCCATTACACCGCTCCTGATTCGTTTTACCATTCCGCTGGTACTTGGCAACCTGTTCCAGCTCACCTACAACGCCGCCGACAGCATCATCGTGGGCAAGTTCGTGGGCGAGGAAGCCCTTGCCGCCGTCGGCACCTCCAATCCGCTCATGACTCTGGCCATCCTGTTTATCAACGGCATGTGTCTGGGTGCCGGCATTCTGGTCAGTACCGCATTCGGTGCCGGTAATACCCAGCTGATGGAGCATCAGGTGTCCACCACCGCCATTGCAGGCACCGTGTTCTCGCTGGCATTCTCGGCGCTGTGCGTCATTCTGGCCACGCCCCTGCTGCAGCTGATGCAGGTGCCCGCCGATATCCTGCCCATTGCGGTCAGCTACCTGCGCATCGTGTTTGCAGGCCTGATCTTCACCTTCTTCTATAACTTCCTTGCCGCCACCATGCGTGCACTGGGCGACAGCAAGAGTGCCCTGTATTTCCTGATGATCAGCTCTGTGCTGAACATCGGCGGCGACCTGTTCTTTGTGCAGGTGCTGAACTGGGGCAGCAACGGCTGCGCCCTTTCCACCGTGGTCAGCGAAGCACTGTGCTGCGTGCTGTGCGTACTGTACATCCGCTGGAAGGTGCCCATCCTGCAGCTGGGCAGGCGTTGGCTGGTGTTTGATGGCAAGCTGCTGCGCAAAACGGTCAGCTACGGCTGGGCCAGCGCCATGCAGCAAGCCACCGTGCAGCTTGGCAAGATCGCGGTGCAGGCCATCGTGAACACCATGGGTGTCAACGCTATGGCTGCCTTTACCGCTGCTTCCCGCATTGACGACTTTGCCTATACCCCGCAGCAGAACATCGGCCACGCCATGACCACCCTCATGGCGCAGAACCGGGGTGCCGGCAAGCACGACCGTGTGAAGCAGGGCTTCCACTGCGGTATGCGCATCGAGGCCGCTTACGGCGTGCTGATCGCCGTTGTATGCTTTGCCGGTGCGCCCTTTATCATGAAGCTGTTCGTCACCGACCCGGAGGTCGTCCATCTGGGCGTGCGCTTCCTGCGCACGGTTTCCCTGTTCTACCTGATGCCCGCTTTCACCAATGGCATTCAGGGCTTCTTCCGCGGCATTGGCGATCTGAAGGTCACGCTGGTGTCCAGCACTTTCAACATGGTGTTCCGTGTGGCGGCAGCTGCGGTGTTCGTGCTGGTGTGGAAAATGGAGATCGAAGCTCTGCCTTACAGCTATGCGGTGGGCTGGGTCGTCATGCTGCTCTACGAGCTGCCCATGCTGGTTCGGTATCTGCGCAGCCATGGAGACGAATTATAATCGTTTTATTTGATTTGTGATACGAAAAAGGCTCTGCGTCGCAAGGATGCAGAGCCTTTTTCGTATTAAACTTACTTGCGGCTTGCCAGCAGATTCTCGATCTTCTTCAGCGGATCGATGATGCTGGAAACGGACATATCGTGGTTCAGAGCCACCACAAAGTAGGCGGCGTACTTGGAAACATCCACATCCACATACCAGTCGCGGGTGAGCAGCTCAGGCATCCGGTAGGTCAGGTTGGTGCCCACAACATAGGTCAGCTTGCCCTCGGCCACAGCCTTGTCGAACTTCTCCAGACCGCTGGTGAACAGGGGGAAGGTGGCGTTGGCGATGATGTTGGCAGCGCCGCGCTCCTTCAGGTTGCTGGCGACCTCCAGCATGCTCTCGCCGGAAGCAATGATGTCGTCTGCGATAAAGACGGTCTTGCCTTCCACGCTCTCGCCCAGATACTCGTGGGCCACGATGGGGTTGCGGCCGTTGACCACGCGGGTGTAGTCGCGGCGCTTATAGAACATGCCCAGATTGCAGCCCAGCACGCTGGAGAAGTACATGTTGCGGTTCATGGCGCCCTCGTCCGGGCTGACCACGGTAAACTTGCTCTTATCAAAGGAGAGGTCCGGGTCCTTCTTCAGCAGGCTCTTCAGCACCTGATAGGTGGGCATTGCGTTATCAAAGCTCATCAGCGGCACAGCGTTCTGCACGCGGGGGTCATGAGCATCAAAGGTGATGATGTTGCGCACACCCATGGTCTGCAGCTCCTGCAGGGCCACAGCGCAGTCCAGACTTTCGCGCACCACACGGCGATGCTGACGGCCGCCGTACAGGCTGGGCATAATGACCGACACACGGTGTGCCTTGCCGGCCACTGCCTGGATCAGGCGCTTCAGGTTGGCGAAGTGATCGTCCGGAGACATGTGGTTCTCGTAGTTGAACAGCTTGTAGGTCACACTGTAGTTGCCGGGATCGACCACGATGAAGATATCGTCGCCGCGCACCGACTCCTTCACCAGACCCTTGGCATCGCCACTCTGGAAGCGGGGGCAGTCGCAAGGAATAATGAAGGTCTCTTTGTCAATTCCGGCGGCCTTGGCCCAGCGGACCAGATGCTTGTCGATCAGGCCGGTCAGTTCCTCTGCACCGGGGCAGGAGATCAGCCGCATATCTGCCACGCTGGGCTGCTCAAAGAACGACTTCGGGGAAATTTCAATAGACATAGTCATAACTCCTTATTGCTGTTTACGATCCGTATCATGCACACAAGAGCGCATATCTAGTTTTATTTTATCACATTTCGTCGATTCTGCCATATCAATTTGTTTCATGTCAGGATTTTCTGCGCCTTGCACAGCTGTTTTTCTTTTTTCTCAAAGAGAATGTGTGTTTTCGACAAAAAGACAGCCGATTCTTTGCCATTTCGCAAATTTCGGCTGATTTTCGTGGAAAAGTAAGACTTTTCTTTGCCTGAGCAGTCTGCCGGGATCGCTCTTCCGGGAGATAAAAATGCAGTGTGCCGGGCAGCGGAGATGCTGCTGTTTTCGCTCGTTCGCCCTCCCCGGCAGAGCCGCAAAAACAAAGGCATCTGCAGCAAATTTGCTGAGCTTCAGAAGCTCAGAAGCGATCGTTGCAGATGCCTTCTTATTTTATATGATTGCGATAGGTGCTTTGTGTTCCGCTTACAGGGCAGCAACCGCAGCCTTCAGGGCATCCACGCGGTCGGTGTTCTCCCACTTCACGCCCAGATCCTCGCGGCCCATGTGGCCGTATGCGGCCAGCTTGCGGTAGATGGGCTTGCGCAGGTCGAGTTCGCGGATGATGGCGGCGGGGGTCAGGTCAAAGACCTTTTCCACAGCCTGCTCGATCTTCTCATCCGAGACGGTGCCGGTGCCAAAGGTATCCACCATGATGGACACAGGCTTTGCCACGCCGATGGCGTAGGCCACCTGCACTTCGCACTGCTTTGCCAGACCCGCAGCCACAATGTTCTTTGCCACCCAGCGGGTCGCATAGGCTGCGCTGCGGTCCACCTTGCTGGGGTCCTTGCCGGAGAAGGCACCGCCGCCGTGGCGTGCATAGCCGCCGTAGGTGTCCACGATGATCTTGCGGCCGGTCAGGCCGGTGTCACCCTGCGGGCCGCCCACAACGAAGCGGCCGGTGGGGTTGATGTAGTACTTGGTGTTCTCGTCCAGCAGCTCGGCGGGGATGGTGGCCTTGATGACCTTTTCCATCACGTCTGCACGCAGCTGTTCCATGCTGACGCTGTCGCTGTGCTGGCTGGAGATGACCACAGCATCCACACGCACGGGCTTGTTGTTCTCATCGTACTCCACAGTGACCTGGCTCTTGCCATCCGGACGCAGATAGTCCATCTCGCCGTTCTTGCGCACCTCGGTCAGGCGCTTTGCCAGCTTGTGAGCCAGACTGATGGGCATAGGCATCAGCTCCGGGGTCTCATCGCAGGCATAACCGAACATCATGCCCTGATCGCCTGCACCGCCCACCTGATCGTTGGTGCCCAGTGCGATGTCGGGGCTCTGGCCGTCGATGTTGGAGATGACGGCACAGGTGTCGGCATCAAAGCCGAACTTTGCGCGGGTGTAGCCGATATCTGCCACCACCTCGCGGACGACCTTCTGGAAATCCACATAGCAGTTGGTGGTGATCTCGCCCATGATGTGCACAAGGCCCGTGGATGCACAGGTCTCGCAGGCCACGCGGGCATTGGGGTCGTGGGTCAGAATTTCGTCCAGAATGGCATCCGAGATCTGGTCGCAGATCTTGTCGGGATGTCCTTCGGTGACGGACTCAGAAGTAAACAGGTGTCTTGCCATTTGTTTTGCCTCCTAAAGTTTTTACAGCAGGGTGTGTATTTCTTGCTCCAACATTCCGTTCAAGCTTTTTTGCGCGAAAAATAAAAGCGCCCAGAGCCCGAAAGCTCTGAGCGTTGCACTCTTATCTCTCGGTTTCCCGCAGGATTTGGCACCTTGCGCTCACGCGCAGGTTGTCGGGCTTCACAGGGCCTGTCCCCTCAGCCGCTCTTGATAAGTCGGTATTCAGTTGGTACGTTCAGTATTCTATCATTGCTTCGTCAGATTGTCAAGAAGAGTATCACTCTTTTTAGACATTATTCTGAAATTGATGGAGCGTTCCCCTGCTCCGGTACGGCATGGCCGTTCCGGGCGGCGTGGAAAGCGCGCTTTTCCGCATACATCCGCTCGTCCAGTTCCGCCAGAAATTTCTCCACGCTGCCGCCCTCATACTTTGCCACACCGGTGGAGAAAGACAGCTGAAAGCTGCCCGCCGGGGCGGCGGCGTTATAGCGCTGCACCCGCTGCTCGATGGCGGCACAGATCTTATTCAGGATCTCCTCCGAGCCGTGCCGGATCAGCACCATGAACTCATCGCCGCTTATGCGGATGGCTACCGAGTTTGCCACCAGCGCCCCGGACAGGATGTGACCGATCTCCTGAATGGCGCGGTCGCCCGCACCATGACCATAGGTGTCGTTGATCTCCTTGAAGCAGTTCACGTCCATCATGATGCCGTAAATATCCTTTTCCTGCGTGGCGTGGATGCGCTCCAGACAGTAGTTCATGTACTTGCGGCCAAACAGGCCGGACAGCTCGTCGATATAGCTGCGCAGACTGCGGAGCTGACTGTCCACAAACACAAAGGCGATGGCCACCGACAGCCAGCCGAAGGCCATACCGTAGAACGCACCCTGCAGCACCGTGCCCACCGCACAGGTGATCACAAAGTAGTACACCGAGAAAAACTCCACCGTAACGCCATCGCGCTTGGCCTTATGCACCTGCCACACGCTCTCGGCATAATAGCCGAACAGCAGCAGGTAAAGCAAACTGTTCAGCGGACCGCGATGGTAAACGTTGTCCGCGGAGATGGTAAAGATCCATCCTGTGCCGAAAAGGTTCGCCGCCAGCAGCGCCAGAACAGCCAGCAGCGGCGCGCCCAGAAGCAGATGTCTTCTGCGCAGGCGTCCGGTGCTGCGGTAGACCCGGAAGTCCACATACAAACACCACGCAAAGCCCACGCTCACGGTAGCGCCGGTGCAGACGGTGTTCATGAGGTACAGCCAGAACCGGCTTGCCGCGCCGGGCACGCCGTCCAGCAGAAAGCTGATCGTTTCTGTCGCCTGTGCCAGCAGAGTCACCACCAGCATCCGGCAGAACAGCTCACTTCCAACACTGTTTTTACTCTCGCCGCGCACCCGCAGCAGAAACAGAAAGCATACCAGCACCGCCCCTGTGCCATTGGCCACAAGGATCTCGGGTATATTCATTGCATTTCCTCCCCTGCCCGCCTTATCCCACAAGGCAGACTGCCCCTGTTTTATACAGTATCTATCTGTATTATATACCCTGCCGCGCCCTGCTTGCAAGGCTTGGTATCAAAAAGGGCCGCTGCACAGCAATTTGTGCAGCGGCCCTTGGGAAAACCAAACGATCCAGAACAGCCTCCGCGTGCGCTCTGGTTCTGTTCTGCGGAAATATTATTTATAATTGCTTTTTTCGCAGAAAGATCAATAGCCCTTTGCCTGCTCGCCGTTCAGAATTTTGACAGCGCGGGAGGTGCCCAGACGGTCAGCACCCAGCGCAAGGAAGGTCTCCATGTCCTCCACGGTAGAAATGCCGCCGGCAGCCTTGACCTTGCAGCGGCCATGCACGCCCTTGACCATCAGCTCCACATCGTGGAAGTTTGCGCCTGCGGTGGAGAAGCCGGTGCTGGTCTTGATGTAGTCCGCGCCTGCCTCGCAGACGATATCGCACATCTTTTCCTTTTCCTCGTCGGTCAGCAGGCAGGTCTCGATGATGACCTTCAGGACCTTGTCGCCCACCGCCTGCTTCACGGCGCGGATGTCCTCGCGCACGGCATCGTACTCCTTGTTCTTCAGGCGACCGATGTTGATGACCATGTCCACCTCGGCGGCACCATTCTCAATGGCAGTCTTGGCTTCAAACGCCTTGCTGGCGGTATCCATGGCACCCAGAGGGAAGCCTACCACGCAGCATACCGGGATGCGGCCCGCCATATACTCCACCGCCTGCCTGACGTAGCAGGTGTTGATGCAGACGGATGCGGTGTGGTTTGCAATGGCTTCGTCACACAGGGTCTGGATCTGGGGCCAGGTGGCCTCCGGCTTCAGCAGGGTGTGATCGACATGGGAGAGAATTTCTTCACGAGTCATGTTTGTTTCTCCTTTTTACTTGCTGGCACGGCGCACCTTCGCCATGCCGACAGCACTCAGGGCAATTGCAGTTGCTGAGACCGTTGCACCAATGATGCCCAGCACCAGACCGGAGACCAGAAATGCAAAACCTTTCAGACCACGCTTCATAAAACCGTACCTCCTAAATTATATTGGATATTTTCTCCGCCTGCGGCGGAGAAAATATCTCACTTGCGATTTTTAAAGATGATCAGCTTGCTGAACACATAGTTCAGCACGATCACCAGTACATTGGAAAAGACCTTCACGGCAAAGCCCCACAGTGCCTGCGCATTGTAGCGGCTGGTAACGAAGATTGCCGTGGGGCCGTCTGCACCGCCGATGACGGCAATGGCGGCAGAGCCATCCGTGACCCCCGCCGGTGTGCCTGCATAGGAGGCTGCCATCTGGATGGCCGTATCCGGGCCAAGCCAGTGGGCCACCACGCTCAGCACCCCCTGCATCAGCTCGTCCATCAGCGCTGCACCCTGCGCAGCCAGCAGATTGCCCAGCACCAGCATAATTGCAGTGTCTAGCAGCATTGTACCCAGACGACAGGTGACGAATGCACCAAATTCTCTCGCCATGGCCTTGCCCTGCGTTTTGCTGCGGAACACAAAGGCGCGGTTGGTGCAGTAGGCAAACAGGATGCAGATGATGTTATCCAGCACATTGCCCCAGCTGTTGGCGGCTGTATAGCCAAACAGCTTGTTGAACAGCGCATACAGCACAATGTTCAGCAAGGTGCACAGCACGCCGAAAACCAGATAGCTCAGCACTTCCCAGTGTTTCTTGAAAAAATTTATCATAGTTCGTCAAACCCTCTCCGTCCGCTCGCGCTGCTCGCGTCCACCTCTCCCGAAGGGCGAGGTTTTATTGCGGGCGCGGCGAGCCTGCCCTCTTTTGCCAAAAGCTCTCCCCTTCGGGGGAGCTGTCACCGCAGGTGACTGAGAGGGTTCTCTCCTTAACAAAAACAGCCCCGCCGCCGTTTTCCCGGCAACGGGGCTGTTGATCGCATTGTGTCAGAAGCTTTTCTTCCGAACGAAAGGCTGATTACTCAGCGTCGTCGTTCAGCAGGGCCTTCATAGACAGGCTGATGCGCTTCTTGTCGAAGTCGACATCCAGCAGCCTCACATCGACCATATCGCCGACCTTCAGTACGTCAGAGACCTTCTCAACGCGGTCATTGCTGATCTCGCTGATGTGGACCAGACCATCAACACCCGGCAGGATGCGGACGAATGCACCGAACTTGGTCAGGGAGACGACCGGAGCATGGAAGGTGCTGCCGATGGGGTAGTTGTTCTTCAGCTGCTCCCAGGGGTTGTCCTCGGCCTTCTTGTAGCCCAGAGAGACCTTGTGGTTCTCGGTGTCGATGTCCTTCACATACACTTCGATGGTGTCACCAACGGAGACGACCTCGGAGGGATGCTTGATGCGGTTCCAGCTCAGCTCGCTGATGTGGCACAGACCGTCCACACCGCCGATATCGACGAATGCACCGTAAGAAGTCAGGCTCTTGACAACGCCGGTGTAGGTCTTGCCCACCTCAACGTTTGCCCAGAACTCTTCACGCTTTGCCTTGTTCTGCTCAGCGGTCACCTTGTTGATGCTGCCGACGATCTTGCGGCCGGAGCACTCGGTGACAACCAGCTGAACGTGCTGGCCAACCAGAGCGGTGTAGTCCTCATCACGGCGCATAGTAGCCTGAGAACGAGGAACGAACACCTTGACGCCCTTGACGTTGACCACAACGCCGCCCTTGTTGAACTCGGTGACATCGCCTTCGACGACCTCGCCGGACTCAGCGGCCTTAGCGATCTCTTCCATGCCCTTGCGAGATGCGAGCTTCTTGCGGGAGAGCTGGATGACGCCATCCTGATCCATAACCTTCTCGACGATGAGGTCCAGCTCATCGCCAACCTTCACCAGGTCTTCGACCTTGGCGGAGGAATCATCGGTCAGCTCGCTCAGCTTGACAAAGCCGGTCTGCTTCGCTCCGATATCCACCTGGATCTCGTTGGCAGAGATGCTGGTCACGATTCCTTTCACAATACTGCCTGCATGAACACGCTTTTCCTCGGATGCATTCAGCATCTCCTCAAAGCTCATGCTGTCATTGATTTCTGCGCTCATACTGTTAAGTACCTCCTCAATAATAGACGATGGCGTTGAAGCCCCGGCTGTCACGCCCGCCACTTTAACATCTGCAAACCATTCCGGCCGAAGTTCGCTCGCTGTCTCGACCGTTACGGCACGCGTGTGTTTTGCGGCGACCTGTACCAGCTTTTGGGTATTGGAAGAATGATGACCGCCAATGACAACAATGATGTCGCATTTTTGGCTGAGGTCTTCCGCTTCCTGTTGCCTCGCCCACGTCGCATTACATATTGTATCAAAAATTCGGGCGTTTGTATAGGCTTTTTTGAGAAACTCCGAACTTTCTTGCCATTTTGTAACCTGAAATGTGGTCTGTGCAACTGCAAACAGGGGTTTTTGCGGGTCAGAGGGGCCTTTCCATGCCTTCAACTCGGCCAGATCGGCAAAAACGAACACCTCTCCGCGGGTGTGGCCCACGATCCCCTGCACCTCCGGATGGGTCTTGTCGCCTGCCACAAGCAGCACTGCCCCCGCCTTTTCGGCCTCGGCGGCAATGCGCTGGATCTTCTGCACGAAGGGACAGGTGGCATCATGGTAGGTGATGCCGCGCGCATCCAGCTCGTCGTACACGGTGCGCGGCACGCCGTGACTGCGGATGACCACCTCGTACCCGGCGGGCACATCGGCGATGGCATCCGCCACAAGGGCACCCTTTTTCTGCATATCCTCCACAGCCTGCGGGTTATGGATCAGCGGGCCGAGGGTGGCCACCTTGCAGCCTTCGTTCAGCAGGCCATAGGTCAGATCCACCGCCCGCTTGACACCAAAGCAGAACCCCGCCGTTTTGGCAACTCGGATCTCCATCTTTTACGCCCCCATCTTTTCCCACGCATCCAGCAGGGCCTGCTTGTTGGCACGCAGCTTTTTGGTGTCGCGGCGGCTCTCCATGGCAAACTGCTCTGCAGGCATCGGCTCGCCGTAGATCACCCGTACTTTGCAGAACAGGTGCATTTTTCCATCCGGCGTATCGTACAGGATGCGGCAGGGCACTACGTCCACCCCGGCCCCCGCCGCAATGACGAACAGTCCGCTCTTGGGCGGCAGAAGCTTCCCGTCCTTTTCGCGGGTGCCCTCCGGGAAGATGAGCAGTGTTTCGCCGTTTCTGCACTTTTCTACGGTCTGCTCAATGGCAGCCATTTCATCCTTTGTGCCGCGCACGCACACCGCGCCGCAGCAGCGGAAGAACCAGGTCAGCAGGGCGTTGATCTCGAACAGTTCCTTCTTGGCGAACACGATCATCCGCCTGCTCCACCGGGTGACCACGATGAACACCGGGTCGATGGCGGAGACATGGGTGGGCGCAAGGATGCAGCCCTTTGTCTGCACCTTTTTCAGGTTTTCGCGGCCCTCTACATGGATGCGGAAGCCGATATGCCACAAAAGCCACGCAAAGGGCACTAAGATGTAATATAATATCATTTTATCGTTTTATTCACTTTCTCCGCAATGATCTTCTTCATTGCAGCAAGGCTCTGTTCAAAATCCAGCTCCGAAGTGTCCAGCAGCACGGCATCGTCCGCCTGCTTCAGGGGTGCAGCGGCACGGTGGGTGTCCTGATAGTCCCGCTGCTTCACGTCGGCCAGCACCTCTTCATAGGGAGTATCGATGCCTTTGGCCTGATACTCTTTCCACCTGCGTGTGGCGCGGGCTTCCGGCGTGGCGGTGAGGAAGATCTTCACCGTGGCATCCGGCAGCACCACCGTGCCGATGTCGCGGCCGTCCATCAGCACGTCCTGCTTTTTGGCCATATCCCGCTGCAGTTCCAGCAGAAAGGCGCGCACAGTCGGGTTTGCGCCCACGGCAGAGGCAGCCATACCTGCGGCCTCGGTGCGGATGGCGGTGCTCACATCCTCTTCCTTTAAATAAATGTGCTGCTCCCCCTCAATGGAGGCCAGCCGCAGCTCGATCTGGGGAAGCAGCGCGTTCACTGCGTCGTTCTCCTTAGGGTCCTTGCCTGCGCGCAGGGCATACAGGCCGATGGCGCGGTACATGGCACCGGTATCCACATAAATATAGCCCATTTCAGCCGCCAAACGGCGTGCCAGCGTAGATTTGCCTGCACCTGCAGGCCCGTCGATCGCAACAGATACCATTTTATATCTTCTCCTTTTTTGAACTGAACGATTTAAAATGGCCTCCGCATTCGCTGTGGCCATCTTCAGCGGAAAATCATTTTAATATTTTTGCGCTCTGCGGAGCGCTCCAAACACATTTTCACCGGATGGGGTCGTAACGGAGAACTGTATTGCTGCTCGTTCCCTTCAGGAACAGTTGCGCAGCGGTCTGTGAGACTATCCCGGCAACAACTCTTTTTGTGAAAACGTATTTTGAAAACGACCGCAGTCGTTTTCAAAATACAAATCAAAAAAAAATCTATTCCTATAAATATGCCCAGAGCAGCGCGGAGGGCATTTAAAATTGTTTTATCTGTAATTACAGATTATTTGCAAATGCCTGTGCAGTGCAGAAGGCGATCTGCAGGTTGTAGCCGCCGGTATAGGCATCCACATCCAGCACTTCGCCTGCAAAGTAAAGGCCCAGCGCCTTTTTGCTCTGCATGGTTTTGGGGTCCACCTCCCGCACGGACACGCCGCCGCTGGTGATCACCGCGTGGGCCAGATCACCCCGGGCATCAATGGACACCCGCCAGTGCTTCATCAGCTGCACCAGCTCCCTCTTCTGCTCCCGGGTGATCTGGTTTGCCTTGGTAGCCGGGTCGATGCCCCAGCGCGCCACCATCACCGGCTGCATACTGGAGAGCAAAAGCTTTACCAGCGCGCCCTGCGCCGCATGGTTTGCCAGCAGGGCAAAATCCCGCGTGATGCGGTCGTAAAGCTGCTCCTCGCTGAGAGCGGGCTTGAGGTCGATCTCCGCATGATACTTGTGTTTTTTCATGTCGCCCAGATGGCTAGATGCGCTCAAAGTCAGCGGGCCGCTGATGCCAAAATGAGTGAACAGCATTTCGCCCTGCTCGTCAAAAATGGCCTTGCTGTCCTCGAACAGGGTCAGGGTGACGTTTTTCAGCGCCAAGCCCATCATCTTTTTGCAGTCCGCATCATGGCTCACAAGACTGACCAGACTGGGCACCGGCTCGATGAGGGTGTGCCCGGCCTGCTGGGCCAGTTTGTAGCCGTCGCCGGTAGAGCCGGTGGTGGGGTAGCTCACGCCGCCGGTGGCCACCAGCACGGCATCCGCCCGGTACTCCCGGCCGGAGGTGCCCCGCACACCGATGCACCGCAGTGCCGGGCCTGCCTTTTTCTTTTTGGGGTGGCGCGGGTTTTCCGGTGCGGCGGGAGCTGCTTCCGGCTCCGGTGTTACCTCTTCCAATAGCAGCTTTTTCGCGCCGTCATGCACGAGTTCAGCATCCTGCGCATAGCGCAAAAGAGCCTGCCGGATCTCCTCGGCCTTGTCGGATACCGGGAACACCCGGCGGCCGCGCTCCACCTTCAGCTCCACGCCAAGGCCCTCGAACAGTTCCATGGTCTTTGCCGGTGGAAAGGCCCCCAGCGACGAATACAGAAAGCGCGGGTTGGTGCGCACATGGCGCAGAAACTCCTCTGCCGGGCAGTCGTTGGTCACATTGCAGCGGCCCTTGCCGGTGACAAGGATCTTCTGGCCGGGCTTGTCCATGTGTTCCAGCACCGTCACCTGATGCCCCTGCCGCACGGCGGCACCCGCCGCCATCAGTCCTGCCGCGCCTGCGCCGACGATCAATACTTTCGCCATCCGTTTTCTCTCCCATCGCCTAATAATACGAGTATATCATACCAGAATCGGCACGCAAAAGCAATGTTCTGCCGTATTTCTACCAATTACAACAGCTGGGCAAGGATGCTGTTCTGCACGATGAGACCCGCCGGGGTCAGGGCAAGGGTACGGCCGTCAAAGCTTGCATAGCCCGCCCGGACGCAGTTTTGCACAAAGGCCAGCTGTGCGGTGGAAAATTCTTTCCCGTAAAGTTTTTTGTATGCATCCAGCGAAAGGCCTTTGCGCAGACGCAGCTGTAAAATAAGGTAGTCCTCTGCGCCGCAGCTGCCGTCCATCACCGGGGCGGCGGCATCGTTCAGAAAAGCGGCGGTGTCCGGCGGGTAGTAGAACCGTCTGCCGCCCATGCAGGAGTGCGCCGCCGGGCCAAGGCCCAGATAGTCGCCGCAGTCCCAGTAAATGAGGTTGTGTCTGCCCTCATAGCCGGGCTTTGCAAAGTTGGAGATCTCGTACTGTTTGTAGCCGTGGTGTTCCAGCTGTTCCACTGCATAAAGGTAAAAATCGGCGGCTTCATCGCCGGTGGGCAGGCCTTCGGGCGGATGTTTACCAAAGGCCGAATCCGGCTCGATCTTCAGCAGATATGCCGAAATATGGGTAGCCCCACCACCCTCGATCAGTTCCAGCGTTTCGTCAAACTCAGCTTCGGTGTAGTGGGGCAGTGCCAGCATGATGTCGCCGCTGATGTTCGCAAAGCCTGCCCGCCAGGCGGCGGCAAAGGCAGCCCGCGCCTGCTTTGCCGTGTGCGGTCTGCCCAGTGTGCGCAGCTGGGTATCCCGGGCAGACTGCACCCCGAAAGAGATGCGGTTCACGCCCGCCTCCCGGAAGCCTGCAAGGCTTTCTTCCGTCACCGTCTCCGGGTTTGCTTCCAGTGTGATCTCGGCCCCCGGCATCGGCCGGGCCGCATCGATCAGCCGTTTTGCCTGCTCCGGGCGCAGCAGGCTGGGCGTACCGCCGCCAAAATAAAGGGTGTCCGGCTGCAGAGGTGCTTCCGGCGCAAAGCGGGAAAGCTCCCGCAAAAGAGCATCCACATAAGCTTCCGGTACGCCGCGCTCACCGGGATGGGAATAGAAATCGCAGTATCTGCATTTGGAAAAACAGTACGGAATGTGTAAATAAAGCCCAAGAGACATACAATATCACAGCCTTTTTCATGAAACGTTCATTTCTATGCAGTATACTATATTCCGTAGACCGGAGCAAGGAAAAAGTGTTCCGGCAGAAAGAGACTGGAGGAGTCCCATATGGATTACAATTACAATGGTTACGATCGAGGCTACACGGAGCCTGCCATGACCTCGGCTGACTATATGAACCGCACCTATCGCTGGATGGCGGTAGGCCTGCTCATCACCTTTGCCGCGGCGTTCGTTACAGCCGCTACCCCGCTGCTGTACGTGGTCAACTCGCTGTATCTGGTGTTCACCATCGCAGAGCTGGTGTTGGTGTATGTGCTCAGCTCCCGCGTGCAGAACATGTCGGTGGGTGGTGCAAGAGCCACCTTCTTTGCCTATGCACTGCTCAACGGCATGGTGCTGAGCTACTACTTTCTGGTATTTGATCTGGGCACTCTGGTGCTGGCCTTCCTTGCCACCTCGCTGTACTTCGGCCTGATGGCGGTCTACGGCACTACTACCCACAAGGATCTGTCCGGCTGGGGTCCCAAGCTGATGATGGGCCTGTTCGCGCTCATCATCACCGGCTTTGTGGGCATGCTGTTCGGCATGAGCTTCCTTACCACGGTGCTGTACAGCGCTGTCGGTCTGGTGGTGTTCATGCTGCTGACCGCCTACGACACCCAGAAGCTGAGCCAGATGTTCTCCTACTACGCCTATGACGGTGAGCTGGCCGAGAAGGCTTCCATCTACGGCGCACTGACGTTGTATCTGGACTTCATCAACATCTTCCTGTATGTTGTGCGCCTGCTGGGCATGAACAGCCGCCGCCGCAACTGATTTTTGATCCGCAAAGGCTCTCCCGAAAAGGGAGGGCCTTTTTGTTTGGTAATATCATTTAGAATATCCTCCGCTTCGCTCTGGGTATCAACACAGAAGGCCACAGAGGGAAGATGCATTTTCCGGCTGCGGCCCCTCTCGTGAAAACGCAGAACCGGTCAGACCGCGGTCTGACCGGTTCTGCATCACTATAAATGCAATTCCGCTATTATGGCCAGAATGAAATGGAGGCCATTTTAAATCGTTCCGTGCATAAAACCTGCCCTGCTGTCCCACACTAAGCCCAGAAGCAATGCGTACACAATGCAGCAGATGGGAGTAACGACAATGGAGCAGATCAAAAAGTTTTTGCGCAGCAGGGGCTTTACACTGGCACTGCTGGCCTGTCTCGTCGCAGCCGCAGCGGCGGGCGTGTGGGCAGTGCGCACCGTGCGGGATGAACTGAAAAAGAGCTACGACGACCTGACGACCCCGCAGGAAGAACCTGCACCGGAGCCGCAGCTCACCCTTGACCCACAGGAGGACGATGTATGGCAGCAGCCCGTGACCGACGCCGCAGAATCTGCGGCAAATGTACCCAAGCCCGCATCCTCTGCGTCCTCTTCTGGGGCGCAGTCTGGCTCTGGTTTGGTGCACGAACCCTCCGCACTGCAGGGCGCATCCTCGCCTGCCAGCAGTTCAGCTGCGCCTGCCTCCACGCAGCCCGTCTCGGGCAGGGTCTTGAACGCCTACAGCGGCGATGAGCTGGTGTACAGCAGCACCCTTGGCGACTGGCGCACCCACAACGGTGTGGACTACGCCTGTGCGCAGGATGCGCAGGTGTGTGCTCCCGCCGCCGGTAAGGTGACCGCCGTGGACACCGATAGCCGCTGGGGCAGTGTGGTGTGCATCGAGGACAGCGCCGGGCACCTGTGGCGGGTGTGCGGCACTGCCGACCCCACGGTGCAGACCGGCGATGAAGTGAGTGTGGGCCAGATACTTGGCCGTGCAGGCAGCATTCCCAACGAATGCGCCGAGGAGACGCATATCCATCTGGAAGTACTGCAGGGTGAGCAGTATCTTGACCCGGCAAAGCTGCTGAACTGATGCAGTTCGCCGTATCCCCTGCGTATTTTTCAGTAAAATATTCCAAGCAGCAAAAAATCGGAAAGGCCGTTCTGGTCTTTCCGATTTTTCATTCTATAGGATAGATGCAGGCTCAGGCATTTTCCAGCTCAACCACCGGCCAGCCCAGAAGGCGGATGGCTTCGCGGTCGTGGGTAGCCAGCAAGACAGGCTTTTCTCCGCAGCGCTCCCGCAGCAGCGCCGCAGCAGCGGCAAGGGTGTCCGGGTCCATGCCGGTAAAGGGTTCGTCTAACAGCAGCGTATCGCTGGCGGCCCACAAAGCCCGCAGCAGAGCTGTGCGGCGCTTCTGTCCGCCGGAAAGCCGTGCTGCAGGCAGGGCCAGTGCAGCAGCATCCATGCCAAATTGTTGAAAATCTTTTATGATTTGCTCCTTGTATTGTTCTGCACTGCCGGGCAATACCAGCGTCACGTTCTGCACAGCTGTCAACTGCGGGCAGAGCCGGTCTTCCTGAAACACTGCTGCCACCCGGCCAACGCCCTGTACTATGCCAGAAGTGGGTTCTTCCAGCCCCATGAGGATGCGCAGCAATGTGGTCTTGCCCCAGCCGCTGGGTGCCCACAGCACCGCCGGGCTGTCCACGGCCAAGGTCAGGTCCCGGAAAAGCGTTTTCTTCCCGAACTGTTTTGTCAGATGCTCGATGGTCAGCATTGCGGCACCTCCCCGGTCACGGCGCGGGTCACGCAGTCCAGAAGCAGCAGGAACAGCTTTTCAAACCCGGCGCTGAGCAGGATGATCACAAACGTCCATGCGAACAGCTCCCCGGTGGAAAGGGTGATCTTGGCCCGGTAGAGTGCATCGCCGATGCTGCCATTGGGCAGGCCGATCACCTCAGCGGCAACGCCGCTCTTCCAGCAGATGCCAAGGGCCACGCTGCATCCCTGCCGGAAGGCCGGCAGCACCGCAGGCAGCCACACCGCCCGCAGCCGTCGGCCCAGCGGCAGGCGAAACACCTTCGTCATCTCCAACAGCTGTGGGTCTGCGCTCTGGATGCCGGTGCGCACTGCACCGTACAGCACGGGCAGCACCATTAAAAAGCTGATGAGCACCGAAAGCGATGCCCCCCGCACCCACACCAGCGCCAGAATGATAAAGCTTGCCACCGGCGTGGCTTTGACCAGCTGCAGCACCGGAGCAAGCAGCACATCTGCCGTGTGCCACGCCTGTGCGGCCACAGCCAGCACGATGCTTACGGCCACGCCCAGCCCAAAACCCAGCAGAATGCGCCCGGAGCTGAAACCCACCCGCTGCCAGAACTCTGCCTGCGGCAAAAGCTGCAAAAGAGTGCGCACCGCCTGCACCGGCGAAACAAGGAACACCTCCTGTCCCACCGCCATGGCGGCGCACTGCCACACCGCCAGCCAGAAGGCTGCAGCGCCCAGCCGCTGAAAAAATTGTTTATGTTGGTTCATGGTTCTTTCCTGCTCCTGACGGTCTGAAATGGCCTCCGCTCTGCGGATCGTATAAGTATCATACCACATCTTTTTCCAAACGCCAATGACCCGTGCATCATGATGCATAAGAGCTTATCATGCCTGTCATTACTTTTCTTCATGTTTTTCTTTCTTGACATGAAATGCATAAAACGATAAACTGAACTGTATAAATCTCTGTCATCTTTGATGCAAGAAAGAAATGAGGTGTCTGTCCTATGCAGAAGCTCTCCGGCAAAAGCCTGCTTTTGGTCAGTTTTACGCTATTTTCCATGTTTTTCGGAGCCGGGAACCTGATCTTCCCGCCGCATCTGGGCGCACAGGCCGGTACCAGCCTCTGGCCTGCCTTTGCGGGCCTTGCCGTCAGCGCCGTCGGCCTGCCCATTGCGGGCGTGGTGGCTGTGGCACGGGCAGGCGGTCTGGATAAGCTTGCCGGCCGGGTGCATCCGGTGTTCGCCATGGTGTTCACCATTCTGGTGTATCTTTCCATTGGCCCGTGCCTTGCCATTCCCCGCACGGCAAGCACCTCGTTCCAGATGCTGGTGCCGCTGATAGGCGGCGGTACCGGGCTGCAGCTGGCCTACTCGGTGCTGTTTTTTGCAGCGGCCTTTCTGGTGGCGCTGCGGCCGGAAAAGCTTACCGACTGGCTGGGCCGCATCCTCTGCCCCTGCCTGATCGTGCTCATCGTGGTGCTGTTTGCCGGGTGTCTCATCCATCCGCTGGCGGCACACTACGGCACACCCAGCGCAGAGTACGCAGCCCTGCCCGCTGTGCAGGGCATCCTGTACGGCTACCAGACCATGGACACGCTGGCCGGGCTGAATTTTGGCGCGGTCATCGCCCTGAACATCCGCGCCCGGGGTGTCACAGAAAGCCGTGCCGTGGAGGGCGGCACCATCCGGGCCGGTTTTATTGCAGGCGGGCTGCTGCTGGTGGTCTACGCCATGCTGGGCCACGCCGGGGCCGAGACCGGCACGGTGTATCCGGGCCTTGCCACCGGTGCCGAGGTGCTCACCGCTCTGGCACAGCAGCTGTTCGGCCGGGCGGGCCTTGTGCTCATTGCGGCCATTTTTGTGATCGCATGCTTCAACACCTGCGTGGGCCTGATCGCCTGCGTGGGTCAGTATTTTCATCAGCTTCTGCCCCGCATCCCCTACCCTGCCCTTGCCGCTTTTTTTGCTGTGGCCAGTATGCTGGTATCGAACCTCGGCCTTGCTGCCATCATCCGGCTGTCCACTCCAGTGCTGAACGCCATTTATCCCGCAGCCATCGTGCTGATCCTGCTTTCCTTTATGCCGGGCCTTGAAAAGCACCGGGCGGTGTATCCGCTGTGCATGGGCCTGACCGCCCTGCAGAGCATCGCCGCTGCGCTGCCGCTGGGGGCAGTATCTGCCGCCGCCAACGCTCTGCCGCTGGGCAGCATGGGCTTTGGCTGGGTGCTGCCTGCGCTGGCCGGGCTTGCAGGCGGGCTGCTTTTAAACAAATCTGATCTGCAATAAAATAACCTGAAAGGCCCGGTTCCCATGTTACAGGGAGCCGGGCCTTTGCTATTTACTGCAGTTTTTTGCGTTTTTCGTAGTCGTTCAGGGCGGCAAGCGCTTCCTTTGCCATGGGCACCAAAGCTATCATGTTGAAAATGGTCATCAGGCCAATGCCAACGTCGCCCAGATCCCACACCACCGTGTAGGCCTGCATACCGCCGATCACCAGCATGGCCAGCGCGATCAGCTTATACACGGTCTGGCTCCACCAGTTGTCGCCGCACAGATAGGCCACATTGCCGCGGGCATAGTACAAAACGCCCAGAAAGGTGGAAAAGCTGAACAGCGCCAGCGTGGCCGCAATGAACACGACACCAAAGCCGCCCAGATGGTACTGCAGGGCAGTCTGCAAAAGGTCCATGCCCGCAAGTCCTTCTGTGATCTCCTGCGGCACCAGCAGCATCAAAAAGGCCGTGCAGCTGCAGATCACCACCGTATCGATCAGCACGCCCAGTGCCTGCACAAAGCCCATCTTGACCGGGTCGTCGCACTCTGCGGCGGCAGCTGCACAGGGTGCCGAACCGCTGCCCGCTTCGTTGGAGAACAGGCCGCGCTTGACACCGTTCATCAGCACAGCACCAAAGCCGCCAGCCACGGCCTGCCGCAGACCGAACGCTTCCGCAAAGATGCGCCCGAACACCGCCGGGAGCTTGGGCAGGTTGAACAGCACGATGCCCACGGTGATGACAAAATAGCACACCGCCATGATGGGCACCATCACGTCCAGACTTTTCACGGTGGCATTCTTGCGCAGCACGATCACCGCCGCAATGGCCGTGAGCACCAGTGTGGTAGTAAGCGGCGGAATATGGAACGCATTTTCAAACGCGGAACTGACCGAGTTGGAGATCACCTGACTGATGCCGCACCAGCAGATGAGGCCAGACACCGCAAACAGCGCCGCTACCACAGAGCGTTTGAGCTTTTTGCCGCGCCTGCGCTCCGCCAGCACATGCAGATAGTAGGCCGGTCCGCCGCGCCAGCCGCCGTACAGCGGGTCGGGCTGGCGGTATTTCTGGGCAAGGGTGGATTCGATAAAGGAGGTGGACGCACCCAGAATGGCAGTGACCCACATCCAGAACACCGCACCGGCACCGCCTGCAGAAACAGCGGCCACCACGCCCACCAGATTGCCCATGCCCACGCGGGTGGCGGTGGAAATGACCAGCGTCTGGAAGGAGGAAAGGCCGTCCCTGCCCTGCTTTTTCTCGCACACGGCGGCGATCATATCCCGGAACAGCCGCACCGGCAAAAGACGGGTGTGGCAGGTGAACCAGATGCCCGCCGTGAACAGCAGCACCACCATGAAGGAAATGCCGATGCCGCCGCCCAGCGGGATGGTGAATAGATCGCCCCACAGCAGGCGATAGACGGATTCGATAAGATTTACCAGCAAGGCAGATTCCTCCTGTAGATCAATGGAATGAAGACGATAACTTCATTATAGTACAGTACAGAAGAATTGTAAAATCTAAAATATTGATAGAAATAATCGATGGAACAGGATAACTTGACAAATCACATAGCTTCGATTATACTACAAACAGAAGGGGCGCTGACTGCAAAGGTCAGCTTTCCATCCCGTTAGTCAAAAAGATTGACCGCTCGAGTTGGGGAACTGTGAGGCGGTCAATCTTTTTTGTTATCATCGCTTTTTATCTGGGAAAACTTTGCCATGACCTCAACGGTCAGACGGATCACATCCACGACCAAGCTCAACAACGCGAGAATGAACGTGAGCAATGCGAGAGTCTCCAGCAGATTCATTCGATATCCCTCCCTTCGCCTTCAAGGCTCCGGGCAGGGTACTTTCAAAAAAGTTTCCTCCCGGACCTCTGCTTGTTCTATGTAGAAATAGAAAAACCAGCGATACGGGATAGAAAGCATGACCACCAATTTTGCAATCAGCGCCTTATTGTTATTTTAACACAATCTTTTTGGAATTACAACACAAAAGCCGCCCGGCGGTCATACCGGGCGGCGGAGGAAGATGCACGCTGCTGCGCGCAAAACAGAAGATTTTTACAGAATGTCGATGTACTCACCGGCCAGCGCCTTGTTCATGCTGCGCACGGCACAGAACTTGCCGCACATGCTGCAGGTGTCGCTGTGGTCGTCCTCCGGCAGGCGGGCATCGCGGATGGCCTTTGCGGTCTCCGGGTCCAGTGCGCAGGCGAACTGTGCATCCCAGTCCAGCACGCGGCGGGCATCGCCCATCTTATCGTCGATGTCCCGGGCGTGGGGGATGCCCTTGGCGATATCGGCGGCGTGGGCAGCGATCTTGGAGGCCACGATGCCCTGCTTCACATCGTCCACATTGGGCAGAGCCAGATGCTCGGCGGGGGTCACATAGCACAGGAAAGCTGCACCGCTGGCGGCAGCCACAGCGCCGCCGATGGCAGCGGTGATGTGGTCGTAACCGGGGGCGATATCGGTGACGAGGGGTCCCAGCACATAGAAGGGTGCGCCCATGCAGATGCTCTTCTGCACCTCCATGTTGGCAGCCACCTGATTCAGGGGCACATGGCCGGGGCCTTCCACCATCACCTGCACGTTGTGTGCCCATGCGCGCTTGGTCAACTCGCCCAGACGCACCAGCTCCTCGATCTGGCACACATCGGTGGCGTCAGCCAGACAGCCGGGACGGCAGGCATCGCCCAGCGAGATGGTCACATCGTGCTCGGCGCAGATCTCGCAGATCTCGTCAAAGTGCTCGTAGAAGGGGTTCTCGTTGCCGGTCATGCTCATCCATGCAAACACCAGAGAGCCGCCGCGGCTGACAATGTTCATCTTGCGCTTGTGCTTGCGGATCTGCTCGATGGTCTTGCGGGTGATGCCGCAGTGCAGGGTGACAAAGTCCACACCGTCCTCTGCATGCAGGCGCACCACATCGATGAAGTCCTGTGCGGTCAGCTCAGCCAGATCGCGCTGGTAGTGGATGACCGAATCGTACACCGGCACGGTGCCGATCATCACCGGGCACTCGTGGGTCAGCTTCTGGCGGAAGGGCTGGGTGTTGCCGTGGCTAGACAGGTCCATAATGGCTTCGGCACCCATGTTGACGGCGCTCATCACCTTCTGCATCTCCACGTTGTAGTCCTTGCAGTCGCGGGAGACACCAAGGTTCACGTTGATCTTGGTGCGCAGCATGGAGCCGACACCCTCGGGGTTCAAACACTCGTGGTGCTTGTTGGCCGGGATGGCTACCTTGCCCTCGGCCACCCACTGGCGGATCTCCTCGGTGGTGCGATACTCTTTTTTAGCCACGATCTCCATCTGCGGCGTGATGATGCCCTTGCGGGCAGCATCCATCTGAGTGGTATAAGTCTGCATACGCTCTGTTCCTCCAAATGACAGTTTATCTCTGAACAGCAGGGTGCTGGTCATACAAGGGTAGGGAAAGGCAGCCGTCATTCAGAAAAAACAGAACGTTCTGGATGCCGGCACCTGCGCAAAATACGCTTTTCATGTTGGTTTTCTCCATGAATTTTATAACGCGGCCCAAGGTGGTGTCCCCGGTTTGCCGCGGGATCGGTCAGATGATCTGCTCCGACAGGGCTTTCAACTCTTTGCACTCGGTCTCGATGTCGTCTGCTGCAAAGATGGCGCTCACAAGGGCCACGCCATCCACACCGGTGCCCTTGAGCTGCAGGATGTTCTCCTTGTGGATGCCGCCAATGGCCACCACCGGGATGTCCACGGCATCACAGATGGCCTTCAGGGTCTCGTGGGGCAGAACATCCACATCGGTCTTGGTGTGGGTGGCAAAGGCTGCGCCCACGCCAAGGCAGTCTGCGCCGTGCTTGACGGCTTCCCGTGCTTCCTCCACACTGTGGACGGAAACGCCGATCATCATTCCCTCGCCCACACGGGCGCGCACCTGCGCTGCAGCCATATCCTCCTGCCCCACATGCACACCCTCGGCGTGGCAGCGGATGGCAATGTCCACATTGTCGTTCACAAAGAACGGCACGCCGTAGCGCTGGCACAGAGCATGAATCTCCACAGCCTCTTTCAGAAAAGCTTCGTCGTCCAGCTCTTTTTCACGCAGCTGCACACAGGTGACACCGCCCTTCAGGGCGCTCTCCACCTGTTCATAGAGGGTCTGCTTTCCCACCCATGCGCGGTCGGTGACGGCATACAGAAGCATGTTCTGCTTATCGCACTTCATAGTTTGCTCCTTCTTCCAGCTGATCCGGGGTCATATTGTAAATGGCATCGATGATATAATTGCGGTAGGTGGAGTTGCCGTCCAGCGGGGTCAGGCGCTTGTGGGCGGTCTCGCCCGCAAGGCCCATGGCGCACACTGCGGCTGCAGCGGCTTCCAGCGGATGTCCGGGGTTGGCGGTGACGAACGCCGCCGTCAGGGCCGAAAGCTGGCAGCCCGTGCCGGTGATGCTGCTCATCATAGCATTGCCGTTGCGGATGCAGTAGGCGGTGTGGGCATCCGCCACGATGTCGATGGCACCGGTAATGGCAATAACAGCACCCGTCTGGGCTGCAAAGGCCTTGGCAAAGGCCACGGCAGAATCCAGATTTTCCTCAGTAACTTTATCGGCCACATCGGCATCCACGCCCTTGGTGGTTCCCGCGCCGGAGGCCAGCGTTTTGATCTCCGAGATGTTGCCGCGGATCACGGTGAACTTTACGTCCCTGAGCAGGCGGAAAGCCGTGTCGGTGCGCAGGCGGGATGCACCCGCACCCACCGGGTCCAGCACCACAGGATGGCCCAGCTGGTTTGCCTTTTTGCCCGCCAGCAGCATGCTGGTGATGGTGCGGCTGTTCAGGGTGCCGATGTTGATGTTCAGACCGCCGCAGATGGTGGTGATGTCCTCCACCTCGGCGGCATCGTCGGCCATGATGGGCGAAGCACCGCAGGCCAGCACCATGTTGGCGCAGTCGTTCACGGTGACGTAGTTGGTAATGTTATGGATGAGCGGGCAGGTGCAGCGCAGGTTCTCGAATTCTGTTTTGAACATTCGGGTGCCCCTCCGTCAGGAAAGACTGTTCTGCATGCTGTGCAGAGCGCCGGAGCGCTGCAGGCTGTACACCAGCACGCCCGCAATGATGGAACCCACTGCAGTGGAGATGAGGAACGGCACGATGTAGGCATAGAACGCGATGTCGCCGGCGCTCTTGCCCATGAGGAAGATGGCCACCGGGTAAGCGCACAGGCCGCCCAGAATGCTGGTGCCGAACACCTCGCCCACCATGGTGGCAAGGATGTTTTTGGTCTTATGGTACACAAGGCCGCACAGCAGTGCGCCGAACATGCTGCCGGGGAAGGCCATCAGGCTGCCCAGACCCAGCAGATTGCGCAGCAGCGAGGCCACAAAGGCCACGCCCACGCCCCACCACGGGCCAAGCAGCACCGCGCAGGTCACATTGACCATGTGCTGGATGGGTGCACATTTGCTGCCGAACATGGGGAAGCTGAATACGCTGCCCACCACGCACAGAGCGCACAGCATACCGGCCAACGCCAGCTTTTTCACAGAGAGTTTTTTCATAAGACAAGGCTCCTTTCCAAACCTGCGGAAGCAGCAAAAACCATACAGCGCCTCCGCAAACAGCCCGCACCCGGTGCCAGACCCGGCGCAGGAACTATAAGAAGCGGTCGAGACTTTCTGGTCTCCTCTCACGCCGGAACACGGCTTCCCATCGCTGACGGTCACAAAGCTCAGGGCGCTCCCCCTCAGCCCGCTGCGGCACTTCCGCAGAAAAGTACAAGGCATCCTCCTTAATGGTAATAGGTACACAACAAAAAAACAGGAGACACCTTCCGCGGTGCCTCCTGCAAAAAATCATCCATTCTGACTTCCTACGGCGGCATTATCCGCATCAGGTAAAAGGGTCGAAGTTTGGGTACTTCCTCTCAGCCTGCTTTACAAGCTCCCCTGTATTTGATTGTGACTGTATTTTACACCCTTTGCGCACAAATTGCAAGAGGGGGCAAAGGCGCGCACAGCGGTGCAAAACGTTTTTCACGCAGGTTTTGGGGCGTTTCACGCAGGTTTTATTGAAAAAGAAGGTGAAATATGGCCTTTTTAAGGTGGACACAGCACGGATATTGTTCTGGTCTGCACCAATGATACACGAATGGACGGTGGCCTGGGCCTTACCATTACGGGTATGCGCAATGTTACAATCACGGGAAGCAATGCAAAAGGCTCGATGCTGGTGTGGAACACCGCAGGCAGGCCCGAACCCGCAGGCGCACCCGCCTTTGCGGATGTGACCGACCCTGATATGGCCAAGGCCGCACAGTGGTGCACCGAGCAGGGCACCATGGGTGCCAAGGGCGACCGCTTTGAACCCGAAGGCTGGACCCCGAAGTTCAAGGTGATCGAAGTGTGGAACAAGGCGTTCCCCGCAGCCTGATGCCGGCAGTGTGGATGCCGTGCTCGGTTCGGACCTTTTCCGTGAAAATGGGGCTGTTGCAAAATAGCTCTCTGAAAAAATCATGAACAAAACCCGGAACCTTTTCTCGGCCAAAACGGCTCAAAAAGGGTTCCGGGTTTTTGATATTATGCTGTTTCCGCCTTATCCGTTCCACCCTCTGGCAGAGGGGTCCAGCATTTCGGCGGCAGAGTAAATGAGGGCGTTGCAGATGGCTGCAGCCACATTGCTGCCGCCCTTGCGGCCCATGGCGGCGATGGCAGGCACGCCGTATCGCTCGCAGGCGGCAAACAGTACTTCCTTGCTTTCCACCACATTCACAAACCCCACCGGCACGCCAATGACCAGTGCAGGCCGCAGACCGGCTTCCATTTCCTCCGCAATGGTCAAAAGGGCCGTGGGCGCATTGCCAATGGCCAGAATGGCCTCCGGGTGCTCCCGGGTAGCGCGGTGCATGGCGGCAACGGCACGGGTGGTGCCCGCCTGCTTTGCGGCTTCGGCCACAGCGGGGTCTGCCATGTAGCAGATGGCTTCACCGTTCAGTTTTTTCAGGCCCGGCTTTGTGATGCCCGCCAGCGCCATATTGGTGTCGGTAACGATGAAAGCACCCGCGTGCAGGGCCTTGACTGCGGCTTCCACCGCGCCGGGTGTAAAGCGCAGATTTTTGGCATAGTCGAAATCCGCGGTGGTGTGGATGACCCGCTTGACCACCGCAGCCGTCTCCGGCGGCGGGGTCAGGCCCAGCTCGTCCAGTTCCCTTGTGATAATGGAGATGCTCGTCCGTTCAATGTCGGCGGGCAGATGATGCTGCGGTGTCATGTGTTGTCTCCTTTTTGCATTCCCATGGCGGCATAGATGGCGGGCATATCCAGTGCCGCACGCACACCATCGGCAAGCAGATCAAACTGCTGCTGACGGTACTGCTCCATGGGGATAAGCTCGGCCCCGGCCGGATCGATGCCCTTCCGTTTGCACAAAAATGCGGTCAGTTTTTCGGTCAGTTCGCCGGTGTCGAACAGGCCGTGCAGGTAGGTACCGAATACACCGTCCTGCACACAGCCCTCCGGCGTGCCGTCTGCAAGGATGCAGAACGCACTGCCCCGCACCTCGGTGCGGCCTGCGTGGATCTCGTAGCCCGTCAGCTTTGCGCCTGCAAAGGGTTCTGTGGTCACACAGGCTGCGGTCTGGGTCAGGTGCTTTTCGGTGCCGAACACCGTCGTGGTGGGCAGCAGGCCAAGGCCCCGCAGGGTGCAGGGGGTGCCGCTCTCCTCCCCTGCCGGGTCGCAGAGCTGTTCGCCCAGCATCTGATAGCCGCCGCACACGCCCAGCACCGGCGTACCGGCTGCCGAAAGCCTGAGCACCGCCGCTTCCAGTCCGCTTTCCCGCAGCCAGCGCAGGTCGTCCATGGTGTTCTTGGTGCCGGGCAGGACGACGAGATCCGGTGCACCCAGCTGGCGGGTGCGCTGCACATACCGCACGCCCAGCAGCGGGTGCTGTTCCAGCGGGATAAAGTCGGTGAAGTTGGACACATGCGGCAGGCGCAGGATGGCGATATCCAGCGGCTTGACCGCAGCTTTTGTATCCAGCCGGTCGGAGAGGGAGTCCTCGTCCTCGATCTCCACCCGCAGGTACGGCACTACGCCCAGCACGGGCAGCTGCGTTTTTTCTTCCAGCATGGCAAGGCCGGGCCGCAGGATCTCCACATCGCCCCGGAACTTGTTGATGATCAGGCCCCTGATGCGGGCACGCTCGTCGGCTTCCAGCAGTTCCACAGTGCCGTACAGCTGGGCGAATACGCCGCCGCGGTCGATATCGCCCGCCAGCAGCACCGGCGCATCCACCAGCTTTGCAAGGCCCATGTTCACGATATCGTCGGCTTTCAGGTTGATCTCTGCCGGGCTGCCCGCGCCTTCGATCACGATGATGTCGTTCTCGGCGGCAAGGCTGTTGTAGGCTTCCAGAATGTCCGGGATAAGGCTGCGCTTCATTTTAAAGTAGGCGGCGGCAGGCATTTGGCCCCGGGCCTTGCCGTTCACGATCACCTGACTGCCCACATCGCTGCTGGGCTTGAGCAGGATGGGGTTCATGCGCACATCCGGCTCCACGCCTGCAGCCTGTGCCTGCACCACCTGAGCACGGCCCATCTCCGCGCCGTCGCGGGTGACGAAGCTGTTCAGGGCCATGTTCTGGCTTTTGAAAGGGGCCACGCGGTAGCCATCCTGCGCAAAGATGCGGCACAGCGCCGCGCACAGCAGGCTTTTGCCCGCACCGCTCATGGTGCCCTGCACCATAATGCATTTTGCCTTGCTCATTGTGCCACCTCCGGCAGGGTTTCGGCCAGCAGTGCAAGCAGCTGCCGGTTCTCGTTTTCTGTGCGCACGGCGGTGCGGTACCAGCTGGCATCAAGGCCCGGATAATTGCCGCAGCTGCGCAATACCGCACCCTTGCGGCGCAGCGCTTCGCCCAGCGCTTCCGGCGCGCGGAACAGCAGATAGTTAGCCCGGCCCTCGATCACCCGCAGGCCCAGCGCCCGCAGGCCGTCTGCCAGCACAGGCCGCTGTGCTTCGATCAATGCACGCACCTTTGCCACATATTCCGTCTCGTCCAGCGCAGCAATGCCCGCCGCCTGTGCCAGACTGGAAACCGCCCACGGCTGGCCCGCTGCCCGCATCCGGGCAAGCAGCTCTGTGTCAGAGCACAGGCAATAGCCCAGACGCACGCCTGCCATGCCGTAAAGCTTGGTGAAGGCTTTTAAAATAATCATTTTTTTGCTGTTTTTCAGCAGATGCTTTGCCGAAAGGCCTTCGCCCTCCGGCAGAAAATCCAGAAAGCATTCGTCCACGGCCAGCACCGCACCCACGACTTCGCATCTGCGCAGCAGCGCTTCCACAAGGGCAGGCTCTGCCAGCTGACCGGTGGGGTTGTTGGGCTGACAGAGGAATACCATATTTGTACCCGGGTGCACCGCGTTCAGGAGATCTTTCGTCACCGCAAAATCGTTTTCTTCCCGCAAAAAATGCCGTTTCACCGTGCAGTCTGCCGTTTCAAGGGCGGTGGCATACTCGGCAAAAGTGGGGGCCGTTACCAGTGCAGTGCGGGGCTTTGCAGCCAGCGCCAGCCGGAAGATGAGGTCTGCCGCGCCGTTGCCGCACAGCAGCCATTCGGCGGGCACTCCCTCAGCCACCGCCAGTTTTTCACGCAGGGCCCGGCACAGCGGGTCGGGGTAGCGGTCGGCCGTGGCAAGCGCTGCCGTAATGGCCTTTGCCACCCCTTCCGGCAGCCCCAGCGGACTGACATTGGCCGAAAAATCCAGCGGGTCGCGGCCAAACTCGGCGCGATAGCCCGCCCAGTCGCCGCCATGGGTCAATTGTTTCATGCAAGGAACCCCCGTATTGCTGCACCCCATGCCAGCGCAAAGCCGCTTGCCACATACATCATGCGGTTGGCGCGCAGGATGTCCTGCGGTTCAATGGGGCGCAGGGCATCACCGATGGTGGGCTTGGGGTAATATTCGCCAAAATAGTAAGCCGGGCCGGCCAGCTGCACGCCCAGTGCACCGGCGCAGGCGCTTTCGGTCTGGGCGCTGTTGGGGCTGGCGTGGTTGTGCCGGTCCCGCCGCCAGATGCGCCATGCGCCCTTGGCATCGTTGCCGGTAAAGGCCGCAGCGGCCACCCACAAAAGGGCGGCAAGGCGGCTGGGGATGTAGTTGGCAAGGTCGTCCAGCTTCGCGGCTGCGCGGCCAAAATAAAGGTACTTTTCGTTCTTGTAGCCCAGCATGCTGTCCATGGTGTTGATGGCCTTGTAGGTCAGCGCCAGCGGTGCCCCGCCGATGAGCATATACAGCAGCGGCGCAATGACGCCGTCGCTGGCATTTTCGGCCACCGTTTCCACCGCAGCTTTGGTCACACCCTCTGCGGTCAGGTTCTGGGTGTCGCGGCCCACGATGCGGCTCACGGCTTTGCGAGCGGCGGGCAGGTCGTTTTTAATAAGCTGAGCGTACACATTCCTGCTCTCCTGCGCAAGGCCCCTTGCCGCCAGCGCCTGCCCGCACCAGAACATCTGCACCGCAAGGCCCAGCCACGGGCTGAGCTTTGCCGCCGCCAGACACACAAGGCTCGTGACCAGAAAGGTGCCCACCGGCAGGCAGAACGCCGTCACGGCACCGCCCAGCAGCTCGCCCTGCGGGGTGCCGGGCAGGCGAGCGCGCAGGAATTTTTCCAGCCGGGAGATGCATCTGCCCATAAGCACCACCGGGTGCGGCAGCCACGCCGGGTCGCCGAAGAGCGCGTCCAGCACAAAACTGCCGACAACTGCCTGAAGGATCATGCCCTGCTCTCCTTTGTGTACTGGACGGTCTTCACGAGATACAGCAGATGCTTTTCCGTCCAGTCCTTTGCATCCAGAACAAAGCCGCCCGCGTTGGGTCCGCACCATGCGTAATAGTCCCTGTGGGGGACGGCAAACCGCTCCATGGCGGCCATCTGGGTGCCGCCGTGGGCCAGAATGACCAGCCGTTCTTCGCCTGCGGCAAGAGCTTTATCGATCAGCTCTGCCACGGTGCGGCAGATGCGGTCTGAAAAATCCGTCTTGCGCTCTCCATCCGGGCAGGGGCTTTCGCAGTTGGCCTTCACCCATGCCTGATACTCGGGGTCCTTTTCCATCTCGATGAAATTGCGGCCCTCAAAGCTGCCAAAGCACATCTCTTTCAGGCCGTCCACCGGCACAAGCTTTGCCTCCGGGAACAGGATGCGCGCCGTCTGGCTGGTGCGCTGCAGGGTGGAAACATAGACCACATCGGGGTCAAAATCTGCCCGGCGCAGCTGGGCAGCGCCTTCGGGTGAGAGCGGGATGTTGCGCTGGCCCTGATAACGCTTCTGGGCGTTGTATTCCGTCTGGCCATGACGCAGAAGATAGATCAGCATTGAGACAATTCTCCTTTCAAAACCGTGGGGATGCCGCAGAACATCTGCACCACGCACTCTGCCCGTGCGGCCAGCAGGCAGGCAAGCCTGCCCGCCGCCTCGCGGTCTGCGCGCTGTTTGACATCCATCGGCACAACACCGCCGCCTACCTCGGTGGCGATGAGGATATCGTATTCATGGGCAAGCTTGTCTGCCAAGGCAGGCAGGTCGGCGGCATCGGCAGCCAATACCTGCACGTCCGAAAGACGCTTGCCGGGAAGTGTTTGCGCAAAGGTGCGCTTGCCGCTGTAGAGCGGCCCGGTAATAAAGATCATAGCAGCCCTCCCCACTGGCAGGCACACAGCGCCGCCAGCATCCAGAGCTCGGCCTTTTGCAAAAACCACCCGGCAAGGTCGCCGGTGATGCCGCCGAACTGCTTCCAACTCACGGCATGGTAGCGCCAGAGCACCACCAGCGCTGCCAGCACCAGCGCCCAGCCGCCCAGCGCCGCCATGCCCACGCATAGCACTGCGGCCAGCACCGCCAGCACCCGGCGCACCACAGTTTTGTCTGCTGCAGTGGCAAAGGTGTGTGCAAGACCGGTGTTTTTTGCCATGGGGAACGATGCCACCGCAAGGCCCGAAAGCGCCCGTTCCAGCACCAGTGCCAGAACCCACAGCACACCCACGCGGGGTGTAAAACTCACACAGGTGCACAGGGCAAAATAGGCCAGAAAATAGCTGCACAGTCGGATGACCGCAAAGGCACCGCAGTGGGGGTCTTTTAATATTTCCAGCTTCTTTTCTCGGTCGCCGTAGCTGGAAAGGGCATCGCAGGTGTCGGCATAGCCGTCCAGATGGATGCCGCCGGTGATCCATACCGGGATCAGCGCAAAGCCTGCCGCCTTGGCAAGGCCCGGCAGGGGCAACGCGCCACACACACACCACGCCGCACCAATAACGACACCAATGAGCGGGAAGGCGCACATGGCGTAGCGCATATTTTTTTCGTTCCAGTCGAACTGCGGCACCGGGATGGCCGAAAACATGGCAAAGGCCACCGCAATGGTCTGCAAAACGATCATTTTTCCACTCCTTTATAGTACACGGGGATGCCGCATACCACCCGCACCACCGCATCTGCCCGGGCGGCAAAGGCATTGTTTACCTGCGCCAGTGCCAGCAGATAGCGGCCTGTGTCACCGGCATAGTCGGCCCCGCCGCTGAACACCTCGTTGGAAACAACGATGAGGTTTTCGCACTGGGCTGCAAGGCTTTCCAGCCCGTGCAGGATGGCTTTGGCCGCGTTTTCCCCTGCTCCCGCCGGGTCGTACAGCTCGTTGGCGGCAAGGTTGCCAAGGTCTTCCAGCAAGGCGGTGCCCCGCGCAGGCAGGCGCACATTGTCCAGATGCAAGGGACACTCCACCGTTTCAAACTGCTTTGCGGCCCGCATTTTGCGGTGCTTTTCTACCCGGGCGGCACACTCGGCATCCCACACCTGCATGGTGGCAAGATAGTAGCGGGGGCCGGTGGTCCTGAGCACAAGGCTCTCGGCATATTCACTTTTGCCGCTGGCCGCGCCGCCCAGAACCAGCGTCAACATTGGGGCGTATACGGCGCAATGCCGCCCTCCGCAAAGGAGTAGCACCCGCCGTATACGGCCAGCGCCATATCCCACAGCGGGATGCTGGCCACCGCGCCGGTGCCCTCGCCCAGATGCAGCCCCGCCGTAATGATGGGTGCCTTGCCCAGTGCTTCCAGCACGATGCGCGCGGCAGGCTCTGCCGAGCAGTGGCTTGCAAACACAGCCTTTGCCGCCGCCGGGCACAGCCGCACGGCGCACAGCGCGGCCACTCCGCTGATAAAGCCATCTGCCAGCACCGGCACACCGGCCAGTGCACCGCCCAGAAACACACCGCACAGGCCCGCGATATCAAAGCCGCCAAGCTTTGCAAGAACATCCAATGTGTCTTCCGGGTCCGGCTCATTGCAAAGGATGCCGCGGCAGATGGCGTCCACCTTGCGGGCAAGCCCTTCGTCCGAGAGGCCCGCACCGCGCCCGGTCATAAGCTCCACGGGCTGGCCCAGCAGCACTGCCGCCACCGCGCTGGAGGTGGTGGTATTGCCAATGCCCATTTCACCGGTGGCGATGAGCCTGTAGCCATCCTCTGCCAGTTCCCGGGCAAGGGCAATGCCCTCCCCAACGGCCTGCACGGCCTCGGCCCGGCTCATGGCAGGGCCTTGGGTAAAATCCGCCGTGCCTGCGGCAATGCGGCAGCTGCGCACGCCGGGCACCGGTTCGCCTGCCATGCCCATATCCACGGGCAGAACATCGCAGTGGGCCGTGCGGGCCATCTGGCACACACTGGTGCGCCGCATGGCAAGGTTTTCGGCCACGGCACGGGTCACTTCCTGCCCGGTCTGGCTCACGCCCTGCGCCACCACGCCGTTATCCGCGCAGAGCACCACCACCACCCGGCGGGAAAGATCAAGCTCCGCACTGCCGGTAAGGGCGGCGGCATCCTCCAGCATGGTCTCCAGCCGGCCCAACCCGCCCAGAGGCTTTGCAAGGCTGGCCCAGTGGGCGTGTGCCGCCGCGCGGGCAGCTTCGTTGGCAGGGGTGATACCCGCCAAAAGTGCATTCAGTTCCGTTTCGGTCATTTAGGTCATCCTTTTGTTTTGCTGTATCGTTCTGCCGCGCGCACAAAGCGGCCCGGCAGGGGCGTGCCCGCCCAGTATAAATGCGGGAACCCCGCATAGAAATTCTCGTTTGCAAAGCCGCATTCCCACTGCATTTTTTCGTTTTTGCAGGCAGTAAATGCAGTGCCGTTTGCGGTGGAATCCCAGTGGTGGAATTCGTGGATGGGCAGCGTTTCTCCGGCGCAGAAGAGCATACTGTCCGCCTTGGCGGTCATTTCGGCATAGCCAAAGCGCACCAGCCTTCCCACCCGGATGCCATCGCCCGGCAGAACATCTGCCATGGGCCACGCCTTACCGTCGGCATCCTCAAGGCTCCGGCCCAGATACAAAAAGCCGCCGCATTCGGCTGCTGTGGGCAGGCCCGCCTGCACGGCCTGCCGGATGGAAGCCATCATGGTTTTGTTTTCACTCAGAGTTTTGGCGTACAGCTCCGGGTAGCCGCCGGGCAGATACAGCCCGCCTATATTTTCCGGCAAAACTGCATCCTGCACCGGGCTGAAAAGCACAAGCTCCGCCCCGGCATCCCGCAGTGCGTCCAGCGTTTCGGCATAGGTAAAGCAGAACGCCTCGTCCTTTGCCACCGCAATGCGGACGGATGTGGGTGCAGCTGCTCCCGGCAAAGCTTCCGGCGCAGGCTTTTCGGTCAGCACGGCAAGGCGCTGCCAATCCAGCACCAGTGCATCGGCCAGCAGGGCGATCTTTTCCTGCAGGTCGGCAATTTCATCTGCAGTCTTCAGGCCGAGGTGTCGGCTTTCTACCGCTGCCTGCGGCAAATGGGGCAGATAACCCAGCACCGGCAGGCCGGTCTCCCTTTCCAGCAGGGCCTTGAGCATTTTATACAGCTTTTCGGAACAATCATTGAGCAGGATGCCCGAAACATGGCTGTTTTTGCGGAAGTTCACAAGGCCCTGAATTTGCGCGGCCAGCGTCACGCTGGCACCCTTGGGCTGTACCACCAGCAGCACCGGCAGGCCCAGCGTATCCGCCAGTTCCCAAGCGCTGGCACGGGTGGTCAGGCCCTGACCATCATAAAAGCCCATAGCGCCCTCGCACACGGCGGCACCATGCCCGGCGGCATAGCGGGCAAAAATGGCCCGCACCATCTCCCTGTTGGAAAGAAACAGATCCAGATTGTGGCTGTCCACCTGCAGAGCCGAGCGGTGGAACATGGGGTCGATGTAGTCCGGCCCGCTTTTGAACGCACAGGGGTCGGCCCCGCGCTTTTTCAGCGCCGCCAGCACTGCGCAGGCAACAGTGGTCTTGCCGCTGCCGGAAGAAGGCGCGGCGATGAGGAATTGCATCATTTGCGTGTACCCGTAATGAGGAAGATGGGGTTATTGGCCATGAGCAGGTGCAGTCGGCCCGCCGGTTTTGTGCGGCTGACGGCGATCTGCGTTACCTCTGCGGTCAGGCCCCGGGCCGTGAGAGCGGCAATGGCAGCGCCCAGCGTTTCCAGCGCAATGGCCGAAATGCAGATGCGTGCGTTCGGATTCTTGCCGAGCACTTCATCCAGCACGGCTTCCATGCCGCCCTTGGTGCCGCCGATGAACACGGCATCCGGCGCAGGCAGGTCTGCCAGCACATCCGGTGCGCGGCCCTCGATGAGGATGAGGTTGCAAGCATGGAACTTTGCCCGGTTTTTACGGATCAGTTCACAGGCATCCGGTTCACACTCCACGGCGTAAACGCGGCCTTTGGGTGCCGCCAGCGCAAGCTCCACGCTCACACTGCCGGTGCCTGCGCCCACATCCCACAGAGTGTCGGTGGGCATTACCGCCAGCTTTGCCAGCGCAGCAGCGCGCACCTCCTGCTTGGTCATGGGCACCTCGCTCCGGATGAAGCTTTCGTCCGGGAAGCCCGGCGCACGCAGCTGCGGCAGATCAAAGTTTTCCACCAGAAGCACGCTGAGTTGTGCAAAGCTCTGCCCCGCCAGCTCTGCAGCAGAGCCGTAGCGGATGGTTTCCGCCTCGGTGCCAAGGTTTTCGCCCACCACGCCGTGGGCTTCGCCCATACCGGCATCGGTCAGCTTCTGGCACAGAGAGGCGGGCGTTTCAGTGCCGCCGGTGAGGAAGAACACCGAACGGTTCATCATGCACTCGGCCACCGGGTCGCAGGCACAGCCATGGGCCGAGACCAGCTTCCAGTCCTGCCACGGTCGGCCCAGCGCCGCTGAAAGCATCTGGATGCTGGAAACGCCCGGATACACCCGCGCGGGGATGCCCAGCGCCCGCAGCGGCGTGAGCAGACCGGACGCACCGGAGTAAAATCCGGTATCGCCGCTGTAAAGCACGGCAGCATCCTGCCCGGAGTTTTGTGCCAGTGTTTCCAGAATGTCAGCGGGTTGGTAGAGCGCGAACTGCCGGGCAGTGCACTCGGGCGGGAGGCCCACCAGCAGCCGCTTTGCACCGAACACAAGGCCCGCGCTGCGCACAGCCTGCTGTGCCTGCGCCGAAAGGGCTTCCCATTTTCCGCTGCCCATGCCGATCAGTGTGACCATTGCAAAATCTCCTTGCAATACGCTAAAATTTGTGTTTCCGTCTCGCCAGTTTCCGGCGGGCGGCGCAGCACCACCAGCTGTGCGCCGGTATCGGCAGCGGCCTGCACCTTCTCGGCAAAGCCGCCCGCTGCGCCGCCGTCCTTGGTGACGAGGTACCGGATCTGGAACTGTGTTATCAACGCCTTATTCAGCGCCAGACTGAACGGCCCCTGCATGGCAATGATGTTCCGGTGCGGGACATTGGCCGCTTCACAGGCGGCAATGCCCTCCGGCGTGGGCAGGACGCGCGGGTAAAGCCGCGCCGGTTCCAGCCCGGCAAACACAGCCAGCTCCTTGGCACCGGTGGCAAGCAGGATATTGCCCTCTGTCCCGGCCAGATATTCTGCAGCCTGCGCTGCTGTTTCAAACACCGCACAGCCGGGCGGCAAGGGGCTTTGCGCACGCAGCAGGCGGCGGTATTCCACGCCCGCCTGCACCGCTGCAGCGCGGATGTTCCTGGTGGCATCCACTGCATAAGGGTGGGTGGCATCCACGCAGAGATCAGCTCCCGCCAGCAATGCCGCCATGGCATCCGGCTGCAGCCGCCCGGCGTGCACCGTGATGCCCGCCATTTCGCCCTGCTCCTCGGCACCCAGCGGCGTTGCCACGCACACCGTTACCGCAACGCCAAGCTCTGCCAGCTTTTTGGAAAAGCGACGGCCCTCGGTGGTGCCGCTGAACACGACCGCCTTCACTTACGGTACCCCCGCGGCGTGACCATCCGGCCCGAAAGGGCGCGGGTATTGCTGTTGCCGATATACACGGTGGTGAACATATCCACCGGCGTGTTTTCCAGCTCGGCCAGCGTCAGCACCCGGGCACTCTGGCCCTCGCGGCCAATGTTGCGCACAAGGCCGCAGACGGTATCATCCGCCTTGCCGTTTGCGCGCAGGATGCGCACTGCCTTTTGCAGGTAGTCCGGCCTGCCCTTGGAGGAAGGATTATAGAGTGCAACACAGAAATCTCCCTGCGCTGCGCAGGCCAGCCGCTTTTCGATGACCTCCCACGGGGTAAGCCGGTCGGAAAGGGAGATCACGCAGAAATCGTGGGCCAGCGGCGCGCCCAACACAGCCCCACCGCTGAGGGCGGCCGTAAGGCCGGGCACCACTTCTACGGCAACGTCCGGGTAATCCTGCGCCAGTTCCAGCACAGGGCTGGCCATGCCGTAAACGCCTGCGTCGCCGCTGCACACCATCACCACGCGCCTGCCGGTATTCGCCTTTTCCAGCGCCCAGCGGCAGCGGTCGATCTCCTTGGTCATGCCGGTGGAATAATATTCCTCACATGGGAACTCCGGCTCGATCAGATCAAGATAAAGTTTATAGCCGCAGATGGCATCTGCGTGTTCCAGAACGTTCTGGGCTTCCTGCGTCAGGTAGTAAACATCTCCGGGGCCAATGCCCACCACGTAGACTACCTTTTCCGGTTCGTCGATCTCAAATTCCATCGGGTCAAACATTCTGCCACCTCCAGTCCGGGGCATAGGGCCGCACGGCCAGCGCAAAGGTCACGCCGGTATGGGCATATTTGTGAAAAACGAGTGTCCCGCCTGCGGCCAGCACTGCCGACCGTTCACAGACATTGTCCACGCCGGTAACGCTCTGCACAAAGGCCGAAGGCGTAAAGCTGCCGGGGGCGGCATGCAGCTGTTCCGCTGTGAAAAACTGCACCGGCCAGCTGTGGCTCTTACAGAAGGTCAGCAGGCCCGCCTCGTTTTGTTTTAAGTCGATGCTTGCCGCCGCCGTGATGCATTGCGGCGCAAGGCGGTTCTGGGCACAGAAAGCTGCAAAGGCTTCGGCCAGCGTTTCGGTGCTGGTGCCGCGTTTGCAGCCCACGCCCAGCACGCCGATGCGCGGCACCAGATGCAGCGCATCCCCCGCCGGGCAGAGGGTGAGGGCAAAGTCCGGGGCATCTCCCGCCGTGATCCCATCAGGCGGTGCACCCGCAATGGGCCAGTCGGATGCAAACTGCACCGTTTTGCCCGCCAGCAGTGCACCGCTGACAAGCTTGATGCGCTCCGGCTCCAGCACGGTGCAGTTCTGGTGCTTTGCCCACTCGTCCACCGCAAACACACCGTTTGCGTCGGTGGCTGTGGTGATCACCGGCACCGCACCGCACACAGCGGCAAGCGCCCGGGCAAGGTCGTTGGCACCGCCCAGGTGGCCTGAGAGGATGGGCACGGCAAAGCGGCTGCACTCGTCCAGCACCACAACGGCAGGGTCCTGTGCCTTGCTTTGGCAGTGGGGCGCAACGGCCCGCACCGCAATGCCCACAGCACCTACAAAAACAAGGGCATCGCTCCCGGCAAACTGGCGGGCCGTCCAATCGGCAAGGTGCACCTGCCCGGCTTCATGGCCGCAGCGGGCCACACTGCCGGGATATGCCGCCGCCAGTTTTTGGGCCAGTGCAAGGCCCTTTGCCGTAAAGGCCAGATAGGCGCGGGTCACTGGTCTGTCCCCTTGCGGAACTCGGTGGTAAAGGCCGGGTCGTAGAGCTTGCTGCGCTCATAATTCCGGCCCAGAAAGCCGCCTGCCACGATGAGCGCCGTTTTGGTGATGCCCGCTGCATGAACGCTTTCCGCCAGCGTACCTACGGTGCAGCGCACCGTTTTTTCCTCCGGCCATGTGGCCTTATACACCACCGCTGCCGGGGTATCCGGCGTATAGGCACCGCCTTCCAGAAGCGCCTGCTGTACTTTGTCCACAAGGCCGATGGATAGGAAAATGACCATCGTTGCCCCGTGGGCGGCAAGGCTTGCCAGCTTTTCTTTTTCCGGCACCGGGGTGCGGCCCTCCATGCGGGTGATGATGACGGTCTGGCTGACGGTGGGCAGCGTGTACTCTGCATTCAGCGCCGCCGCTGCACCGCAGAAGCTGGACACACCGGGGGTATCATCGTAGGGAATGCCCTCGGCGTCCAGCACATCCATCTGCTCCCGGATGGCACCGTAAAGGCAGGGGTCGCCGGTGTGCAGGCGCACGGTGATCTTACCCGCAGCTTCCATCTGCCGCATCACATCCAGCACCTGCTCCAGCGTCATTTCAGCGCTGTTATAAATGGCGCAGTCTGCCTTTGCAAGGCCCAGCAGGGCCGGGTTCACCAGACTGCCCGCATAGATGATGCAGTCGGCTTTCTGAAGCAGGGCCGCGCCCCGCCGGGTGATGAGGTCCGGTGCGCCGGGGCCTGCACCAACAAAATGTACCATAACGTTACTCCTTTACCAAAACGGTGGCAAAATAACCGGCCTGTTCCTGCGGCCGCTCAAAGGAAAGATCCGGGTAGACCCGCTCGTCCGGCAGACCGCAGTTGCACACAAGTGCGCTTTTTTTCAGCTTATCTGCCTGCTGCAGGGTATCCAATAAGACAGGCAATTGCCTGCCGGCTTTCATCAATACCTTGGTGCCGGGCATTTCCAGCACGCGGTCTGTCCAGCCGCCGGGCGCAATGGTAAGCGGCGTATCCATGCCGCCGGTCAGCGGCACATTCAGCCGCGCCGCCGCCGCACAAAAGCTGGGCACGCCTGCCGCCATTGCGGTGGCATAACCCCCGGCCTGCAAGATCTCCTGCAGGTAACCAAAGGTGGCATAGATGGAAACATCACCGATGTTCAGCATGGCAACGTCCTGCCCGGCATCCAGATACTGCCGCACCGCGGCGGCGGCTTTTTCGTGCGAAGCCGCCAGCGCAGCCGGGTCACGGCTCATGGCAAAGTACAGCGGGACGATGGTCTTGCCGTCCAGCGCTTCTCCCAGCGCACTGCGGGCGATGTCCAGCGCCAGCATCTGGCCGGAAGCAGTCTGCGGCGCGGCCAGCACCGGGCACTGCCGGATGAGCCGCACAGCCTGCAGCGTCATCAGCTCCGGGTCGCCGGGGCCAACGCTGACACCGTAAAATGTACCTTTCAGTTCTGCCATTCCTGCATCAGCTCCTTTGCCGTTTTTGTCTCGCCCAGCGGGCCGTGCTGGTTGGAGAACAGCACCGCGCCCACCCGGAACGCCCCGCCTGCCCGTCGGTCCAGATGCATCTGGATGGCGGCAAGGATGCTTTCCAGCACCGGTGCACGCAGCTGTGCGCCGTCCAGAATGTCAAGGCAGGCATCGGTGGTGGCGGCATCCATCAGGGCAGCGCACACCTCACGCGCGGCCCCGCACAGCGCCGCATGGGCACAGAACACCTCGGCACGGCCATCCGCCGTGTGGGAATGGGTGTTCATGACCCCTGCCGCCAGTTTGACCAGCTTGCCCACATGTCCCACCAGAAGCACCTGTTCAAATCCTGCCGTTGCCGCCATATCCAGCGTATCCCCGATGAAGTTGGAGGTCTTGACCACCGGGAACCGCTCGAACTGCGGCAGAGCGCTGGCCAGATAGTCCAGCCCGTAGTTGCCGGGGGCCAACACCAGCCGCCGGGGGCCGGGGGCATTTTTTGCCCGCAGCGCAGCCTGATTCATTTCCAGCTGGATGGTATCCAGAATGGCCTGCTGGCTCATGGGTTCCACGATGCCGCTGGTGCCCAGAATGGAAAGCCCGCCCTCCACCCCGATGTGCGGGTTGAAGGTGCGCTTTGCCGTCTCGGCACCGCCCTCGATGGAAATGGTCACTGCAAAGCCGCCGGTGTAGGCAGCATTTTCAGCTTCCCGTTCCAGCGCTTCGGCAATCATCTGGCGGGGTACATGGTTGATGGCGGCTTCGCCTACGGGCTGGTCAAGGCCGGGCTTCGTCACCCGGCCCACCCCCTCGCCGCCAAAGATGCGCACGCCGGGGGCATCCGGTTCCAGCACCACCGATGCAATCACCGGCAGGCCCGTGGTCACGTCCACATCGTCGCCGCCGTCCTTGCGGATGGCACATGCGGCACCTTTGTCCGTGCTGCGGCAGTAAATGGGTGCCACCTCCACCACAATGCCCTTGGGCGTGCGCAGAGCCACCGTTTCCGGTTCGCGGCCGGTCAGCAGCAGACGCGCCGCCCCGGCAGCCCCCAGCGCGGCACAGGTGCCGGTGGTATAGCCGCAGCGCAGCAACTTCTGCCCGCTGCGGACGTAATGTTCAAACTGCGGCTTTCCGGCGGGTGCCTTTTCGGCTTCCGGCTCCGGTGTGCCGAACAGAGCCGTGTACTGCTGTTCGGTCAGGCCGTACAGGGCGCGGATGTTCTCCGGCTGAAACGCCTGTTCCGGGGTCAGCACGCCGGAAACACCACCGGGCGAAACGCACACCACCGTGTCCGCTATTTTTTCGGCCAATTCCAGCTCGTGCAGGCTCAGGATCACCGCCAGCTGACCGGTATGGGCCAGCTCCTTTAAAATGGTGAGCAGTTCAATTTTGCCCTTGATATCCAGAAAAGAGGTCGGCTCGTCCAGCAGGATCACTTCCGGCTGCTGGCACAGTGCCCGGGCCAGCAGGATGCGCTGGCGCTGGCCGTCGCTGATGCGGTTAAAATCCCGGTCTGCAAGGTGTGCCGCGCCCACCAGCTCCAAAGCTCTGTGCACCTGCTGCCTGTCCTCGGCAGACAAAATGCCCAGCCGTCCGGTGTAGGGATAGCGCCCCGCCGAAACAAAATCAAAGCAGGTGGTCAGCTCCATCCGGCGGCTGTGCGGGGCCATGAGGGCCAGCTTCTGCGCCCGCTGGGTACCGGTGTAATCGGCAAGGTTTCTGCCTTCCAGCAGCACCGTGCCGCCCATGGGGGCCAGCTGGCCCGCCAGCGTTTTGAGCAGGGTGGATTTGCCTGCGCCGTTGGGCCCGATCAAGGTCAGGATCTGGCCCGGCTGCACCCCGAGGCAAATATCCGAGAGCAGCGGTGTCTTGCCGTAGCCGATGGCAAGCTCCCGCGCAGTGCAAAGTGCTTTTTCGTTCATCATGCGCCCTCCCGCTCTGAATTGCGCCGCACCAGCAGCCAGATGACCACCGGCGCGCCGAACACGGCCGTGACCGAGCTGATGGACAGCTCCGTGGGCGCGAACAGACTGCGGGCCAGCAGGTCGCAGAACAGGCAGAAAGCCGCACCGCCCAAGCAGCACCCCGGCAGCACATACAGCGGCTTTGCGCTGCCCAGCAGCTGCTTGACAAGGTGCGGCACCGCGATGCCCACAAAGGAGATCGGCCCCGCAAAGGCGGTGACGCAGGCGGCCAGCAGACTGGAAAGCAGCACCAGCACCGCCGAGAAAAGCCTGACGTTCACACCCACACTGCGGGCGTACTCCTCGCCCATCTGGTAGGCCGCCATGGGTTTGGAGAGCAGAAAGGCAGCCGCCAGCGCAGGCAGCACCACCAGTGCCGCAGCCTGCACATTGGCCCATGTCACGCCGGAAAAGCTGCCCTGCGACCAGTTGTGCAGATTGACGATGTTGGAATCCTGCGCAAAGGCCACCACGATATCGGTGATGGCGGAGCAGATATAGCCGATCATCACACCGCAGATGACCAGAATGCTCATGCGCTGCACCCGCCGGGCCACCGCCAGCACAAAGGCCATGGAAGCCATGGCACCCGCAAAGGCAGCCGCGATCATGGTAGCCGAGCTGGTCAGCATCCCGCGGTCCAGAAACACCACCATGGTCAGGGCCACCGCCAGCTTTGCGCCGCTGGAAACGCCCATGACAAAGGGCCCGGCAATGGGGTTTGCAAAAAAAGTCTGCAGCAGGTAGCCTGCCGCGCTGAGGGCTGCCCCCAACAGCGCCGCCATGACCGCGCGGGGCAGGCGCAGCTGCAGGATGATGTTCCCCGCAAGCGCATCGCCGCCCTTGCCCAGCAGCGCCGTCAGCACCGCACCCGGTGCAAGGGATACGCTGCCCCAGAACAGGTTCAGCGCAAAAAGCACAGCCACGGCTGCCGCAAGGGCAATATAGGCGGCTGCAAGGCGTCTGGTACGGGTCATAGGCTTTCCTTTCTGTAAAATTTTTCTTCTTTAATCCACATGGGTGAGGAATTTCAGGGTACTGGCGGCAGGTGTGCCCTTGGTAAACACCCGGTTCATATCCACGATCAGGTCTGCCAGCTCCATGCTCTGCTGGAACAGGCTCTGGGTGGTGCACCACACCTGACCGTTCTGCACCGCTTTGAACTCGTTCAACAGTGGGAAACGCTCGGTCAGCTGGTTCACCGATGCGATCATGCCCTCGATGGCGCTGTTGTAGATGAGCACATCGGCATCCTTTGCACCTGCATAGAAGTCCTCAAGCGGCAGGTTCATGGTAGCAAGGCTGTTACCATTGTCCGTCAGGTCCGCAAAGACATAGCTGCCGCCTGCCATTTCGATCATGCGGGCCACATAGTCACTGCCCTTGCGCACAGTGGCAAGGTTGTTGGTGGTCAGCGAGAAGAAGGCGCAGCTTTTTCCCGTGGGTTCCTGCGAGAGGATGGGCTGAACGGCTGTCTCCTGCGCGGAAAACACCTGCTCGGCCTGTTCTTCCCTGCCCAGCAGGATGCCGTAAAGCTTGATCCACTCCATGCGGGCCAGCGGGTCGCTCTCGTAACTGGAACGCTCCACCAGCACCGGGATGCCAAAGTGTTCCAGCTGCTCCTTTACCTCCGGCGTGTGCAGGATCATAGTATTCTCAATGGCAAGGCGGCAGCCCGCTGCCAGGATCTGCTCGTAATCCGGGGCGCTGTACTTGCCGGCGTAGGCAATTTTTCCCTCTTCCATGGCCTGCTTCACCTCGGGCAGATACCAGCCCTCGGCCTTGGTGCCGGAAAAGGCCACGCTGTCCAGTGCATCCAGATGCAAAAGCAGATCCATCACCGAGGTGGAGACCAGATAAATATTCTCCACCGGCTGGCGCAGCACAGTCACATCAGCAGGCAGACCGTCCACCTCCGCAGCATCTTCCGGCACAACAAGGAACCGTGCATCCGACTCCGCGATGGTCAGCATGGTATAGCCGCCCTCATAGCAGTCCGCTGTGAACTGCTGTGCATAGTCCAGCTTGTAATGATGGGAGAAAACAAGACTTTCCGTATTGGCAGGTTGAGCCTTGCTGCCGCAGCCGGTCAGCGTCAGCGCCGCAGCGGGGATCAGTTTCAGAAATTGGTTGCGAGTGATTTTCATAGGTAACTCCTTCCGTCACGGCTTGCGCCGTGCCACCTCCCTCATAGAGGGAGGCTTTGGCAGTACGGTAAAGTTTATCTTTTTGCCAAAGAAGGTGACTGGAGGAGTCACTTCAGACTTGCGGAATCAAAGGTCAGCGTATACTCGATCTCGTGGGGGGTGCTCATGGCAACGGTATCAGCGGTGACATCCAGTGCGGTATCCAGCGCCGATACCGGAATTTCAAAGGTGGAATTGCCCTCGGTGTTGGTGGGCAAATACTTCTCGCCGTCCACGATCATATAATCATAGTTCGGGCTGCTCCACACGATGGTGGCAGTCATCTTGCCATCCGCCACGGTCAGGGCGGCGGGGCTGTCCACAGCAGCACGGCCAGAGCCGCCCTCCAGCGTCACATCACAGGTGTAGGTGCCGTCTGCCGGGGTCTCGGCTTCCGCAGCCTTTTCCACGGCATCACGCACGCTGACGACATGGTCGTACCACTTGCCCTTAGTGCCCAGAATGGCAAGGTCAAAGTCCGTATCCACAGCAGTGACCGGGATATCGAAGCCGTACACCTCCTCCGAGGTGCCGTCGGAATAGGTAACGGTATCTGTGGTGGGCTGCAGCCAGTCGGCCTCGTGGTCGGCGGCATCGGAAGCCTTGCCCAGATACAGGTTGACGATGTGGGTGGAAGCAAGGCTGACATGGAAGGTCATCTGGCCGTTCTCCACGGTCAGGGTGCCCTTGCCGTCGCAGGCTTCGTTGGCGTGGAACATGCTGCTGTCGGTGTCAAACACGGCGGTATACACACCATCCGGCAAAGCGGCGGTCTCAGCAGCAGAAGAAGCCACAGAGGATGCCGCCTCGGAAGAAGCAGCACTGGAAGCTGCAGAAGATGCCGTGGAAGAAGCGCCGCAGCCCACCAGCAGACTCAGTGCCAGAGAAGCAGCGACAACACAGGAAAAAACGCGTTTCATAGGAAATACCTCTACATTATAAGAAATCAGCTTTTATTATACCATTGTTCAGATAAAAAATGAACCCTCTCCACCGGATGCCGCAAAGCGGCCGCGAGACGGAGAGGGTTCGTTTGATCAACCGTTCAGAGAATCGATCGCCGCCTTGGTGTGGGCGACATACAGCTTCTGGACATCCTCGATCTCACCCAGACCAGCGATCTGGCAGTCGATGCTGTCGAAAGCACCGGAAGCCTTGAACTGGCTCAGCCAGGAGTCGGCATCCTCACCGGCCATATCGTTGTTGGCGTGATCGCCGGCAACCACCATCAGCGGGCGCAGGATGACCTTGGTGTAGCCCGCAGCCTTAACAGCCTCGATGACGTTCTCGCAGGCAGTCTCTTCCGGCTTGCCCTCAACGGTGCCAATGAACACATTGTCGTAGCCCAGAGTCTGCATAGTGGTCTGCATCTGGCTGTAGCTCACCTTTGCGGTGTGCGAGGTGCCGTGGCCCATAAAGACAAAGGCGACCTTGTCCGCAGCAGCGGCATCCAGACTGTCGTAGCCGGCTTCCTTCACGGCAGCAGCGGTGACAGCCTTGGCAACGTCTTCCTTATCCTGATTGATGATGGTGGCATCGGAACCGACCTCGCCCAGCAGGGGCTCAGCCACAGCGACAGATTCAAACTTGTCGCGGTAGGTGTCGATCATTTCCATCATCTCGTCGTACTCAGCACCGTGCATCAGGTGGGTGGGCTGGACGACCAGATTCTTCACGCCGTTTTCCACAGCGCGGTCCATGGCCTGCTGCATGTTGTCGATCTTTTCGCCGTCACGGGCCTGCACATGGTTGATGATGATCTGTGCGGTGAAGGCGCGGCGCACGCTCCAGTCCGGGTATGCGGCCTGCAGGGCATCCTCGATGCCCTTGATGTCCTTCACGCGGCTGTCGTTGAAGGAGGTGCCGAAGGAGACCACCAGCAGCTCGTTGTCGCCAATGTCGTCCTGATTGCGGGCATCATCCTTGGAAGCATCGCCGGTGTCACGGCCAAAGTAGTCGGGGTCGGCGTTCTCACCTTCCACCAGTTCCTTCTGGGTGTCGGTCAGGGCATCCCATGCAGCCTTGGCGGCTTCGCACTGAGCATCGGTATCCTCATTGCGCTCCTGCACATAGATGGCATCGATCAGGTCTGCCACGTTCTTTGCTGCCATTTCGTCAGCCTCCTCGCTGCTCGCTTCGCTGGAAGCGGAAGACGCAGCGGTGCTGGATGCAGTGCTGGAAGCAGCACCGCCGCAGCCGGTGAGCACGCCGGCGCACAGAGCCAGAGCCGTAACAGCTGCGGCCAGCTTTTTGGTTTCGATCTTTCTCATTGTTCTTGTCCTTTCCTGCTGGATAAATTGCGGTTTGAACCAAACAAAGGGTACAGGAAAGAAAGATGAAAGAAGAGGCCCTTCTGTCCTGCGGATGGCATGACAAAAAGACCTCTGTTGTTTCAGGGCTTTTTGGTACAACCAATTCCTCGTGATCTGGGGTTTGCACCCCCGTACCAACAGCAGGCAGGTTTCCTGACTGAAAGATCGCCGCCCGTCATCTCCTTCCCAGAGCATAAGCTCCAGTGGCTGGTGCAAAGCACCCTGATGCGGACTCCCTTATCACAGTGACGAGATCGTGCGGGATCTGCACCCGCTTCCCTTTTACCCTTTCCGCCGTGCAGTGCATCGGCAAAAGGCACCTGCTGTTTTTCTGTTCAGTTCGTCCGGCATTATATCATAAAACTGCGCAGAATGCAATAAAAAACGGCATCCTGCCTTTTTATAAGGAAGGATGCCGTTTGGAGATCGAGCCAAATGCGGAGCTTACTGGAGCGCACGGATCGCATTGATGGTGATTTTGTACTGGCAGGCCACGCTGTCAAACAGCTCCTTGGTACCTTCCAGTGTGCCTGTGCGCAGCACCTCGGTCAAATCGTAGGTGGGCTGATACAGGTTGGTAAAGCCCAGGTTCTGGCACACGCCCTTGAGCGTGTGTGCCGCACGGAATGCTTCCTTCACATTTTCTTTCTTCAATGCCTGCTCCAGTTTCGGATAGCTGTCGTCGTTCAAAAACATCAGCGTAAATCTGCAGATCATGCCTTCGTTGTAAAGCCGCTTGAGCACGTCCTCATAATTTGCGCCCATCTGTCTATAACATTCCTGAATCGTCATGGTTTGTCGCTATGCCTTTCTTTTTCTACTTATCCCGCCTGATTTGCCACAGAGTGACAAAAGCGCCATCCATTTTGTTGCACTTTGTTGCGTTTTAAATATATCACGCCTTACTGCGTTTTTCAATGCAGAGACAAAAAGTCTTGCACTTTTCACATATTGTCCCGAGTTTTTCTTGCAATTTGCCTATCAATTTCTTCCGGCTGGCTTTTTTCTCCGACTTTACCGTGCCTGCATGGCTGCAGGGCTTTTCCCGCCGTTTCTCTGCACGGAAAACGCATTTGAAGAAAAAGGTAAAAAAACAGTTGACAAAAGCCTTTCTGCATGATAGAATAAACAAGTCGTCCGGCGAAGGACACAAAAAGTGAATATGGGCGTGTTCCCGAGTGGCCAATGGGGACAGACTGTAAATCTGCTGCTTTCAGCTTCGGTGGTTCGAATCCA
>PPYE01256274.1_pt1 | contig 61457 bp, 53 predicted proteins | sample 1559881 | NCBI WGS metagenome assembly PPYE01 (sample SAMN08240022, study PRJNA423297) | Human gut metagenome, whole genome shotgun sequencing project. | reverse complement strand
TTGGCCCCTTTCTATCCACTGTCCGCTTATGTCCTGATTGGAAAAGCAAAGTATCGTATCATGAATCCAATGATAGCTACAGACGTCTCCTTCCACGCAAATACACAGACGGATCTGCTCGCTCCATGGTACGAACACAGGTTCCGAACGCTTGGGGTCTACAACCGAAAAACCTTGCTGGCTGACTTCAATTTTGGTTCTGTATCCGACCGATCTAACTATACTAAACACTGTTACAGTATAAACAAGAACAACTACAACTGAAGATACACACAAAAAGATTAACGAATTCTTTGATGGGCACTCCCCGTCTTCAAATGTAATATAGGCAAACAGTCCAACACAAAGGATAACTGATATAATTCCACCACTGATCACACCCTTTTTATTGGGCTGAAAAGTCAATGATTCCATGCCACATCCTCCATCATCAAAACGAATCTACGAACAGCATACACCATCCGCAGCGCGGTGGCAAGCTTGGCAGCCGCCGCGCGGTGTGCTATGATGGGGGCATCCATTCTTTGAGGTGATCGTATGTTCCGGATCGGCTGTCACATTTCCTCCGCCGGCGGGTATCTCGCCATGGCAAAGCGCGCGGAGGCGCTGGGCGCAAATACATTTGCGTTCTTCACGCGCAATCCCCGCGGCGGCAGCGCCAAACCCATTGAGGACGCAGACATCGCGGCCTTTCACGCCGAATGCGCCCACGCGGGCATCGACCGGCTGGTCGCGCACGCGCCCTACACGCTCAACCCCTGCGCGGCCAAGCCGAACGTGGCGGAGTTTGCGCGCATGGCCTTTTCCGACGACCTGCAGCGCATGGAGCACACGCCCGGCCAGCTCTATAATTTCCACCCCGGCAGCCACGTCGGGCAGGGCATCGACGTGGGCATCGAGAAGATCGCCGCACTGCTCAATGAGGTTCTCTTCCCCAACATGACCACGACCGTCCTGCTTGAGACCATGGCCGGCAAAGGCAGCGAGGTCGGCGGTCGCTTCGAGCAGCTGCGCGCCATCATCGACCGCGTGGAGCTGCGGGAGCACATCGGTGTCTGCCTCGACACGTGCCACGTCTGGGACGCGGGGTATGACATTGCCGGCGACCTCGACGGCGTGCTCGCGGAGTTTGACCGCGTGATCGGGCTCAAGCGCCTGTACGCCGTGCATCTCAACAACAGCCTCAATCCCTGCGGCAGTCACAAGGACCGGCACGCAAAGCTGCTCGACGGCTGCATCCCGCCGGAGGCGCTCGTGCGCGTCACCCGCCACCCGGCGCTGGCGGGGCTGCCGTTCATCCTCGAGACGCCGAACGATGACGCCGGGTACGCGCAGGAGATCGCATGGCTGCGCGCGGCGCAAAATTAACGGGATCTTTGCCTCCACTGTCCTGATTATCGGACTTTGCATGTGCTATGCTGTGATAAAAGGGAGAAAACAGAAACACAACATGGACATGGGAGGAGAAGAATCATGACTCTGCGAACGTACATTGACCACGCGATCCGCGACGGCGCTGCCTTTGACGCCGTCATCTGCGGCTGCGACGTGCAGCAGACCTTCTGCTGGCAGCCGGACATGTGCATCACGGACGCCTGCGAGGCGGAGTACCGCCCGCTGCTCGACGCGGAGATCCGCATCCTGGCCGCCGCGCCGGGCGAGCGGTTTTCCATCATCGAGATCTGCACGGACAGGCTCTTTCTCGGCGATGCCTTTTCGCAGTGCGCGGCAGGCTACTGCAGCCCGCGCGAGTACCGGCGGCTGTTCCGCGCCGGATAAAATAAGCAGCGCCCGCCCCGGAGCCGTTGGCTCCGGGGCGGGCGTTTCTTTTGCCGCGTCTCCCATTCCATACAAGCAACTAGAAAGCAGCGGGGGTGCTCGAGGGGGCAAGGCCCACCTCGAATTGGATTCTGCGGTTTTCTCCGGCGAATGCCGGAGAAAACCGCCCCGGAGCCGTTGGCTCCGGGGCGGTCCCGCAATTACGGGAATGGGGGATGCAGCACGCACATGACAGCGCGGTGTTAAGCGAGAGAATACTGGCTGACGAACCGCCACAGGAGTGCCGCGTAGGCGGAGCCGGTCTGCATCCAGGCGTTCATCTTGTCCATGATCGGCTGCAGGAGCTTGCCGGTCTTGATGACGCTGCCGACCGTGAGAGAGGTGTTGGCAAACGCATTGTGCATGCCGACCGCGACGAGCGTCACGTCCGGGTTCAGGCGGTAGATGTTCTTGACGATCGCGTCCCAGTTTTCCGTGAACTGAGGATATCGTTCGAGCCGATGTTGGCCGTGATGAGGTCGGCCTCCTCCACGGCCTGAATGTACAGGTCGCGGCGGGACTCCAGATCATCGTACTGCACGCAGGAGCTGACGCAGTACGGCGGCCGGCTCGCCTACCGTGTCCGCTTTGCGCGGCCGACGGAGAATACTGCTACACAATCGCCGCACGCGCCGGGGAGATCCTCGATGTGCAGCGCCCGGAGAAACCTGCACAGACACCGGAGACTCCGGCAGCCCCACCGACCCCACCGACTCGGAGATCAGCATATCCGAAGCGCTGCGCCGCGTGCTGCAGGAGCTCGGTGTCTCGCTGCCGGAGATCCACGATGTCGACGTCCAGCGCGTGCATGCAGGCGGCCGCGACGCTTACCACATCACCTTCACGGCGAACGGGAAACCGTATTCGTTTTACGTGGACGCCCACAACGGCGATATTTTCTGACCTGACACAACAAGACGGCCTGTCATTTGACAGGCCGTCTGATTGTCCGCTCTTGACTTCCGGCGCGCACAAGACTACAATACAGTCCGAATTTTCAAAAAAGGCGTGAGATACGTTGCATCATCCGATCATCAAACCGAATCACATGCAGATCCCGTGGCACGACCCCATCCGGGATCAGAAAGAGCTGCCCGTCTCACAGGCGCCGCTGCCCATCCGGGCCGGCGTCGTCGGCCGGGTCGGGCTGCTGCTGCTCTCGTGCGGCACCGGCGCGTGGCGCGTGCGCAGCTCCATGAACGAGATCGCCGAGGCGCTCGGCCTCGTGTGCGCCGCCGATATCGGGCTGCTGTCCATCGAGTACACCTGCTCCGACGGCGAGAACAGCTTCTCGCAGACGCTGACGCTGACCGCGACCGGCGTCAACACCGCGAAGCTCGACCAACTCGAGCGCTTTGTCAAGCGCTTCCCGCTCGACGGCGTATATATGACGGCGGACGGCCTGCACACACAGCTTGACAAAATCGCGCAGACGGGCGGCAGCTACACGCCCCTGCAGCTGGGGCTGGCAGCCGCGCTCGCCTGCGGCGGGTTCACGTTCCTGCTCGGCGGCGGGCCAATCGAAATGCTGTTGGCCTTTCTGGGCGCGGGCGTCGGGCAGTATGTCCGCGCGCGGCTGACGCAGCGGCACCTGACGCTGTTTGGCTGCATCGCGCTGTCCGTCGCAGCGGCGTGCCTGGTCTATGCCGGGCTGTTCCGGCTGGCGTCGCTGCTCTTCCCCATCGAAGCGCAGCATCAGGCGGGGTACATCTGCGCGATGCTGTTCATCATCCCGGGCTTCCCGTTCATCACGAGCGGCATCGACATGGCCAAGCAGGACATGCGCTCCGGGCTCGAGCGGCTGTCCTACGCGATCATGATCGTCGTCGTAGCGACCTTGACCGCCTGGCTCATGGCGCTGCTGCTGCGGCTGCAGCCGATGGATTTCCTGCCGCTGGGGCTGCCCGTCTGGGCGCGGATTTTGCTGCGGCTGGCCATGAGCTTCTGCGGCGTGTTCGGCTTCTCGCTGATGTTCAACAGCCCCGTAAAGCTCGCATCCGTCGCCGCCGTGATCGGCGCGCTGTCGAACACGCTGCGGCTCGAGCTCGTCAGCCTGGCTGGCTTCCCGCCGGCGGCGGCAGCGTTTTTCGGCGCGCTGGCAGCGGGCCTGCTCGCGTCCCTGTACAAGCAGCGCTCGGGCTACCCGCGCATCACGATCACCGTACCGTCGATCGTCATCATGGTGCCGGGGCTGTATTTCTACCGCGCCGTGTACGATCTGGGCACGATGAACCTGAGCGACAGCGCGTCGTGGCTCGTCGCCTCGCTGCTGATCGTCGCCGCCCTGCCGCTGGGGCTGATCTGCGCGCGCATCCTCACGGACAGCAGCTTCCGCCGGTGCACATGAAAAGGGCATAAAAAAAGACCGCCGATCGGCGGTCTTTTTTCATGCAGGGATTGAAATTACAGGTGCTTCGTATTGAGCGCGCGGGCGGCGTTGAGCACGCACAGAACCATGACGCCGACGTCGGCGAAGATGGCGACCCACATGTTCGCAATGCCGAGCGCACCGAGCACGAGGCAGACGGCCTTAACGGCCAGCGCAAAGACGATGTTCTGCCAGACGAGGCGCATGGTCTTGCGCGAGATGCGCATGGCCAGCGAGAGCTTGCGCGGGTCGTCGTCCATGAGCACGATGTCCGCCGCCTCGATGGCCGCGTCCGAGCCGATGCCGCCCATGGCGGCGCCGAGATCGGCGCGCGCGAGCACCGGCGCATCGTTGATGCCGTCGCCGACAAAGGCGAGGTATTTCCCGGGTGCGCCCTCGCCGAGCAGCCGCTCGACCTGTGTGACCTTATCCTCCGGCAGCAGCTCGCTGTGCACCTCCGCGATGCCCAGCTCCTCCGCCACGGCGTCGGCCGCGCTCTTGCGGTCGCCGGTGAGCATGACAACACGCACGCCGTCCGCCCGCAGACGGGCCACCGCCTCACGCGAGCCGGTCTTCGGCTCGTCGGAGATGACGATGTAGCCGAGATACGCACCGTCGGCCGCGACGTGGATGACCGTGCCGGTCTCATCGACCGCGGGCACCGTCAGGCCAAGGGTATCCATCAGCTTCGTGTTGCCGGCGGCAACGGACCGGCCGCCGACCTGCGCGGTCACGCCGTGACCGGCAAGCTCTTTGGCGTCCGTGGTGACGAGCTCCGCCGGCAGCTCCCCGGCTGCGCGGCGCAAGCTCTGGCTGACCGGGTGGTCGGAAAACTGCTCCGCCGCCGCCGCAAGCTGCAGCAGCGCCTGCTCGGACAGCTCCGGCTGCGCGGGATGCACCGCCGTGACGGCGAACGTGCCGCGCGTGAGCGTGCCGGTCTTGTCAAAGACGACACGGTCGGTTCTGGCCAGCATCTCCAGATAGCTGGAGCCCTTGATGAGGATGCCGCGGGCGGACGCGCCGCCGATGCCGCCGAAGAACGACAGCGGGATCGAGATCACGAGCGCGCACGGGCAGCTGATGACCAGGAACGTCAGCGCGCGGTAGACCCATTCGCCCCAGTCGGCCGGGATGCCCATGATGAGCCGCACGACCGGCGGCAGGATCGCCAGTGCGAGCGCCGCGCCACACACGGACGGCGTGTAGACGCGGGCAAACTTCGTGATGAAGCGCTCGGTGTGCGCCTTCTTGAGCGAGGAATTTTCCACGAGCTCAAGGATGCGCGCGACCGTGGACTCGGCATACACCTTCTCCACGCGCAGGCGCAGCACACCCGACAGGTTCACGCTGCCGCTGACGACGGCGCTGCCCTCCGTGACGTCCACGGGCGCACTCTCGCCGGTCAGGGCGCTCATATTCAGTGCCGACATGCCCGTGAGCACCGTGCCGTCGAGCGGGACGCGCTCGCCGGGCTTGACGACGATCGTGTCGCCAACCGCGACCTGCTCGGGCTTCACGCGCGCGACGCCGTCCGCCGTCTCAACATTGGCGTAGTCCGGGCGGATGTCCATCAGGTCGCCGATGTTCTTGCGGCTGCGGCCGACGGCATAGCTCTCAAACAGCTCGCCGATCTGGTAAAACAGCATGACGGACACGGCTTCAGGATAGTCCCCGAGCACCATCGCGCCGATGGTGGCCACGGCCATGAGCAGGTTCTCGTCGAACGGCTGGCGGTTATAAATGCCCTTGCAGGCATCGACGAGCGTCTCGCCGCCGACGAGCAGATACGGAATGAGATACAGCACGAGCTTGAGCCAGCCCGTGACCGGCACAAAGTGCAACCCAATGAGCAGCACGGCCGCTGCTGCTATAAGCAGCAGCGACCTTTTCTGTTCGCGCGACATGAGATTCAGTCCTCGAAGCGGAAGTCCGGCTCGACCTTGAGCGCAGTCTTGAGGATCTCCGCCTTGGCCTCGGCTTCGTCCACGCCGGGGGCATATTCGACCAGCATTTTCTGGGCCATGTAGCTCACGGTCACTTCCTTGACACACTTGAGCTTTGCCACGTGCCGCTCGATGGTCGCCGCGCAGTTGGCGCAGTCTACTTCGATCTTATAGGTCTTTTCCATGATGATGTACGCTCCTTCATCTGTCATTGAATGTTACTTGAAAAGATGGCCGGGCCATCATTTTTCCAGCACATGCTCCATGCCGAGGGCCAGCACGGACCGGACGTGTTCGTCGTCCAGGGAATAAAATACGGTCTTGCCCTCCCGCCGGAAGCGGACGAGATTCGACGCCTTCAAAATGCGCAGCTGGTGGCTGACCGCCGACTGCGTCAGGTTCAGCAGCCGCGCAATGTCGCACACGCACAGCTCGCTCTCAAAGAGCACATAGAGGATCTTGATGCGCGTCGAATCGCCAAAGACGCGAAACAGCTCCGACAGGTCGTAGAGCGTCTCGTCGTCCGGCAGGGCCGCGAGCACCTGCGCCACCGCATCCTCGTGCACGTTGAGATATTCGCACGCCGGCGCGCTGTCGGTTTTCGGTTCTGCCATGAGATCTCCTCGCTTTCGTTTAAACATATGAACGATTGCTCATGTGTTTATATAACCACTTCTCTGCCCGTTTGTCAAGAGCCTATTTGCATTTTTTCAAAAAGAATTCCCGGATGCACACACATCCGGGAATGGGTCTCATTTTTCTTCGGTTTTTGGACTGCGGAAAGCGAAAAAGCGCTGGCCGATGTAATTCAGACCGGTAAAGAGCACCATGCCGACAAGCATGGCCACATTATCGCGCGTACTCACCGCAGCGTTGGCAAGCAGACGCAGGCACAGCGGTTTTGCGATGCCGTAGGCAATCAGGTAGCACACGGCGATGTTCGCCGCGAAGCGCACGACCTGACCCGCGCCGCGCTCCCGGCTCTGGAACGTAAAGTGCTTGTTGAGGAAAAAGCTCAGGATGCTCGTGAGCACGTAGTTTGCCGCCGATGACACCCAGTAGGAACAGCTGGCAAGGTTATACAGTCCAAGCATGATGCCCATACCGACGAGCGTGTTGATGACGCCGACGAGCAGAAACTTCCACAGCTTCGCGTCAAAGAGCGTGCGCAGGCGCTTCAAAGCTCCGCCTCCCGGTCATCGAGCTCCGTCTCGATCCGATAGCGCGGGCGCGCCTTCGTCTCAAGATAGATCTTGCCGATATACTCTCCCACCACGCCGATGGCCAACAGCTGCAGCCCGCCGATGGCCCAGATGGACACGGCCAGACTTGACCAACCGGCGACGGTGTGGCCGGTGAAATAGCGCACGAGAAAATAGATGAGCATGGCGATGCTGACCAGGAACATTACAATGCCGATGCGTGTGATGAGCCGCAGCGGCGAGACCGTCAGCGACGACACGCCCTCCCACGCAAACGAGAGCATCTTGCGCAGCGGGTACTTGCTTTCGCCCGCAAAGCGCTTGCCGCGCTCGTAATACACGACCGTGCTCGGGTAGCCGACGAGCGGCACGAGCCCGCGCAGGAACAGATTGACCTCTTTATATTCCGCGAGCGCGTCGAGTGCACGGCGGCTCATGAGCCGGTAGTCGGCGTGGTTATACACCACGTCCGCGCCGAGCGCGCGCAGCAGGCGGTAATACCCCTGCGCAGTGGCGCGCTTAAAGGCGGAGTCCTGCTTCCGGCTCGCGCGTACGCCGTAGACGATGTCATTGCCGTTCTGAAAGGCCGCGAGCATGGCGTCGATGGCGTCAATGTTGTCCTGCAGGTCGGCGTCCATGGAAATAACGCAGTCGGCGCGATTCCGCAGCGTCATCAAACCGCACAGCAGTGCGTTCTGATGGCCGCGGTTGCGCGACAGGCGGATGCCGGAAAAGACCGGATCGCGCGCGTGCAGGCCGGAAATGAGCTGCCAGGTGGCGTCCTTCGAGCCGTCGTCGATGAAGCAGATGCGGCTCAAGGGACCGATCGTTCCGGCAGCGCGCAGGGCGGTGAATTTCTCCCGCAGGCGGCGCGCCGTCTCCGGCAGGACCGCCTCCTCGTTATAACAGGGGATCGCAAGATAGAGCGTCACGGACATGGCCGCACCTCCCTTCCAAAAATCACGGTTCAGTCGATCGTGCCGCCGCCGAGCACCGTGTCCCCGTCGTAGAACACGACGGCCTGGCCGCGCGTGATGGCGCGCTGTGGGGTCTCAAACGACACGTGCACCGTGTCCGGCCCCGTGGCCGAGACGGTGCACGGCTGCTCCGGCTGCCGGTAGCGGATGCGGGCCGTCACGCGCAGCGGCGCGTCCGGCGCGTCGCCGGAGATCCAGTTGCAGCCGCTCGCGTCCAGCTCGGTCGAAAACAGATCGTCATTGCGGCCGAGCACCACTTCGTTGTTCGGCACGTCGATGCCGCAGACGTACAGCGGCGTCTCGGCCGCGATGCCGAGGCCGCGGCGCTGGCCGATCGTATAGTGGATGATGCCGCGGTGCGTGCCGAGCGGCCTGCCCTGCGTGTCCACGAAGCGGCCGGGCTCGCTGTGCGCGCCCGTCAGCCGCTCGACCGCGGCGGCGTAGTCGCCGTCCGGCACGAAGCAGATGTCCTGACTGTCGTGCTTGTGCGCGTTGCAAAAGCCGTACGCCTCGGCGATGGTGCGCGCCTCGGTCTTGTGCAGGCCGCCGAGCGGAAAGCGCGTGTGCGCGAGCTGCTCCTGCGTGAGCCAGGCGAGCACGTAGCTCTGATCCTTTGTCGTGTCCACGGCTTTTTTGAGCGTGTAGCGCCCGTCCGGCAGCTGCTCGATGCGGGCGTAGTGCCCGGTCGCCAGCACCTCACACCCGAGCGCGCGGGCACGCGTCTCGAGCAGGCCGAATTTCAGGTAGCGGTTGCAGTCCAGGCAGGGGTTCGGCGTCACCCCACGCTGATAGGCCGCGGCAAAGCGCGCCATGACCTGCTCACGGAACGCATCCTTATAATTAAAGACATAGTACGGCATGCCCAGCGCATAGGCCACGCGGCGGGCGTCCTCCACATCGTCGAGCGCGCAGCAGGTGTGGCCGCGCGGCACGCCGGCATCCTCGTTTTCATACAGCTTCATGGTCACGCCCATGCAGTCGTAATCCGCCTGCTGCATCAGGTACGCCGCCACGCTCGAATCCACACCGCCGCTCATGGCGATCATCGCCTGCGGGCGGCCGCTCTTTTCCGTCTGCATCCGTACACCTCGTTTCCTGGGAATTCTCTTTAGATTATACCGCACAGCCCCCGCTTGTCAACGCAAAACACCCCGCCTGCGCGCGGCAGGCGGGGGAAGGCAGGGCAAACAGCATCAGGTCTGCGGATCGTTCGGGATGTCGGTGAACGAGCCCTCATAAACGCGCGGGCCGCCCTGTGCGCCGACGAGCCGGTTATAATAGTTTGCGTTCGTGATGGCACGGTACGGGTTGAGCCAGATCGTCACGGGCGCGAACATGGCGCTCAGCAGCATCCACCCAAGGAAGCTCAGATCCAGCACAAACAGCTCCCACTTGTGGCCGCGCATGAGCGCGCCGCTCTCACGCAGGCACTGCCAGGCGGACTTCTCCGGGTGGTCGAGCAGCAGGTACAGCGCCTGCCGGTAGCGGTAGGCCGCGATGATGCCCGGCACGAACAGCAACAGGCTCCACAAGAACACGAGCAGCCCCTGCAAAATAGCGAGCCACAGCACGCGGAAAAAGAGCCCGAACCCGTCAAAGAGGTTGCCGATCTCGGCGGTTTCGTCCCGGCTGACGTGCAGTGAAAAGATCACGAAGCCGACGCTGACCATATAGCTCATAATCTCGAGCGCGATAACGAGCACGACCGCAACGCCGGACACGCTGTAGTGCTCAAAGAAGCTAATGTATGCCTGCTCGACCGCGTCGGGGCCGAACTGCGCGGCGTTTGTCAGCGCCGTAGTCAGGCGGTCGGCGCCCATCAGGTACGACGAGAGCGTCGAGATGAGCAGCCCGAGGGCAAAGACGATCAGCGCCGCAAGGATCGGGCTCGGGCGGTAGCCGGCGGCGCGCCGGCGGGCGTCTGCTTTGAGTGCAGCACGGTTCAAATCCATTTTGATCACAACTCCGTTCCCGGCGTGGCCGGGTCTCATTTTTTCATCGTTATAGTATACCAGATGCCGCCGGATTTGAACACCCGGGGCGGGAAAAATTCACGTTTTCGACACACGTTGCGATTTTTTCGGAAAGTTGCGGAAAATGCGCTTGACAATCCGCGCGTGAAATGCTATATTAAACAGGCTTTGAACGACAAAGCCTATGCGCGAGTGGTGGAATTGGCAGACTCGCTAGATTCAGGTTCTAGTGTCCACTCCGGACGTGCGGGTTCAAGTCCCGCCTCGCGCACCACATCCCCGGGAGCTTCGGCTCCCGGGGTTTTTTTGCTGCCGTCCGCCTTCCGCCGGATGCGAAAAAGCACCATGCGGATGCATGGCGCTTGATTACTCATTTCTCTTTTTCTCGTAGCCTATGCCGTTATTGCATTCTTTCTGCTTGCTCGGATCTGATTTAAGCATATAATCAACAGGTATCCCATCCGGAAATGCGTCGCAGGCGCATTTCCATCCGTCAATATTCTCTCGCTGGTGGATGCAACTGTCGCATGGATGATCTATACAAATCATTTTCTTCTCCCTCATCAGCAACTCTATCATACAGCGCTTTCACATCTTCCGAAATTTCTGCAGGGCGCTTGATTCACCTGCCCTTTGCGATCGGCAGATCATCCCCTGATGGATTGGTGAAAGGCTTTCGCTCATAGTGTTTGCAATCAGCAATTTCATTTACAATGTCATGCGGTATACCGCTTGTGTAAATTTTGCACTTCAGTTCAGGAAATTTACACTTCTTACACACGATGCATTTTGTCATCCTTGCCATATATAGTCCTCAAGCCCTTTCTAACCATTCACTATATTAAAATTATAGCCTCCGGCTGCGCCGGTTTCAAGTATTTTCCGCAAGCAGGTAAACACGTCCTATATCCCCCGCCGCATTTCCTTTGCGCATTTTTCTCCATTACGGTGAACATCGCGCGCAAAAGGCAGCTTTTAGCCTGCCGTTTTACGACAATTTTACGACAATATTTGCGTGCTTTCACTGCCACCAGTTTTCTTTGTCAAAACATCCAGTTTTTGACCGTCTGAAAAGTGCAAAATGCTGATTATTTGTGTCGGATATTGTCTTTCACTGTATGGCGGCGTAAAATGTAATCACTTTTGGAAAGGAGAAGGGCACGAATATGTTTTGTCCAAAATGCGGAAGCGACAATGTAACTGTTTCTATTCAGCAAGCATCCACCAAGACCAAGAAGCACGGAAATAGCTTTGGCGGGCACATGAACAACATGGCAAGGGGATTGACTGCTGTTTGCACGCTCGGTATGTCAAACCTGGTATGGAAGAAATCCAAAGGCGGTGAAAAAACAGTTATAACAAACGAAAAAGTTTGCTTGTGCCAAAACTGCGGTAACTCGTGGATAATTGAATAAAAAAAGAAGGCAAGGGATCACCCCTTGCCTTCTACGCGTTCTATATCATCGTTCTATATCATCTATGCGTATGCGATGATTTGCTTTACACAAGCATTATATCCTCCGGCCGTGCCGGTTTCAAGTATTTTCCGCAAGCAGGCAAACACGTCTTGTATTCCCCGCCGCATCTGCGCGGCGTTCCCAAAACAAACAGCGACGCCGGTCTCCCGCGGGAGACCGGCGCCGGTTTTTTTACGCGCCGAAGCACGTGAACATGATGACGAGATACGCGATATAGAGCGCGCCGATGAAAAAGCCGACCCAGCGCTTGAACCTGCCCTGCGCCAGCGCCGGGATGAGCGCGCCTGCGCACACGACAAGACACGCCGGAATATCCAGCAGCATGCCCTGCCGCTCGACCGGCAGCGGTTTGCCGAGGATGAGCGCACACAGCGGCATAATGAGCGTCAGGTCCATAATGTTCGCGCCGATGATGTTGCCCACCGACAGGGACGACTGCCTTTTGCGGATGGCCGTGATGGTCGTCACGAGCTCCGGCAGCGAGGTGCCGATGGCGATCATGGTCGCGCCGATGATGGCATCCGGCACGCCGACCATCTGTGCGAGCGCGGTGCCGTTGTCGATCAGCAGCCGCGCGCCGAGCACGATGGCTGCGGCGCCGAGCACGAACTTGCCGATGTTGAGCGCGATCGTCCGGCCGTCCGTTTTCGGGCGCTCGTCGGCCTCCGGCCCTTCGAGCGTCTGCTCACGCCGTGCGGCGACGAGGCTCTCGGCGATAAAGCACACGAAAATGATGAGGATCACAACGCTCTCGACGATGGACAGCTGCCCGTCGCGCGTGAAGCCGAACAGGATCGCGATCGCCGCCAGCAGCAGCACTGCCTTGACGGCATACTGCCGACGCGGCATGGTACACTCCATGCAGATGAGCGACAGGCACATGATGAGACCGGTATTGGCCGTGACGGAGCCGACGGCGTTGCCCACGGCGATGTCCGCGTTGCCCTCCAGGGCCGAAAACACGGACACGAGCATCTCCGGCATCGTCGTGGCAAAGCTCACGACCGTCGCGCCGATGATGAATTTCGGGATGCCGGAGGCCTCCGCGATCCACGTGGCGGCGTCGACAAAAATGTCGCCGCCCTTGATGATGCACACAAGGCCCGCCGCAAACAGCAGCAGGACGAGAAAGAGGGTACTGCCGGTAAAATCGAGGTTCATAACGCATTCTCCTTCGTGATCGCGCAAAAAAATGAGACTCTCGGCACGATCATAAATATGATGTGCTAAAAGTCTCATTACCTATCACAATAGGCGCATGACCACCGGCGGGAGCCGGGAGATTGTTGGCCATGCATTTGCAACTACTCCCTTTTAACGAGAAAGCATCATAGCACACCGCGCCGGGCTTGTCAAGCAATTCCACGCCCGGCCGCCGCTCAGCGCACCAGCTTCATGAGCAGGCGCTCAAACTCACCGAGCATGCCCACGGAATCGGCAAAGATCATGCTCTTTTCGTACATGCGGTGGTAAGCGTCCACGTTCTCGTCCGTGCGTGCGGTGTAAATGATGGGGATGACGAGCAGACCCCGGCGGCGCGCCGCCTGCACGGCCGTGCGCACGTCGTCGATCGCCTCCGCCTCGCTGAAATAGCCGGACGGCAGCCCGTCGGAGAGCACCATGAGGATCTTGCGGCGCTCGGTGCGCTTGGCCAGATCCAGCGCGGCGGCGCGGATGGAATAGCCGTCCTTGTTGCCGTTGCCGGCGGCGATCTGCGTCATGGCGTCCATGCAGCGGCTGCCGATCTCCTTCTGGTCAAAATCCTTGATGACGCAGTGCTCCACGGCGTTCGTGCCGCCGTCAAAGGCGACGATTTTCGTATAGGCGATGCCCTTGAGCGCCTCCTCGAGCACGGCCGCCGTGGCCAGCGCCGTGAAGAGCTTGGAGTTCCCGCCGCCAATGCCGGCGCCCATGCTGCCGCTGCGGTCGATGAGCAGGTAAAACGCCGTCTCGCGCTTGGACGGCGGCGCCTTGCGGCGAAAAACGTCCTTGGCGTCGAGCGGGATCTTCCACAGCTCGCGCTGCGAGAGCGCGCCGGTGCGCTGGCTGGCGCTGCGTTCGCGCTGCTGGCGCAGGAGCTTGTCAAGCCGGTGGTGCAGCGCCTTCGCCCGCTCGGCGAACGCGGGCGGCAGCCGTCCGCCGCCCGGCATGATATACGTCTCCGTGAACGTCAGCCCGGCGTAACGCTCGGCCAGGCCCTGCCGCTCGCCGGCATCGAGCCGGGCGGCACACGGCCCCGCAACATGCAGCTGCTGCTCGAGCGCCCGCTCGCGCGTGAGCGCCTGTGCCGCCGCGGCGAGCATGGCGTCCGTCTCGGCCGCGCTGAGCGCAAAGCCGCGGTGCGCGCCCCAGCCCGTGCCGAGCACCTCGCGCAGGCTCTCCGGCCCGCCGGAGGCCGCCTTCTGTGCGGCGGACACCGTGTCCGACGTGGTGGCGGTCGCCCCGCTTTGGCCGTGATTGCCGCTGCGCCCGACACTGGACGACCGGCCGCGGTCCTCCCTGCCGTTGGTCCCGGCCGAGCCGCTCGGCTTGACCTCCTGACTGGCGAGGCTGCCGCTCATGTCGCCGTGGCGCTCGGAGTTGTCGCCGCTGCCGCCGGCCGCGCTGTCGCCCTTGTCCAGATCCGCATCCTCCCCGTCGGCAGAGGGGCCCTGACGCGCCGCGTCCTGCGCCTCGCTGTGCAGGCGGAGGCGGCTGTCGCACCCGTCGCCGAACGCTTCGGCGCGGTCCGTCTCGCTGAAGGCATAATCCACGAGCTGCGCTGCGATGCGCGCGAGCGCATCGGCGTCCGCGATGCTGCACAGGCGCGCCAGCTCCGGCGCGAGCGCCGTGAGGATGCGGCGGCCGATCTCCGCGCACGCGGCAGCCGACGGCGCGAGGATAGCCGCCTCCACCTCCGCCCGGACGGCGGAGAGTGCCGGGGCCCGGTACGGGATGCCCGTGAGCGCAAAGGTCTCCAGCTCACAGAGCAGCGCCTCGAGCGCGCTGCCGGGTTCGGCCGCCTCGAGCTGCGCATAGCACACGAAGCGCAGCAGCGGCAGGTAGCCCGGAAAGCGGCGGCAGAGGATGTTGTCCGTGCGCGCCTGCTCCAGAATGTTGAGTATCCGGTGCCCGAGCAGCGCCCCGGTCTCGGGCGCGAGGGCATAGTGCGCGTGAAAATACGCGCCGGCGTCCGCCGCGAACGCCGCGCAGACGTCCCGGTCGGAGCTGCTGTCGTGTTGGATCTCGCGCGCGAGCAGCACGCGCAGCGCGGCCGTCCAGTGGCGGGCGTCAAAATCCGCGCGCAGCAGGTATTCCGCCCCGCCGACGGTGACGGCCGTGCCGTCCGTCGTGCAGCGCAGGCTGTCGTCCGCCGTGACGGTATCGACCCGGATGTTTCCCGGGACAAGCAGCGCAAGACTGCGCCGGAGCAGCGGCGTGATGGGTTCGGCCGCAAGAAAGGCACGGTAGCGCGCCAGCGCGGCGTCAAATCCGTCCATCCTGCGGCACCATGCTCTCAATGAGCTCGGTCAGCTGGAGGCGGGTGTAGGCGTCCTGCGGCTTGGAGGCCACGTTGTCCAGCAAGCCCCAGCGCAGGCCCAGCAGCGGCTCAGCACGCAGGGCATCGATGAAGCCGCGGATGGTCATGGCGTCCGGCTCGAGTCCACCGGCGCTGCGGATGCGGTCGCGGATGGCGCAGTAGACATAGTCGCAGATATTCAGGCTGGCGGCGCTCGCCTCGGGCACGACGCGGTGCAGCACATCGACAATGCTCTCCGGCTCCGCGATGTGGATCGGCGTGAAGCGGTCGATCGTCGCCTCGTTCATGAAGTTCGTACCGGCATAGTCCTCGTTCATCGTGATCGTGAACGCCGAGTGCGGGTGCATCTGCACGAGCCCGTAGCCGGGCACCTGGATCTGGCGCGCGGCATCAGTCAGGGAGTGGAGCACGTCGGCACACTCGGGCTTAATGGTGTTGCCCTCGTCGAGCACGACGTCCGCGCCCGCCGCGAGATAGCGCAGCATGTCGCTCAGGCGGTAGCGCATGGTGCCGTTTTCAATCGTCGGGCCGCCGAGCAGGTCGAGCTTGTCGAGCTCAGCATTGCCCTGCATGCGGTACTGCGGCACGTTGAGCAGCCAGTCCACCGTCTGGATGAGCGTGTTCTTGCCGCAGCCTTTGCTGCCGACGAGGCGCAGGTGCATGCCCGAGAGCCGGTAGGCAAGGCAGCGCGTGAGCGCGCCGAAGCTGTCCGCCTGCACATAGCGCACCGGCGGGTCCGGCACCAGCTCGGGGTATTCCGGCAGGGAGAACATCTCCGCGAACACGCGCAGGATGATCGGCTCCGGCACCGCCTGCTCGAGCAGGTACGCGGCGCGCGCGGTCAGTGCCTCCGGGGACGCGCAGCCGCGCGCAGCGGCCCCGTCGATGGCCGCGCGCACCGCGCCGCTGAGCGGATCACCGCAGCGGTATTCGGCGAGAAAGCCCCAGACATCCGGCGCGTCGCCGTCGCACGGCTCGCCCGTGGCGTCGCACAATGCCGTGACCCGCGCCCGCACGGGCGCCGTGCGCAGCAGGGCCGTGAGCGCCTCCGACGGCGCGGACACGATGCCGACGCGCGCAAACGGGTCGCCCGCCGTCGCCTCGGACAGGCAGCACACGGGCAGCGGCTCGCCCTCGACGCGGCAGAGCACGACCTCCGGCCACGCATGGCGGTCCTGCGCGCAGAGCGAGCGCAGGAAGTCGAGCTTCATCGGTGCTTTCAGGTTGCTGCCGCCGCAGACGGCGGTCTCCGTCTTTGCAGTGTTCATGTTTCCGTCCCGCCTTTCTCAGTTGCCCCGCGTCGCGCCCCAGGGAAAGCCCTTGGCGCCGCCGTGGTAGATTACGCGCCGCACATTCAAAAACGCGCAGCGGCCGATGCGCGCCACGCTGTCGGGGATGACGACCGTGTCCAGATTGCTGCACTGGTAAAACGCCTCGTCGTGGATCTCGCGCACGCTGTCCGGGACGACGATGCCCGTCAGGCCGATGCAGCGCGAGAACATACCCTCCGGGATGACGGCGAGGCCGCGCGGCAGGTTGGTACTGCGCAGGTGCACCTTATCATAAAATGCATAGGGCTCGACCGTCTCGATGCTGTCAGGGAGGATGAGCGTGTCCAGATACGTATAGGAGACCATAGCGTAGGACGCCAGAGCGCGCACGCGCACCCCATCGACCGACGACGGCAGCTCGAGCACCGTGCCGGCGTTGAAGCAGCCGTCCGTGCCGATGCGGCCGGTCGCCGCGTCAAAGACAAAATTCTGCGCCGCCGCCTGCGCCGCCGTCACGGGGTGGGTGTCCCACGGGCGGTCGCGCAGCCAGGTCTGAATGTCCGCCTGCGTGCGCTCTCGCTTTTGCGTCAGGTAGTCCTGCATCTGCTGCAGTGAGCACTGCTGCGAAAAAAAGACCGCCAGATCCTCGGCCTCCAGCGGAATGGAAAAGCCCTGCGGCAGCGCAAGCCCCAGCTGCATGGTCAGGATGCGGCGGATATCGGCGCACGCATCGTCATAACGCGAGAGCACCTTCTGATCGCAGACGAAGGGCACATCCAGCCGCGAGGCCTCGATGCCGCCGGCCGTCAAAAGCCCTGCAAAGCCATGGGCGCGGTCCAGGATCTTTTTCACGTCGCGAAACTGCGTGCTCTGGTAAAGAAGCATCTCCATCACGAGGCCCTCCGTCAAATTGTTATTAATCTATCATACAGGCGCGAGGGCCTTTCTTCTGTAACCTTTGCTGCACAGAAAGCGGTTTCCTTGTCTCTTTTCCGGCGCTTTTGGCAAATTTTGTACACGGTGTATATAGTTTATTCACTGGACAGTTGTTTCCTGATGTGGTAAACTAAAGTTACGTTACACAAGTCCCAAAAGTGCACACATTTTATTAAGATAAAGGAAGCGTTCACATGAATGAAGTGAAAAGCCCCAAAAAGCCGTTGGTGTATTATTACGCCATCGTCATTCTCGTGATTCTGGCGCTCAACTTTCTGGCGGTGCCCTGGCTGAGCCAGCGGCAGGTCAAGGAGGTCGACTACGGCACGTTTATGACCATGACGGAAAATCAGGAGATCGGCCGTGTGGAGGTGCAGAACAATCAGATCCTCTTCACGAACAAAGACGACACGCAGGTATACAAGACCGGCCTGATGGACGATCCCGACCTCATCTACCGTCTGAAGGACTCCGGCGCGGAGTTCTCGAGCGAGATCGTCGAGCAGATGTCGCCGTTTTTGTCCTTCCTGCTGACGTGGCTGCTGCCGATCGTGTTTTTTGTCGCCCTCGGCCAGTTCATGCTCAAGCGCATGACGAACAAGGCCGGCGGGCCGAACTCCATGATGTTCGGGCTCGGCGGCTCGAACGCAAAGGTCTATGTCAAGTCCGCCGAGGGCATCAAGTTCTCCGATGTCGCCGGTGAGGACGAGGCCAAGGAAAACCTGACCGAGATCGTCAACTACCTGCACGACCCGGCAAAGTATCAGGACATCGGTGCGTCCATGCCCAAGGGCATCCTGCTCGTCGGCCCTCCGGGAACCGGCAAGACGATGCTGGCCAAAGCCGTCGCCGGTGAGGCGAACGTGCCGTTTTTCTCCATCTCCGGTTCGGAATTCGTGGAGATGTTCGTCGGCATGGGCGCGAGCAAGGTGCGTGACCTGTTCCGCCAGGCCAAGGAGAAGGCGCCGTGCATCGTGTTCATCGACGAGATCGACGCCATCGGCAAAAAGCGCGACGGGCAGGTCGGCGGCAACGACGAGCGCGAGCAGACGCTCAACCAGCTGCTGACGGAGATGGACGGCTTCGAGGGCAACAACGGCGTCATCATCCTCGCCGCCACAAACCGGCCCGAGTCGCTCGACCCGGCGCTGACGCGCCCCGGCCGCTTTGACCGGCGCGTGCCCGTGGAGCTGCCCGATCTCAAGGGCCGCGAAGAAATCCTCAAGGTGCACGCCCGCAAGATCAAGGTCGCCGAGGACGTGGACTACAACAAGATCGCGCGCATGGCCTCCGGTGCATCGGGCGCAGAGCTTGCGAACATCGTCAACGAGGCCGCGCTGCGCGCCGTGCGCGACGGCCGCCGCTTCGCCACGCAGTCCGACCTCGAGGAGAGCATCGAGGTCGTCATCGCAGGCTATCAGAAGAAAAACGCCATCCTCACCGATAAAGAGAAGTGGACGGTCGCCTATCACGAGATCGGCCACGCGCTCGTCGCCGCGCTGCAGACGCACTCCGCCCCCGTGCAGAAGATCACCATCATCCCCCGCACGTCCGGCGCGCTGGGCTACACCATGCAGGTCGAAGAGGGCAACCACTACCTCATGACGAAGGAGGAGCTGGAAAACAAGATCGCCACGCTCACCGGCGGCCGCGCGGCCGAAGAGGTGCGCTTCGGCGTCATCTCCACCGGCGCGTCCAACGACATCGAGCAGGCGACGAAGCTCGCCCGCGGCATGATCACGCGCTACGGCATGAGCGAGGAGTTCGACATGGTCGCGCTCGAGACGGTCACGAACCAGTACCTCGGCGGCGATGCCTCCCTCGCCTGCTCGGCCGAAACGCAGACGCAGATCGACCATCAGGTCGTCGCGCTCGTGAAAAAGGAGCACGCCAAGGCCGTCGGCATCCTCACGGAAAACCGCGCCAAGCTCGACGAGCTGGCCAAGTACCTTTATGAAAAGGAGACCATCACCGGCGAAGAGTTCATGGCCATTCTTGACCGCGCCTGACGGGCTGCGATGCGGTCGTGCAGCGATCCTGAATCCCCACGCGAAAGGAGGACCACCGCAACCGTATGAATGAAAAACTGAAAGAAAAAGTCAAGGAATCTCTCTCGAGTGTGCTGCCCATCACTCTGATCGTGCTAGTGCTGAGCGTCACGCTCGTCCCGATGGAGATCGGCACGCTGGCGCTGTTTCTGACCGGCGCCGTGCTGCTGATCGTCGGCATGGGATTTTTCCAGCTCGGCGCCGAAATGTCCATGACCCCGCTCGGCGAGGGCGTCGGCAGGACGCTGGCGAAGCGCGAGAAGGTCATTCTGGTCGTGCTCGTGGCGTTCGCGCTCGGGACGATCATCACCATCGCGGAGCCAGATCTGCAGGTGCTGGCAAACCAGGTCGCGTCGATCCCCAACAGCGTTCTGATCTGGACGGTCGCCGTCGGCGTGGGCGTCTTTCTGGCGCTGGCCGTGCTGCGCATTTTGTTCCGCGTCTCGCTGGCAAAATGCCTGCTGGCAGCCTATGCGCTGCTGTTTGTGCTGACGCTGTTTTCCCCGAAGGAGTTTCTCGCCGTCGCATTCGACGCCGGCGGCGTCACGACCGGGCCCATCACCGTGCCGTTTATCATGGCGCTGGGTGTCGGCGTGTCGGCCATCCGCAGCACGCAGGGGCACGATGACGACAGCTTCGGTCTCGTCGCGCTGTGCAGCGTCGGGCCGATTCTGATGGTGCTGCTGCTCGGCATCTTCTACCACCCGACGGACGCGGCCTACTCCGCCGTGGAGATCGCGCCGGTCATCACGACGCGCGATGTGGCGCAGCAGTTCGCGCTCGGCTTCCCGGGCTATGCCGAGGAAGTGCTGCTGAGCATCCTGCCGATCGCGGCGGTGTTCGTGCTGTTCCAGCTGCTGACGCACTACTACCGGCGGCGGCAGCTGCTGCGCACGGGTGTCGGCTTTCTGTATACGGTCATCGGCCTGATCCTGTTTCTGACCGGTGTGAACGTCGGCTTCACGCCCGTGGGCAATCTGCTCGGTTCGGGTCTGGCCGGCAGCGCATACCGCTGGGTGCTCATCCCGATCGGTGCGCTCATCGGCTACTACATCGTCAAGGCGGAGCCCGCCGTGCAGGTGCTCAACAAGCAGGTCGAGGACGTCACCGGCGGCACCGTGTCGCAGAGCATGATGAACACGGCGCTGTCCATCGGCGTCGCCTGCGCGGTGATGCTGTCCATGGTGCGCGTGCTGACCGGCATCAGCATCTACTGGATCCTCGTGCCCGGCTACGCGCTCGCGCTCATTCTCGCGCGGTTCGTGCCGTCCGTGTTCGTGGGCATTGCCTTCGACTCCGGCGGCGTTGCAAGCGGGCCCATGACCTCTACCTTCCTGCTGCCGCTGGCCATGGGCGCGTGCACCGCGCTCGGCGGCAACGTCGTCACGGATGCATTCGGTGTCGTGGCGCTCGTCGCGCTCGCCCCGCCGGTGGCGATCCAGATCATGGGCGTCCTTTACGTGCATAGATCCAAAGCCGTGGCGCAAAACAAAGCTGACCTGCTGTCCGATGACGGCGTCATCGACCTGGAGGACGAAGAGATATGATACATGCCGAAAACCGACTCGCACCGCGTATGGTGCTCATCATTACCAACCATGAATACCGCCGCAAGCTCGAGCAGACGTTTCAAAACTTCCGCATCCCGATCTATTACCAGTGCCAGGGGCACGGCACCGCGCCGTCGGAGATGCTCGACATCTTCGGCCTGAGCGGCAGCGGCCGCCTGCTCACGATCGGGCTGCTGCCGAAATTTCTCGTGCGCGACCTGCTCGACGCACTGCAGCAGCGCATCCCGCTGCACAAACGCGGCGGCGGCATCGTGCTGACGATCCCGGTCACGGGGTTGCAGCGGCCGATGCTCCAGCTCCTGAACGACCAGGCGCGCGAGACGATAGAACAGAAGATCGAAGAAAGGGTGGATAGCGATATGTCCGATATGCAGACCAGCGCAGGTTACGCCGCCATCTGGGTCGCGCTCAGCAACGGCTACAGCAGCGACGCGATCGACGCGGCCAGAAGCGCCGGTGCCATGGGCGGAACGATCCTCAAGGGCCGGCGGCAGAACTCCGAGCGCATCAGCCAGAAGCTCGGCATCTCCATGCAAGAAGAAGAGGAGTTCGTCGTCATCGTCACGCCGCGCGAAAAGAAGGCCGCCGTCATGAACGCGATCAGCGACGCCTGCGGCCTGCGCACGGACGCGCACGGCATCATCCTCTCGCTGCCAGTAGACGAGGTCATCGGCCTCGAGACCGGCGAAAACATGTTGTAACATTCCAAATAGCAATTGCAAATGCCGCAGGCAGCCGCCTGCGGCATTTTTGCGTCAGTGCACATATCCCGCCCAAAACGGCAAATCCTAAGGAAAAATGAAAAAGGAGCCGGAGCCTATGGACTTTCTTTGGACCGACGGCACAACGCACACGCCGGGCGAGCCGCTGCGGGAGGATGTGCACACCGAGGTGTGCGTGATCGGCGGCGGCATGGCAGGTGTGCTGTGCGCGGCGCAGCTGACCGCGCGGGGCATCGACAACGTGCTGCTCGAGGCGCGGCAGATCGGCGAGGGCATCACGAAGGGCACGACCGCCGTGCTGACCGCGCAGCACGACACCCTGTACCGCGACATTGCCAACCTATACGGCATGGAGCGTGCGCAGCAGTACCTGCGCGCGAATCTGGACGCGCTGGCACAGTTTCGCGCGCTGGCGCAGCACATCGACTGCGCGCTCGAGACGCGCCCCTCGGTCATGTACTCGCTGACCGGGCAGGATCATCTGCGGGAGGAGGCCGAGCTGCTGCATGAACTCGGCTTTGACGCCGTGTACACGACCGACCCGCAGCTGCCGCTGCCGGTCGCGGACGCCGTGATCTACCCGGACATGGCGCAGTTTCACCCGCTGCGGTTTCTCAACACGGCGGCCAAAGGGCTGCGCATGTACGAGCACACGTTTGTCACGGCGCTCGACGGCACGACGGCCGTCACCGCGCACGGCCGCGTACACGCGAAGAAGGTCATCGTCGCCACGCACTTCCCGTTTCTCAACCGGCACGGCGGGTATTTCCTGAAGCTCTACCAGAAGCGCTCCTACGTCATCGCCTACGACAACGCGCCGCAGGTCGGCTGCACGGCCGAGGACGCGGGCAGCGGCTGCTACTTCCGTAATTACGGCGACCTGCTGCTCATCGGCGGCGGCGACCATCGCACGGGCCGCAGCGGTGAGGGGTATGCGGCCGCAGAGGCCTTTGCGCGCACCTGGTTTCCGGGCGTGCACGAGCGGTACCGCTGGTCGAATCAGGACTGCATGTCGCTCGACGGCATCCCCTATATCGGCCGCTACAGCCCCGCGATGCCGGACGTATATGTGGCGACCGGGTTCAACCACTGGGGCATGACAACGTCCATGGCAGCAGCCAACATCCTGTGCAACGCCGTCATGGGGCGGGAGCACCCCTGCGCGCCGGTGTTCGCGCCCGACCGGAGCATGCTGCACCCGCAGCTGTTTTGCAACCTCGGCGCGACGCTCGCAGACTTCGTGATCCCGACCGCGAAGCGCTGCCCGCACCTCGGCTGCGCGCTGCGCTGGAACGCTGCCGAGCACAGCTGGGACTGCCCATGCCACGGCTCGCGCTTCGGCCCGGACGGGGAACTCATCGACAACCCCGCCATGAGGGACGCCCATGTCTGACGGACGGTTTCAGGGGGGTACTACAAGCAGCGCACCGGCGACTATATGCTCGCGTTCATCCCCGGCCGCGCCGCCGACGGCCCGTTTGTGCAGATGATCGACTCGAACGGCACGCGGCGCTTCGCCATGCCGGACTTTCACGTCCGGGGCGACACGGTGCGCACCGGCGGGTGCGTGTTCTCCCCCACGGGGCTGCACATCCGGCTGCCCGGCGTGACCGGTGACCTGCGCTATGACGGCCGGACGCCGCTGCGCTCGGACATCATGGGGCCGTTTGCCCACCTGCCGATGCAGTGCCGTCACGGCGTGGTGAGCATGGGGCACACGGTACACGGCCGCGTGACCGTGGACGGGCAGACGCATGTCTTTGGCGGCGGGAGCGGCTACGCGGAAAAGGACTCCGGCCGCTCGTTTCCGAAGTCCTATCTGTGGCTGCAGTGCAACGATTTCACCCCGCCGTGCGCGCTGATGCTCTCCATCGCGCACATCCCGTTTCTCGGCGGGGCATTCACCGGCTGCATGACCAAGACCATCCGCGAGAGCTGCGACGCACACGTGCACCTGCGCCTGACGCAGGCAAGCCGCACGATCCTCGTCTGCGAGAGCGATCGTGCGGCCTGCGAGCGGCGTATTTAATTTTGCTTATCCGCGCCGTCGGAAAAGCGATAGATCTCACGCAGCCAGATCGACGCCGAGAGCGCCTGCGCACTGGCCGGCACGTCCAGGTCCGTTTCCATGAGCTCCGAAATCTTCTTGAGCCGGTAATGCAGTGTGCTACGGTCGACATACAGCGCCTTTGCGGCCGCCGTCGGCGTATTGAAGCACCGGCTATATTGCCAGAGCGTTTGCAGCATGTTGTTATTCCCGCTTTCCGCGTCGAGTTCCCGCAGACGCTCCACGTCCGACAACACAAACGCCTGCGCGCCGAAGCGGTCCGCCGCGTTGCACAGCAAAAGCTGCGTGTAGTTTTCAAAAAACGGAAACACGTACTTGGAGCTGGCCGTGTGTTCGCCGATCTTCAGCAGCTCCCGCGCCTGCTTTTTAAAATAGTGCCGCTCTTCGAGCGTATCAAACCGGTCGGACAGGCCGGCGCGGAGCTGAAACTGATAGGAGAAATTCTCCAGCTCACTGAAGCAGCTGCGGTCACAGGCATAGAAGAACGCATACAGGGTGCCGCGGCTGACGATGGAAAAGCTGTCCGGAAAATGCTCCTTCATTTCCGCGAGTGCCTGCGTATAGTCCCCCTCCGCCTGCTGCGGATCGCGGCTGCGAAATGCGCAGATGGAAAACGGCGGGCAAAACCGGCTCATTGTCTCGCCGCTCAGCAGCGCGCCATACTGCAGCTTGAACTGCGCCAGTGACATGCTGCCGGACGCCGGAGAATCGAACACGATCAGCTCGCGCGCGACCGTCGTCTCCACGCCGCCGTCGAGCGCCGCCGCGCCGCTGCTCTCATCCGCCAGATGGCTCGCGCAGAGGCTCGCAAGCAGCGGCGCGGCCTGCTCGGCCAGCGCCAGCTGCGCCTCCGTGCTGCATTTGATCGCCAGCAGCCACATCGGCTGCCCTTCTTTTCCGGTTGGATAGAAAACCGTGAAAAACGGATCGTCCGCGCTCGGCCTCCAGACCACCGCCGTCTGCCGATGGAAGATCTCGCGCAAGGCGGTCTGCTCCGCCTCGTCACCCATGTAGCAGATCACATCCTCACCGCTCTCATACAGATGCGGAAAATACGCCGTCAACAGCTGATCGGCCGAATACAGCAGCGGCCGGTAATCGCAGGAGAGGACAAACACATTCAGCCCTGTACGCAGGCGCACATGCTCCAGGATCTGACGCAGCGGCTTTTCCGCCGTAAGATCATCAAACAGAATCTTCTCAAAGTCGATGCAGGTCGCTGTGGTGTTCATAGGCGTTCCTCCCGATCGTGCGTATCCGTTTTTGCATCCTCCGTGCGCAGCAGGTCATAGATATGCAGGCCGGTGCGCAGCTGGATCAGCGTGTCATAATCCTCCAGATCCAGTCCGGTGATGCTGCCGATGCGCTCGAGTCGGCTGCGGACCGTATTGGGGTGCAGGTTGAGCGCGTGTGACGTTGGGGACAGATGCATGGAGTTGCCGAGATAGCATGAGAGCGTGGGAATATAGTCCTTCCCCTCCTGCGCGTCCAGCTTTGCCAGCTTCTGCAGCACATACGGCAAAACGGCAGCCTTGCCGTAATGCTCGATCGAGTAATAGCCGATGATATCCGGGTAGTTTTCCACAAAGGAGGAAACGTGCTCACTGCGGCCGAGCGCGGTGTTGACCGTCTGCGTAAGCGTTGCCTGCAGCTTGTGCTGCGGCAGCGTGCGGATGTCATAAAACACATCGGAAAAGCTGACGTAATAGTCCGTCTGCAGCGCGACGGCGCGCAGATGCCGATTGATCATCACCCGCGCCGTGTCACTGTCCATTCCGGCAACCAGCAAATACAGATAGCGCGACTCGCTGGCGCAGCCGATGACCTGCGGCTGTGTGCGGCAAATATGGCCCAGAACATACTGCAGCTCCGCCTCATTCACAACCGGGCTCATGAGCATCACGAACAGATACGGCGGGGAAAAGTGCTTCCCGTAGGCGTCGAGCACCTTGTAATCCGGCTTGTCCCGCATCAGCAGATGGCTCACATACTGCTCCGGCGCGAGCACATCCGTGCGCTGCTCGTCATTGAGAATCCGCCCGAGCGTCTTGGCCAGCATCGCCTCGATCACAGACATCTCCTCCATGTCGCTGCCGGCCTGCGGCGCCATGCCGATATAGCCGTAGAGGAAATCGCGGCAGATGATCGGGCAGCAGATCTGGGGCAGCTCGGCGCAGGTGCCCCACGAGATCACCGTCGGCGCGCGATTGCGGTAGATCACTTCCTGATAGTCGCGCAGATTCTGCAGGACCTTCTTCTTCGGACAGGTGCCGTATTCCGCGATCTCTTCCCAGTCCTCGAAATAAAACGGGCGCGGAAAGGCATACGCGATCAGCGCAATGGTCTCATCAAAGGCGATCAGCGGGATCTGGATCTTTGCATAAACAGCATTGAGCAGCGTCGTCGCATCCTGGTGATACAAGATCGCATCGATACACAGCCGCCGAACCACATCGATTTTCGCTTCCGTTTGCATGCCGGTCTCCCCTTTTCCGAAAGTTTCTCTAAAACAGTGTCCATTATATTGTACCGTTAATAATTTGTCAAATGTCGTTTTTCATCATTTTTGTCGCAGAATGTCATTTTCGTGGAAAAGATGGCGTTCCGGTTTCCACGCATCTGTTATGCGCAGAACATTTGTTGTGCAATTGTTACAAAACCGAGCGCCGAAATTGTGTCAATTAACAAAATCGGCTCCGAGTGCCGTTTTTCATGTGTGAAATCCGTGAAAAATGTGGGGTATGAAATCCGCGGAGTCCACATAGTTCGTGAATTGACAAACAATCTTTTTCCCTGCTACTATTTTGCCATGCAAGGCGAGCAGCTCTGCTCTGCCGGTTTCGGTTTTTACTGCAGGAAGACCGTACCGCGCACAACGGACTGCACTGCACACAGACATATCATTCCAACACATTTCCATCACGAAAAATTCAGGAGGTTTCATTATGTTTGATCTTCACGGTAAAGTTGCCGTTGTCACCGGCGCATCTGTCGGTCTCGGAAGAGGTTTTGCATTTGCCATGGCCCGTCAGGGCGCAGACGTCGCGATTCTTGCCAGACGCAAGGAAAAGCTCGATCAGGTCGCGGAAGAAGTTCGCTCCCTCGGCGTCAAGTGCCTGCCGGTCAAGTGCGATGTGAATGATCTGGAAGAGGTCAAGGCCGCTCTGGATACCGTTCTCGCCGAGTTCGGCAAGGTCGACATCCTCATCAACAACGCCGGCGGCGGCACGTCGATGCCGATCCTGGAGATGACCGACGAGGCATACTTCAAGGACATCAACACCGATCTGCTGGGCCTGTTCAAGTGCCTGCGCGAGTTCGGCAAGGTCATGGTCAAGCAGGGCCACGGCCGCATCATCAACATCGCCTCGATCCTCGGCCTTGTCGGTGAAAACGGCGTTCCGGTCGCCGGCTATCAGTCCGCGAAGGGCGGCGTCGTGAACCTGACCCGCTGCGCGGCCACGGAGCTGGCCACCACCGGCGTCACCGTCAACGCGATCTGCCCGGGCTTCTTCCCGTCCGAAGCCAACGGCCCGGCCGAGATGGAAGCGATGGACAGTTTCATCCGCGTCAACACCCCAATGGATCGTCCGGGCCTGCCGTCCGAGCTTGATAAGGTCGGTGAGCTGGAAGGCGCGGCCGTGTTCCTGGCCTCCGACGAGGCTTCTTACGTCACGGGCGCCATTCTCCCCGTCGACGGCGGCTGGACCTGCCACTAAGCCCGAAACGAGAACCGCAAAGATACATCAGGAGGAACCACTATGCCTTATCCTTATAATTATACAAAGCTCTGGGAGCCGATCCAGATCAACGGTATGAAGCTCCGCAACCGCATCTCCCTGTCCCCGATGGGTACATACACCCCCCGCCTCGACGGCACGGACACCGAAGAGGGCATGCGCTACTATGAAGAGCGTGCCAAGGGCGGCGTCGGCCTGATTATGACGGGCGCCATGTTCGTCAACAAGCAGCTGGCGCAGGGCAGCCCCGGCATCGCCGTGTGGGACTACCACTCCATCCCCAGCACGACCGTGCTGACCGAGCGCTGCCACAGATGGGGCGCAAAGGTCTGCCTGCAGCTGTCCGGCGGCTGCGGCCGCAACGGCGCCATCGACACCGGCGCGACCGAGAACATGTTCTCCGCGTCCGACAACCCGAACTTCTTCGATCCGAGCATCATCTGCCACGCGCTGACGATCGAGGAGATCAAAGAGTCGCTCAAGGACTGGGCCATTGACGCGGACATCGCCGTGCGCTCCGGCTTTGACGCCATCGAAGTGCACGCACACGCCGGCTACATCATCGACCAGTTCATGTCCCCCATCTGGAACCGCCGCACGGACGAATACGGCGGCAGCTTTGAAAACCGCGCCCGCTACGCCTGCGAGATCGTGCAGACGATCCGCAAAGTCGTCGGCCCGAAGTTCCCGATCCTGTTCCGCATCTCCCTCGATCACCGCTTCAACGGCGGCCGCACGCTTGAGGACAGCGTGCCGCTGCTGGGCATTCTGGAGAAGGCCGGCGTGGACGCGTTCGACGTGGACGTGGCGAGCTACGAGCACCTGGATCTCATCTACCCGACCGTTTACTACGGTGACTCCGTGACGTCCTACGTCTGCAAGGAGGCCAGAAAGCATGTTTCCGTGCCGATCATCAACGGCGGCAGCCACACGATGGAAACGGCCGTCGACCTGCTCGAGAGCGGCGACGCAGACATCATTCAGTTCGGACGCCAGCTCATCGCCGACCCCGACTTCCCGAACAAGCTCAAGGACAACCGCCGCGACGACATCCGTCCCTGCCTGCTGTGCAACGAGGAGTGCATCGGCCGCATCATGGGCCGTCAGTCCCAGCTGTCCTGCACGGTCAACATTCAGGCCTGCATGGAGGGCCACTATCAGATCACGAAGCTGCCCGAGCCGAAAAACGTCGTCGTGATCGGCGCCGGCCCCGGCGGTCTGGAGGCTGCGCGCGTCGCCGCCATGCGCGGCTGCAAGGTCACGCTGTTTGAAAAGAGCGGCAAGATCGGCGGCAACTTCGGCACGATCGCATCCGTCGGCTTCAAGCACCGCATCCGCGACCTGATCTGGTGGTACAACAACCAGCTCAACAAGCTCGGTGTCGACCTGCGCCTGAACACGGAGATCACCGCCGACGACCCGATCCTCGGCAGCGCCGACGCGATCTTCCTTGCCACCGGTTCCGTGCCGCTGGTGCCGCCCATTCCGGGTGCGGATCTGCCGAACGTCATGACCGTGCTCGATTACCACCGCTACGGCACCGACGGGCAGAACATCGTCATCTGCGGCGGCGGCCTGTCTGGCTGCGACGCGGCGATCGAGCTCCACGGCGAAGGCAAGAACGTCAGCATCATCGAAATGCAGGACGACATCGCCAAGGACGCGCAGTTCATCAACAGCATCACCATCCACGAGCTCATGAAGGAATACGGCATCGCGCTGCACACGTCTCAGCGCGTCGTGGGCATCGAGCCGGACGGCGTGCGCGTGGTCAATGTCGACGACGGCACCGAGTCCAAGATCGCGGGCGATACGGTTCTCGCCGCTTTCGGCCAGAAGTCCAACACCGAAATCGCGGACAAGATCTACGCCAAGTATCACACCAAGTGCAACTACATCGGCGACTGCAACCAGGTCGGCAAATCCGGCAAGGCCATCCGTGACGGTTTCTATGCCGCGATGGGTCTGCAGTAACACCCACCAATTAGAAAGGAAAATGAGGACGAAACATGGAAAACAAAAAATTTGCCGGCTATAAAGCCGCCCTCGGCGCCTTCCTGGTCATCTTCGTCAACATCGGCGTGTGCACCACTCTGGGCGTGTTCATCGCACAGCTTGCGTCCTACTCTGGCTGGTCGTTGAGTGCCTGCGTCATCATCGGCACGATCAACACCATCGTCAACCTGCTTTTGTCCCTCGTCGCGATCCCGGTCGCGAAAAAGATCGGCTACCGTTGGACCATGCTGATCTCCATTCTGGCCGTCGCACTGCACGTCAACATGTACTGCTTTGCGACGCCAGGCCAGAACGTCGGCACGCTGATCTGCTTCTACGTCGGCGGCGCGCTCGCGTCCGTGGCCATCGCCTTTGGCTCGCACGCCGTTTGCTCCGGCCTGATCGCCGAGTGGTTCCTGGACTCGCACCAGCGTGAAAAGGTCACCGGCACCGTGCTCTCCGGCGCAGGCTTCGGCGCTGCGATCTGGGTGTTCCTCGCCGGTCAGCTCTTCAAGTACTTCACCTGGCAGCAGTGCTACCGCATCATCACCGTCATCGCGCTCGTGTTCGGCCTGATCGCCGTTCTGTTCCTGATCCGCACCCCCAAAGAAGTCGGCCAGCTGCCCATGCCGGCCAAAGAAGAAAACGACACCGTCACCGATGCAGCCAAGCTGCCCGGCGTCACCCACAAGGCCGCGCTGAAATCTGGCTCCTTCTGGCTGCTCGTCATCGGCATGCTCTGCTCCGTCACCGCCTGCTCCGCGATCATTTCCTACGCCGCCGCCTACTGGCAGGGCCTCGGCATGAGCGCGACCGCCTCCTCCAACTGGACGGCTGTGTATCTGCTCATCTCCTCGCTCTCGCTCCTGATCGCCGGCGCCGTGTTCAAGAAACTCAAGAGCAGCGGTTATACCCTGCTGACGCACATCTGCATGATTGCCTGCTTTGCCCTCATGCTCGTCTGGGGCGCCAACAGCTCCAGCTTCATTATGGTCCTGATCGTTGTGACCGCCGGCGTCTGCTATCCGATCGACGCCGCATTCCCGAGCATGGTCGCGCACGGCATCTTCGGGCCCAAGGAGATCGCTCTGATCATCGGCAACCTGATGACCGCCGTCTACGCAGGCCAGCTCATCTCCTCGCTGCTGACCTCCGCCGTGCTCGCAACGCCGGGCGGCTTCAACACCCTGTGGATCGTCTTTGGCGCGGTGTCCATCGTCGGCATGGTTCTGGTCATGCTCTCGATCGCGACCTCCCCGCTCAAAAAACTGAACAAGCCTGCTTCCGCAGCCAACTGAAACAGCAAAGGAGAACCATGAAATGAACGGTTATGGAATCATTGCTCCCAATACGTTCGGCAAGATCACCGGCGCACCGGAACCCATCTGTGAGCCCATGGACGCCATCGCCGAAGCCGTTGCCTGGGCGACCTGCACCTCGGACCCGCATCAGGTGCACGCCGGCCTGCCGGCCGGACTGATCCTCGGCCATGAGGTCGTGGCCCGGCTCGTAAAAGTCGGCTCCATGGTCAAAGACTTCAAGGTCGGCGACATTGTCTGCGTCGGCGCGGTCACGCCCGACTGGACCTGGCCGAACTGCCAGGACAACATCCATCAGGACGCCAACGGCGCGGCCCAGGGCATGAACTGGTGCGTGACCGAAAACGGCACCTTTGCCGAGCGCTTCCGCATCCGTCAGGTGGACTGCAATGCGACCTACATTCCCAAGAGCCTGACCTATGAGCACGCGCTCATGGCCTCCGACATGGTCACGACCGGCTTCCACGGCGTGGAAATGGCGCACGTGACCTGGGGCGACACGGTCGTCGTCATGGGCATTGGCCCGGTGGGCCTGATGTCCGTCGCCGGCAGCGCGCTGCGCGGCGCCGGCAGGATCATCGCCATCGGCCGCCGCCCGATCACGCTCGAGCTCGCCAAGGAATACGGCGCAACGGACGTGCTCAATTACACGGACGGCCCGATCGACGAGCAGGTGCTCGAGCTCACCGGCGGCGTTGCGCCCGACTGCTGCATCACCACCGGCGGCACGAACGACACGTTCGCCCGCTGCCTGAAGATGGTCAAGCCGAACGGCATCGTCTCCAACCTGCAGGCACAGACGTTCGACACCGAGATTCCCGGCATGTACACGCTCTACTGGCAGTCTCACAAGCAGGTCAACGGCGGCCTGTGCCCCGGCGGCCGCAAGCGCATGCAGCGCCTGCTGTCGATCATGGAAGCCGGCCGGCTCGACCCAACCAAGCTCATCACGCACCGCTTCCACGGCATGGAGCATATCATGGACGCCTACAACATGATGGACGTCAAACCGGATGACATGGTCAAGCCTGTCATCTACAACGACTGATTTTCTGCGCTCTCCGACCGGGGTCGGCCCCGGCCGGAGAGCCGTCAAGCTACGGCTTTCTGAAATAAGGTGAACACATGAAACAATCATTCTGGAAGACTATCAGCGGCCCGTTCTCTGTTGCAAGCGTTTACGTCGGCGCACTGGTCGGCCCCGCGCTGGTCGCTGGCACCTACGCCACGGTCTTTTATCTGTCCAATGGCTGCAACTCGCTGTGGCTGCCGTTTCTGGCGTGCGGCATCGTCGGTCTGATGTGCCTGAGCGCGTCCGAGATTATCCGCCACTACAAAATATACGAATACGGTGCGCTGTCCAAAAAGGTATACGGTGGAAAGCGCATCTTCACGATCCTCTTTGATATCTATGTCTTTCTATCCAACGTCGTCGGCACGTCGATCATCCTGAACATGTCCGGCACGTTCCTCACCGAACTGACCGGCGTCTCGACCATCGTCGGCATGATCCTGATCGCCATCATCACGGTCATTCTCGTCAAATACCGCGACAAACTCATCCGGTACGCCAACTCCATCATGACCATTGTCCTGCTGGTCGGCTTTGTCGTGATCTCACTTCTGGTCGTCTACCTGTTCGGGCCGCAGGTCAAGGCCCTGCTCTCGTCCTGGTATGTTCCGGAGGGCGTGTCGATCTGGAGCGGCCTGTGGAGCTGCTGCAAGTATGCGTTTGCTTCCAGCGCTTTCGCACTGACCATGTGCTGCGTGGAGCAGCCCATTGAAACGCACAAGCAGAGCTGCCTGCTGGGAATCTTCATTCTCATCCTCGGCGGTTTGCTGCAGGCCATCAGCTGCTTCACCTTCCTGCCGTTCGTCGACGAAGTCATGAACGATCCGCTGCCGCTCGTGTACGTCATGAACAACTACCTGAGTGCGGCCTATCCCTGGATTCGCACCTGCTACTACATCCTCATGCTGCTGGCGATCGTGTCGTCCACCATCCCGGCGACCTACATGATCTCCTCCCGCTACCAGTCGGCGCTCAAGTTCATCCCGGCACTGAAAACGGACAACAGCCGCAACATCGTGGCCGCCATCCTGTTTATGGTCATCTGCACGCTGATCGGCGCGCTCGGTCTGACGAACCTCGCCAACACGGGCCTGACGATCGTGTCCTACATTGGCATGCCGCTGGTGGTCATTCCGCTGTTCTTCATCTGGCGCAGCGCACGCGCAAATTCCGCCAGGCGGAGCGCGAACAGGCTGCCGCAGAGCAGAAATCTTAACATCCACTCCTCCCCTGCCGGCCTCTGTATGCCAGGCCGTGCAGATAAAACCCGCGCACACCTTCACTCCCTTCTTTCAACAGGCATACTCGTCCATATAGCAGTTGTGTCCGGCATCCTTCCCGGCGTGCACCCCATGAACGCTTCACACCAGCACGGACACGGCTGCAAAAGAGCCGCAGGCATACCCTGCGGCTCTTTTCTTTTTCTATTCCCCTGCAGGCACATCATTTTCGGATCCCGCGCACGAGCGCCATGACTGCGCCGTAGAGCACCCCCGCGACCGCCCAAAGGATCCATGTGTCCTGCGGCTGCGCGTCCCACCACGGGCCGAATGTCCAAAGCAGGTACGCCGCCGTGGCCGTGAGCCAGTAGATAGCGCTGACCGCCCCGACATACAGCAGGTCCGGCCCGTTCAGGCAGACGGCGATGAACAGCGGCGCCGCCGACAGGATGCACAGCACCATGCCAACGACCTTTCCGTGTGTGTGGCGCGGCGCAAACGCCGCCTGCCGCAGCGCCAGATAGTCCGCCGCCTGCTCCATGGTCACGCAGCGCAGCGGCGCGGCCGACTCGGCCGGGGCCGGTTCCGGCTCGCCGAGCTCTTCTTTTAATAAGTAATCGGTCGTGACGCCGAACAGGCGGCTCATCTGCACGACCTTCTGCATATCGGGCACGGACTGCGCGCCCTCCCATTTCGACACCGACTGGCGCGACACGCCCAGCTGTGCCGCCAGCTCCTCCTGTGACCAGCCGGCGCGCTTGCGCAGGGTCACGATCTTATCTGCCAATAGCATAAGCGGCTTCCTCCCGTGTTGTTTTTCCGTTTCCGGCTGAGAACAGGATACCAGATCGGCCGGTTGCGCACCATCAAGGCGACTGTCAAATGTGTCAACCGGCGGTTGCGGGGGTATAATTTCTGCATATCCTGCCGGGGCGCGGCTGTCAAGCCGGGCGGCGAAAACCTTTCAGGCACTGTAAGTGGATTTTGCGCGCCGGGTGTTGTACCATGGCAGCAGAAAGCAAAGGAGGTACATGCAATGGAACCCATTCTCGAAATTGCAGCCCTGAAAAAATATTACGGCAAGGAGCCGAATCTGACCCGCGCGCTCGACGGCATTTCGTTTCAGGTCATGCCGGGCGAGTTTCTCGGCATCATGGGCAGCAGCGGCTCGGGCAAATCGACGCTGCTCAACTGCATTGCGACCGTCATCGCACCGACCGGCGGCGCCGTTGCCCTGCACGACACGTGCATCACGACGCTGCACGGCAAGGCGCTCGCCGACTACCGCGGCAAGGAGATCGGCTACCTGTTTCAGAACTTTGAGCTGATCGACAACCTCACCGGGCGGGAGAACATCCTCCTGCCGCTGGCGCTGCACGGTGTGTCCGAGGCCGAGAGCCGCGAGCGGCTGACAAAGCTCGCAGACTATCTGGAAGTGACGGACGTGCTCGACAAGTTCCCGGCGCAGATGTCCGGCGGGCAGAAGCAGCGCATCGCGGCGGCGCGCGCGCTCATCCTCGACCCTGAGATCGTGCTGGCCGACGAGCCGACCGGCGCGCTCGACTCGAAAAATGCCCGCTCGCTCATGGAAAAGCTCTCCGGCCTGAATGCGGACGCCGGCACGACCATCCTCATGGTCACGCACGACTGCAACGCGGCGAGCTACTGCAAGCGCATTCTCTTCATTCAGGACGGCGTGCTCTTCCACGAGCTGCGGCGCGACGTGCCGGACGAGACGCAGCAGGAGTTCTATGGGCGCATCCTGGCCGTCATGGCGCAGCTGGGAGGGGGCAGTGCAAATGTTCTCTGAACTTGTTGCACGCAACAGCCGCCGCAGCCGCCGGGAAAACGGGCTGTTTTTCACATCCTTGCTCATCTCGATCGTCGCGTTTTACATCATCCTCTCCCTGTCGCATCAGGACGTGATGGTGTTCCTCCAGCGCATGGAGAGCAGCGCCGTAGACCGGCTGCTGACGCTCGTCCCGGTGCTGTATGGGCTGACGCTGTTCATTTTGTTTTTCCTCGTATACTACGCCAACCGCTTTCAGCTCGCACGGCGGCGGCACGAATTCGGCGTGTACCTCATGCTGGGCATGCAGCGGCGCAAGCTCTTCGGCATGCTGCTGGCGGAGGATCTGCGCTCCAGCCTCATCGCACTGGCCATCGGCCTGCCGGCGGCGCTGCTGATCTCAGAGGTCATCAGCCTCGTCACGGCGCGGCTCGTCGGCCTCGGCATCATGGGGCACCGGTTCACGCTCTCCCTGTCCGCCATCGGGTGGACGGCCGTGGGCTTTCTGGCGATCAAGCTGCTGGCCTCGCTCATCCTCAGCGGGAAGATCGTGCGCGAGGAGATCGGCGCGCTGCTCACGGAGACGCCCGAGGGCACGAAAAAGCAGCGCCCCGCCGCCGTCTACGCCGCGGCGCTCGTGCTGGGCGTCGCGCTGCTCGCCGGAGCGTACACGTTTGCCATCCTCGGGTATGCGTGGAGCGGCCTGCGCTATATGGCGGGCACGCTCGCGCTCGGCGTGGCGGGCACGCTGCTGCTGTTTTACGGGCTGCGTGTCATCATCGACCGGCTGGCGCGGCGCGGAGACCGCGCGGGCAAACTGCGGGTATTTAGCTTCCGCCAGGTCGAGGAGACGGTCATCCACCGCTCCGGCGCGCTTGCGATCTGCTCACTGCTGATTCTGGCGGCGCTGTGCTGCTTCGGCGCGGGCGTGGCAACCGCGCGCTCGTCCCGCGCCGAGACGCACACGCTCGACTACACCTTCCCCACTGACAGCGAGGACAGCGGTGCCGTGCGCGACACGCTGGCCGCGCACGGGCTCGACGGCGCATTTTCCGACCTCTTTGAGATGCGCATCGGCCGCGTGCGCACGAGCACGGACTACCAAAACACCGTGAAATTCCCCGCCTTGCAGCGCACCATCGATGCCATGCCCGTCTCCGACGAGCAGCAGCAGCTGCAATACATGCTGGAGGCCGTGGGCTACCCGTACCTCATCGCGCTCAGCAGCTACAACCGTCTGCTGACGACCGCCGGTCTGCCGGAGCTGACGCTCGCGGACAACGAGGCCGCCGTCTACTGCGACAGCGAGGTCTCCCTGGCCAGCCGCACGGCGCTGATCAACCGCTTGATCGCAGAGGGCTCGGCCGTCACGATTGACGACGCGCCGTTCACGCTCACGGGGCAGGTGCAGTCGGTCAGCGTCGTCACTGACCGCTCGATCACGATGTCATTCGCGCTCATCGTGCCGGACGCGGTGTTCGATCACTATACGCAGGGCGACTATGACGTCTACCTCGACGGTGTGCTCGCCCCGGACATGACGGAGGGCAAGAGCCTCATGAACGCCATCGCGGACATGAACGCGCTGCTCGATCCGCTCGGTTTGAGATACGAGAGTTACCTGCAGAACCTCGGCCGCGAGCTGTTTTACATCGTCGCGGCAAGCTACCTGACCATTTATCTGGCCATCATCTTCCTCGTCGTGGCCAACACCATCATCGGCGTGCAGTTTCTCATGGGCCAGCAAAAGGCCGCGCGCCGCTACCGGACGCTCGTGCGCCTCGGCGCGGAGCATGACACGCTCTGCCGCGCGGCAAAGGTGCAGATCAACTGGTACTTTGGGCTGCCGGTCGGCGTGGCGGCGGTCAGCAGCCTGCTCGGCGTGCGCGCGCTCTTTTCCGGTATCCTCTCTACCAGCGCGCAGAACGGCATGGCGGAAATGATGACCGCCGCCGGTGCTATGATTTTGCTGCTGTGTGTGGTAGAATGGCTGTACATGGCAGCCGTCAAGCGGTCCAGCAGCCGGTATCTGCTGGGGCTGATGGCGCCGGAACGCGAAGAATAACGCATGCAGAAAGGGGGCGGCGCGATGAAGCACATCGCTGTCGTGGAGGACGAGGCGCTCATGCGCGAGGAGCTGGCGGACATGCTGCGCCGGGCGGGCTATACCGTCACGGAGGTCACGGACTTCGCGGACGTGACCGGGCAGCTGCTCGCGCTCGCCCCCGATCTGGTGCTGCTGGACCTGAATCTGCCGGAGGTGAGCGGGTTTCAGATCTGCCGCGATGTCAAGCAGCGCAGCGCCCTGCCGGTGCTGGTGCTGACCTCGCGCGACCAGCTGCGCGACGAGGTGCACGCGCTCGAGCTCGGGGCGGACGAATACCTCACCAAGCCCTATCGAAAGGAGCGGCTGCTCGCGCGCATCGGCAACGTGCTCAAGCGCTACGAGGGCCGGCCGAATCTGCTCGAGGGGGCGGACTTCCTGCTCGACCGGCAGACCTACACGCTCTACATTCACAATCAGTCCGTCGTCCTGCCGCCAAATCAGGGCAAGCTGCTCGAGACGCTGCTGGCGCACGGCGGGCAGACCGTTGCAAAAGACGACCTGAGCCGCGCGCTCTGGGGCACGACGGAATTCATCGACGAAAACGCGCTGCAGGTCAACCTCACGCGGCTGAAAAAGACGATGGCGTCCCTCGGCATGCGCCAGCAGCTCGTGTCCGTGCGCGGCGTCGGCTACCGCTTGGAGGTGCCGCATGAAGCGTAACGGAAGCTATCTGCGGCAGTATCTGCCGTGGCTGGGGCTGCTGCTGGGGGTGGATGCGCTCGCCGCGCTGCTGCTCTGGCTGACGGACGCGCGGGCCTTCGCCGCCATGGCGGCCGTGATCGTGCTGGCAACGGTGTTTCTGTTCGCCGGTGTGTGCGCCGTGCTCTGCGCGCGCTCGAAACGGCGGGAACAGGCCTTCACGGCCTTTCTGACCGCGCCGGACGCGGCGCACGAACAGGCGCTGTGCCGCCTGCTCTCCCCCGCCGAATCACAAAGCGCGCACCTGCTCGGCGAGACGCTGCGCGCGCAGCAGCAGACCATCGCGCAATTACAGACGCAGATGGACGACTACGAAAACTACGTGGAGCTCTGGGCGCACGAGGTGAAAACGCCGCTGGCACTACTGACGCTCGTGCTCGACAACCGGCGCGACACGCTGCCGGAGGCCGTGGGCTTCAAACTCGACTATGTGCGCAACCGGATGCAGGCGTTCATCGACCAGATGCTCTACTACGCCCGTCTACGCGGCGCGCGGCGCGACTACCGTTTCGAGCGGCTGGCGCTGCGCAGCTGCATCGACGAGGTGCTCGACGATTACCGCCCGCTGCTGGAGGAAAAACACTTCCGGGTCGAGCTCCGGCTTGCGGACGAGACCGTGTTTTCCGACCGGCGCGGGCTGTGCTTCCTGCTCGGGCAGGTCGTGAGCAACAGCGTGAAGTATGCGCTCGATGCGCCGGTGCTGACCTTTTCCCTGGAAAACGGCGGCACGGCGACCGTCCTGTCCATCCGCGACAACGGCCCGGGCGTGCGCGCGTGCGACCTGCCGTACGTGTTTGAAAAGGGCTTCACCGGAGACTCCGGCCACGAGAAGAACAAGGCCACCGGCATGGGGCTCTATCTCGCGCGCGAGGTCGCGAAGGATCTGGGCCTCACGCTCACCGCCGCATCCGACTGGGGCGCGGGGTTCGAGGTCCGGGTCTCGTTCCCGGTCGTAGAAGAATAAATACCTGAAAGACGGCACCGCTGTTCGCGGCGCCGTCTTTTTCGCGCGCGAAACCATGCCCACTGCCCCACCGCGCAAAATGCCCCGGCAGCCGAAGCTGCCGGGGCAAAGGGGGGGATGCGACATCTAACGGGATGGTACGTCAGACGATGTTATACTTCTTGAGCAGATCCACCACGACGTTGTTGACCAGCGGCTCCTTGACGAGGTCGAGCAGCGGCAGGACCGACGGGAGCAGGAACTCCAGCGGCTTCTTGCCGTCGAGCAGCTTGCTGGTGGCGTAGAGCAGGTCGCGGATATCATACACGCTGCCCCAGACCTCGGGCACGCCGCGGTCGACGTTGCAGAGCGTGTAGACCGCTTCCATCGCGGTGCGGATGGAGTACTCGGTGGTGAACACGGTGTCGCGCGGGGTATCGGCGAACTGGCCGACGAACGCGAGGTTGACGGAACCGTCGGGCACGACCTTCGGGCGGTCGCCTTCGGCTCTGGGCTCAAAGAACGTGGTGACGTAAGGCATCATGCACGGCGTGGTGTTGCACTCGTTCGTGGCCAGATCCATGATCTGATCCTCGGGGATGCCGATGTGGTACAGCCACTCTGCCGCCAGCTCGATACCGGTGCAGTCGCACATGTTCTTCTTGATGAAGTCGCCCTTGTCTTCCCAGCAGTTGAGGCCGTAGACCCAGATCAGGCAGTGATCCTTCGGCTGCTCCTGGAACTGGCCCTGACGGTTGATGGTCCAGCTGATGAGCCAGCTCGAATCGCGGCAGGTGACGATGCCGCCGGTGACGACCTTGCCAGACAGCGGGTCGCGCTTGCAGATCTTCTGGATGGCATCGAGGATCTGCTTGTTGGCCGTGTCGACAGTCCAGGACTCCCAGCTGGTCTCCTTGATGTCCTTGAAGAACTTCTCGGGATGGCCGAAGGCCGGATCCTGTGCAGCGAGCTTCTTCCACATCTCGACGGACGGGCCTTCACCGTTTTTGACCTTGACGACCGGCGCGTGGGTGTTGTCGCCGTAAGCGGACGCGTCGCCCTGGCAGCCGTTGGTGCAAATGACGAGATCGTTCTCGGTCAGCTCAATGACCTTTTCCACGCCGCCCTGAGTGTACTCGATCTTCTTGGCAACCTTCTTGTCCTCGGTGCAGTCGCAGACGATGTTTGTGACCGTGGTGTCGAAGAGGACCTTTCCGCCGTGGTCGGTGATGTATTTGCACATCGGGAGGATCATGGACTCATACTGGTTGTAGCGGGTGAAACGCAGCGCGCTCAGATCCGGCAGGCCGTCGATGTGGTGGATATAGCGCTGCAGGTAGAGCTTCATCTCGAGGGCGCTGTGCCACTTCTCGAACGCGAACATGGTCTGCCAGTAGGTCCAGAAGTTCGTGGCGTAGAACTCATCGTCGAACACGTCGTCGATCTTCTTGTCCTCGAGGGACTTGTTGGTCGCCATGAACAGCTTCAGCAGCTGGGTGGCAGCGCCGGGCGTCAGGCCGTATTTGCGGTCGGTGTGGGCGTCCTGGCCCTGCTTCTCGGTGACGCGGCACAGGGAGAAGTTCGGATCTTCCTTGTTGAGGTAGTAGTACTCGGAGAAGATCGTCTCGCCCGGATTCACGATCGACGGGATGGACTTGAACAGATCCCACATGCACTCGAAGTGGTTGTCCATCTCGCGGCCGCCGCGCATGATGAAGCCCTTAGTCGCGTCGTAGATGCCGTCGCAGGAGCCACCGGCCACGGGCAGGTGCTCAAAGAGCGTGATGTGCTCGCCAGGCATCTGCGCATCGCGGATCAGGAAGCAGGCCGCCGCCAGACCGGCCAGGCCGGTGCCAACGACATACGCCGACTTATTCTCGATGCCTTCGGGTTTTTTCGGCGTCGCAAACGCCTCATAGTTACCGCTGCTGTAATACATTCTGTGTACCTCCCATTCATGATGTGTTTTCCGTATTTTTTGTGCAGTCCGCTGCACGAGTTTCTTCTGTTATGGTCACTAACACTTGCCTTCAAAAAAAAGAAGCAACTTCGTTTGGCAATTATCAATATAGCGGATTTCGCCATCTTTACTGCACCATTTGTTACGCAACTGGCGATAATTAAACATAACCACTTGGTTTCGTTGAATGTCACCAAATTGACGATATGCGATTGTGCATTTTGACCGTTTTTCGCCATACGCCCGAATAAAATGTGTCAAATAGTACAAAAGAAAGCTGCCAAAAAGCAAATTCAGCTTCTTGGCAGCTTTCAAATTGGACATATATGGTTGCTTTGCGCCGCTTATAAGTTGGCCAAGCCCTCCAGTGCGGGGCGGTCAAGCACATAAATTTTGCCGCGGCCGGTGCGCAGAAGGCCCATCTGGCGCATCCCCTCCAGCTCCCTGCTGATGACCTCGCGCGTGGTGCCGAGGTGGTTGGAGATCTCCTCATGGGTGATGCGCGCGAAGCCGTCCTCGGGGTGTGCATCGGCCTTTTCGAGCACGACGCGGGCAATGCAGCTGCGCAGCGGATGGAAAAAATAATACTCTATGTTATTGAGCACGGTCTGCACATTGCGCGCCTGCGTCTGGAGCAGAAACTGCTGCACGGCCGGCGACTCGGCGCACAGCGGACGCAGCGCCACAATGTTGATATAGGCAAACACGGCGTCGCTGCTCGCCTGCAGGATGGGGACCGTATCGCCCGGGGCCGCGCTGTCGAGCGTGTTGAGCATGCAGCAGCCGCCGCTGACGATCGACATGAGCGTGATCTCGCGGCCGGTATCCGTCGCAATGAACACGCGCAGTCCACCCGAGAGCACGAGAAACAGGCCGTTTTTCTCCGGCATAGAAAAGATCACATCATCCCCCGCGCGGTATGAACGGACGATCGTATTCAGGCGCAGCATCTGCTGCTGGGAGCCCGTCAGTGCATCCCAAAACGGCAGACACACCGTAAAGTCATAGGAACGCTTGCTTTTATCCGTGCTGCTCACCTCCGCTGCTTTTCGATTATATGTTAGTGGTACTAACACGTATGTGTAAAAAAAGAAACATCTCGTAACAATGTAATTATCTTAACAAACTGGCACGCTCACACCGTATCATTTGTTACATATATCGGCGCTTTTCAGTTTTTATTGCACAGCGCCGGAGCCTCCGGTTCATTTTTGATATAATTCACGAGCAGTTCCCCGGTGAACTGGACAATATCGACCGGCGAGACACCGAACGACACGTTTTCATAGATCGTCGTGCCGGTGTAGGCGTTGAGCAGGCACTGATACACCACGTAAATATTCACATCCGGGCGGATGGAGCCGTCGGCCACGCCCTCGCGCAGTGCCTTGAGCGCCGGGACGGGGATCTCCCTGTCGTAATACTTCCAGAACACGTTGTTGACGTCGCTGCCGGTGTTTTTCTCGGAATAGGTGGAAAACATCTCGCGCGTGTAGTCGTACCACTCCGGCTGTGCATCGTAGATGCTGAAGTAGATGTGCATGCAGATGACAAACTTCTCATACCCCGTCTTGCACGAAGCGGACTCGCGCGTGTACTGCTCCATAAAATCGGTAAAAAACGTGGCCAGCGCATCGCGCCAGGCGGCAAATACGAGCGCGTCCTTATTGCGGAAATAGCGGTACAGCGACGTCGGCGTCAGCCCGGCCGTCTCAGCGATACGGCTGATGGGCGTCGCAGCAATGCCGTCGGCGATGAACAGCATCTGCGCCGTGTGGATCACCCGCCGGATGTTCTGTTCCCGTTCCTCGCTGCGTTTCATGGCTGCACCTCCCTGCGCAAAGTTGCCTACAGTATGCCATGTTTCCGTGCCGTTTGCAACCGGAAATGTGCGTCGTGTGGAAACATTTGTGCCTTGCGCGGCGCCGCGATGCGTGGTATGCTCTCGGCAGACAGAGAGATTCCTCCCCCGCCGGAGCGGATGTCTTGGCCCCGACCTGTGTCGGGGTCTTTTTTATGCCCGGTTACACCGGCCATAAAAAAGACCCGATCTCATTCGAGGCGGGCCTCGCCCCCTCGAGCTCCCCCGCGGCGCTATATCATCTTTGCTTCCATCACAACCGTCGCACAGACAGCAAAAAGAGCACTCTGCCGAGGCAGAGTGCTCTTCGTTTGGGTTGTTCTGTTTTGGCTGGTTGGTGCCGAATCAGGCAGCCTTCTTCGCCTTGGCCTGCGCTGCGAGCGCCTTGCTGCCCTCGATGACGAGGTCGATGGCAAGGATGACAAGCAGGATGGCCAGGATCGCGCGGATGTAGCACCAGGCAAGGCCGGTGCCGCCGGCGATGATGGCAGTGATCTGGGCCTTGATGGTGAAGACCAGAGACGTCAGCGTCACGAGGATCATGAAGATCATCGGGACGTAGAACATCTTGTTGTTTCTGCCCATCTTGCCGAGCCATGCGGCGACGGCCAGCAGGCCGAGGCCGGCCAGGAGCTGGTTGGCAGCGCCGAACAGGGGCCAGATCTTTGCATAACCGGTCATGCCGAGGGCAATGCCGAGCACGACGGTGATCGCGGTGGAGACGTACGGATTGCAGAGGACCTTGCGAGCGCCAGTAACGGTCGGATCGCTGGCCTTCTCACCGGGCTTGAGCCAGAATTCCTGGAACATGTAGCGAGCCAGACGGGTCGCGGTGTCCAGAGAGGTCAGGCAGAACACGGACACGGCCAGGACCATCAGCGTGTAGGTGACGGACACGGCGCCGGAGCCGAAGATCTTGCCGAGCATCTGGGACAGGCCGGTCGCGAACACGACGGTCGGAGTGACGGTCGTGCCGGCTTTGTAATCCTGCCAGATGTACGCAACCGCGCACAGGGAGACGATCGCGAGCACGCACTCAATGAGCATGCCGCCGTAGGCGATGGGCTGCGCGTCTTTCTCATTGTTGAGCTGCTTGGCCGTCGTGCCGGAACCAACGAGGGAGTGGAAGCCGGAGATGGCGCCGCAGGCAATGGTGACGAACAGAGCCGGGAACATATAGCCAAGGGAGCTGCCCGTCGGGGCGATGGTGTCTTTGAAGCCGGTGAACGCAGGCATATCCAGCGTCGGGTGGCAGCCAATGACGCCGATGATCGCGAGGATCATCATCGCATACAGCAGGAACGAGCTGAGGTAGTCACGCGGCTGGAGCAGGATCCACACAGGCGTGACGGAAGCGACCAGAATGTAGATGCCGCAGATGATCATCCAGGTCTGGTAGCTGAGGTAGATCGGGTGCCACTTGATGCCGAGCCACATCACCAAGGCAATGGCCACAACACCGATGATCGTGGACACGCCGATCGGCGCATTTCTGCGGTACACGAAGAAGCCGAAGAAGATGGCCAGAACGATGAACAGCAGCGAGATGATGGCCGTCGTGGCGTTGGCCGCAGAAGCCGCCACATCCACAGCACCGTCCACATAGGTGGCCTTGAACGTATTGGCAACGATGGACGCAAACGCGGCCACGACCAGGATCAGGGTCAGGTAAGAGAAGATGAGGAACAGGCGCTTGGCCTTCTTGCTGATGCTGGTCTCAACAACGGTGCCGATGGACTGACCGTCATTGCGAACGGATGCAAACAGTGCGCCGTAGTCATGCACACCGCCGAAGAAGATGCCGCCGATGAGGACCCACAGCAGCACCGGGACCCAGCCGAACACAGCGGCCTGGATCGGGCCGTTGATCGGGCCGGCGCCCGCGATGGAGGAGAAGTGATGTCCCATCAGAACAGGGGCCTTTGCAGGGCAGTAGTCCATGCCGTCTTCCAGCTCGTGAGCCGGGGTCGGGCGGGACGGGTCGATGCCCCACTGTTTGGACAGCCATCCGCCGTAGAAAACGTAGCCCAGGGCGAGAATGACAATGCCAACAATCAGAATTACAGCAGCATTCATTGAATTAACTCCCTTCTTTCATATTCTTAAACAGTGTTGTCTTCAACAACTGTGCTGTACTGCGTCCGCTGCCATTGGCAGCCGTTTTGCCGGTGCTGAGCTCCACGACGCCGGTGTGGTAATCCATCCAGCCGTGGAACGCTAGCTTGAAGCTCTTATAAATACGCGTGCGGCGCAGAGCACGCAGCGCATCCGGCTCACAGGTATCACACAAAAAGATCGCCGTGATGTAAGAGCACATATGATTCGGGCCCGGCTCGATCCGCTGCATGCCGTCGGCACGCGCCTGCTCGCGGCACTGCTCGAAAATTTCTTTCGTGAGCACGGGAACCGAGAAAATGTAGACATATTCATTGTTGTCCGCTTCCCAGAGCTTGGCGGCCTTGACCAGCACATACTTCTCGGAGTGGATATGCAGCCCGGCCTCTGCGACGAGATAACCCTTCGGTTCCTCGTGGCGCACAACATCAAAATATCCCGAATAACTGTGACACAGTTTGTCGAGCGCTTCCTCGCGGGTCATACGCCGTCCTCCCTGTTCGATGCAAAATTTTCATAGTATGCTTTCATGGAGTCCATGAACAAACTAAGAACAAAGTGTAAACACATTGCTAAGGTTATGATAGCGCGCACACCAGAATCTTTCAAGTGAAAAGAATGACAAATATCCGCTTTCTTTTTTGTCGACTTTTCATAAGCATTGCACAAAAGCGCCGAAAGATCAGCGGTTATGTAAACTGATTTCGTTTAAATCATACAAGTCTGGTGGGAAACGCAATCTCATGATTTTTCAGCAAAAACATTTGTGGGGCACGAAATTGACGAACTTCTCTTCTGTTTTGCTCATAATTATGTAAGCCATGCACAAATCGTGAATTTTTGCCGTGTTGAGAGACAAGAATTTCGTCGAAAAATGATTGACAGGCGGAATGATTCCTGATAAAATGAGTCGTCTCAATTGGAATGATGCCTAGAGTCTTTCCGAAGCAGGATGCGACCGCCGCCGTGCCCCGCACGCCGGCCAAGGCCATACGGACAGCCGGGTCGAATGCCGCAAACCGCACCGTGTGCGGTGGCAACTTCTGTTGCCTTATTGATTGAGTTAAAAGCTCAAGTTTTATAAGTTGGTCACTTAAAACCAGGCTGCTTTCAGCATCCAAACTTGTGAAATGGTCAATAAGAGTAGTAAAAGTAATCTTTGCTATATAGACTCTCAAGACACGACATTCTGTTGGGAACGGTGCGCACGGGCCGCGGACGGCCGCTGCGCGCCCAATGGTATATGTTTTCGTTTCACAAACGCCGCTGCTGATCTGCAGCGGCGTTTTTTGTGCACGAAGGGGGAAACACAGCCATGAAAAAAGTCATTGAACTCCGGAACGTCAGCAAGCAATTTGATGGCGAGACCGTTCTCGACAGCATCAATCTCGACATTTACGACAACGAATTTCTGACGCTGCTCGGCCCGTCCGGCTGCGGCAAAACCACGACCCTGCGCATGATCGGCGGCTTTGAAACGCCGGACCAGGGCGACATTCTCTTCCTCGGTGAGCGCATCAACGACATTCCGCCGCACAAGCGCAGCATCAACACCGTTTTTCAGCGCTACGCCCTCTTCCCCCACCTGAACGTGTTTGAAAACGTGGCGTTTCCGCTGCGCGAGCAGAAGCTGCCGCGCGACGAGATCGAGCAGAAGGTCAACGAGATACTCGCGCTCGTCAAGCTCACGGGCTTCGAGCGCCGCAACGTCACGCGTCTGTCCGGCGGACAGCAGCAGCGCGTCGCCATTGCGCGTGCGCTCGTGAGCCGTCCGCGCGTGCTGCTGCTCGACGAACCGCTCGCAGCGCTCGACCTGAAGCTGCGCAAGGACATGCAGCAGGAGCTCAAAAATATCCAGAAGGCCACCGGCATCACGTTCGTGTTCGTCACGCACGATCAGGAAGAAGCGCTGAGCATGTCCGACACGATCGTCGTCATGTCCGAGGGCAAGATCCAGCAGATCGGCACGCCGCTTGATATTTATAATGAGCCGCAGAATGCTTTCGTGGCCGATTTTATCGGCGAGAGCAACATTGTCGACGGCATTATGCGTCAGGACTTCCGCGTGACGTTCTCGGGCCACACGTTCACGTGCGTGGACAAGGGCTTTGCCAAAAACGAGAACGTGGACGTCGTCATCCGTCCCGAGGACGTGGACATCGTGCCCATCGAAAAGGGCATGCTGCGCGGCACGGTCACGTCCGTCACGTTCATGGGCGTGCACTATGAGATCATCATCGACATCAACGGCTTCAAGTGGATGATCCAGACGACGGACTACGTCGACGAGGGTGCGGAGGTCGGCCTGTACATCGAGCCCGACGCCATCCACATCATGAAAAAGTCCGAGTATTCGGGCATGTACGGCGACTACTCCTCGTTCAGCAACGAGCTGGACGAGCTCTCGGACGCAGAAAGCGAGCCGGACGAATGAACAGCCGCATCCGTACCGAAAACCGCCGCGTCTCGCTGGCGCAGCGTCTGGCGCTCGCACCGTATTCCGTGTGGGCGGTCATCTTCGTGGCTGTGCCGCTCGTGTTCGTGGCCTACTATGCATTCACGGACGAGAGCTTCCGGTTCACGACCGAAAACCTGACGAAATTCTTCACCGCCGTGAGCACGATCACCGACGACAGCGGCGCCACGCGCGAGGTGCACACGTACCTGCTCATCTTCTGGCGCTCGGTGAAGCTGGCCGTCATCTCCACGGCGATCTGCCTGCTCATGGGCTACCCCATCGCGTATATCATTGCCCGCGCCGCCCCGCGCACGCAGAAAACGATCATCACGCTCATCATGATCCCGATGTGGATGAACTTCCTCATCCGCACCTATGCGTGGATGACCATCCTGCAGGACACCGGCCTGCTCAACATGCTCTTTTCCGCGCTGCACCTCGGCCAGGCGCACATCATCGGCACCGAGGGCGCCGTCGTCGTCGGCATGGTGTACGACTACTTCCCGTATATGATCCTGCCGATCTACTCGGTCATGGCCAAGATGGACACACGCCTGATCGAGGCCGCGCGCGACCTCGGCTGCAACAGTCTCGGCGTGCTGCGGCGGGTCATCTTCCCGCTGAGCCTGCCGGGCGTCGTGTCCGGCATCACGATGGTGCTCATCCCGTCGATCAGCACCTTTTATATCTCGCAGAAGCTCGGCAACGGCAAGTTCTTCCTCATCGGCGACGCGATCGAGGGGCAGTACGTGGCCAACAACCTGCACTTTGCCGCCGCCATTGCCTTCATCCTCATGCTGATCCTGCTGGCCGCCATGGCCCTGATGAAGCGCGGCACGAACAAGCGCGTCTACGGAGGTGTGTGACATGAAACGAGCTGCAAAAATCTACACCGCCCTCATCTTCGTGTTCCTGTTCGCGCCGATCGTGATCCTGCTGGTGTACTCGTTCAACGAGGCAAAGAGCCTGTCGGTGTTCTCCGGCTTCTCTCTCAAATGGTATCAGGAGCTGTTTTGCGACGGAGAAACGCTCAACGCGCTCAAAAACACGCTCATCCTCGCCGTGATCGCATCGGTCGTCTCGACCGCGATGGGCACGGCCGCCGCCGTGGGCATGAACAAGCTGCGCAACAAATATCTGCGCGCCGCGCTCGACACGGCGACCGACATTCCCATGATGAACCCGGACATCATCACCGGCATCTCGCTGATGCTCATGTTCGTGTTCTTCGGCCGGCTGCTCGGCGCGACCACGAGCCTCGGCTTCTGGTCGATGCTCGCGGCGCACATCACGTTCTGCCTGCCGTATGTCATCATGCAGGTGCTGCCGAAGCTGCAGCAGATGGACCGTGCGCTGCCCGAGGCCGCGATGGATCTTGGCTGCACGCCGGTGCGCGCGTTCTTCCGCGTGGAGGTGCCGGAGATCCTGCCCGGCATCATCACCGGCATGATTATGGCCTTCACGCTCTCGCTCGATGACTTCGTCATCAGCTACTTCACGCAGGGCAGCGGCTTCCAGACGCTCCCGATCCGCATCTACAACATGACGAAAAAGACCGTCACGCCGAAGATGTACGCGCTGGCGACGATCATCTTCTTCGTCATTCTGGCGCTGCTGCTGCTGACGAACCTCGTCGACGAGGACGACACGCAGCGCATCCGCGACGCCCGCCGCGCCAAGCGCGAGGGCAAGCCCGCCCGCGCCGCCCGCAGCGGCAAGGGCCGCCGCCCCGTGCGCGCCGCCGTGGGCATCCTCACCGCCGCCGCGCTGCTCATCGCCGGCATCAGCTTCTACAGCAGCCGGCAGGAAACGCGCGTGCTCAACGTCTACAACTGGGGCGAATACATCTCCGACGGTTCGGACGATTCGCTCGACACCATCGCCGCGTTCGAGGACTGGTACAAGGCGACCTACGGCGTGCCCGTCAAGGTCAACTACGATACCTACGCCAGCAACGAGGACATGTACGCCAAGCTCAAGAGCGGCGCCGTGAGCTACGACGTGGTCATCCCGTCTGACTACATGATCGCGCGCATGGAGAGCGAGGACATGCTCCTGCCGCTCAATTACGACAACATCCCGAACTATCAGTATATCTCCGAGGACTTCCGCGGCCTGTACTATGACCCGGACGACACCTACACCGTGCCATATACCTACGGCATCGTGGGCGTGATCTACAATGCCAACGTCGTGGACGCCGCCGACACCGGTGACTGGGACCTGATGTGGAACCCGAAGTACGCCGGCAACATCCTGCAGTTCAACAACGCGCGCGACGCGCTCGGCACGGCCATGTACCGCGCCGGCATCGACGTCAACACCACCGACCGCAACGACTGGCAGCAGGCGCTGCAGGCGCTCATCGACCAGCGTTCGCTCGTCAAGAGCTACGTCATGGACGAGATCTACAACATGATGGAGTCCGGCGAGGCCGCCGTGTCCGCCTACTACGCGGGCGACTACTTCACGATGTGCGACGCGCAGGCCGACAGCGTCGATCTGCAGTTTTACTACCCCGATGAGACCAACTACTTCATCGACGCCATGTGCATCCCGACGAGCTGCCGGGATCAGGAGCTGGCCGAGTGCTTCATCAACTTCATGCTCAGCCGCGAGGCCGCCGTGGCCAACGCCGAGTATATCTACTACGCCTCGCCGAACCGGCTCGTGTACGACGACCCGGAGTATATCGACGATATGGGCGAGGACACCATGGCCATCCTCTACCCCGACATCGGCTCGTTCCGCGACGCGTACAACCGCAGCGCCTACCGCAACCTCGACCAGGACACGCTGACCTACGTCAACACGCTCTGGGAGACGCTCAAGATCAATTAAACACCGCGTTCAACCCCGCTCCGGTACCCGGAGCGGGGTTCGAACTATCAAAAGGGTTTTCCTTTTTGCCGGGAGAACACGCTTTTGCAGCTGCGCGCGCAAATGCAATGAGGTTTTCTGCAAACTGATAGGAAATTATACAAATTTGGCCTTGATTCCCGGCTGTGCTTCACTTATGATATGTCTTTGGATTTTTACGCATTTCGAACAAAAGGTGAGGAAACTATGCAGTCAACGACCCAGCCGCAGCACCTGGACATGCTCAACGGCCCGATCTGGAACAAACTCCCGCGCTATGCTCTGCCCGTCGCCGCGACCGGCATTCTCGGGCAGCTGTTCAACGCGGCCGACATCGCCGTCGTCGGCAACTTCACGGGCGATATGCGCACGGCTGCCGTGGCCGCCGTCGGTGCCAACAGCCCGGTCATCGGCCTGATCCTGAATCTGTTCATCGGCATCGCGCTCGGCGCAAACGTCGTCATCGCCAACGCCATCGGCCGCGGCGACCGCGAGACCGTACACCGTGCCGTACATACTTCCATCGTCACGGCCCTCATCGGCGGCGTGCTCGTGGCGGTCTTCGGCCAGCTCATTGCGGCCGGGCTCATGGGCCTGCTCAATGTGCCGGACGATGTGTACCCGCTCGCGCTCGCGTACCTGCGCATCTACCTGCTGGGCATGCCGGTCATTTTGCTGTATAACTTCGAGGCCGCCATCTTCCGCAGCGTCGGCGACACGAAGGTGCCGCTCATCGCGCTGACGGTCTCCGGCGTTCTGAACGTGATCCTGAACCTGTTTTTCGTCATCGTGCTCAAGATGAACGTCAACGGCGTCGCCATCGCAACGGTGCTCTCCAATGCGGTCAGCTCTGCACTGCTGCTGCGCCGCCTGCTGCACGGTGATCTGGTGCGCGTGGAGCTGAAGCAGCTGCGCATCGACCCCGCCATCTTCCGCAAGATCATGCGCATCGGTCTGCCGGCCGGTATTCAGAGCGCGATCTTCTCGGTGTCGAACATCATCATCCAGTCGGCCATCAACAGCCTCGGCACCGTCGTCATGGCCGCCTCGAGCGCCGCGTTCAACATCGAGATCATCGCCTACGACGTACTCAACTCCTTCAGTCAGGCCTGCACGACCTTCGTCGGTCAGAACTACGGCGCCGGAAAGATCGACCGCTGCAAGAAAACCATGCTCCTGTGCCTTGGCGAGGACATCATCGCTTCCGCCATCGCCATCGTGCTCGTGCTGCTGACGGGCAAGTATCTGCTGGCCGTCTTCAACAACGACCCGCAGGTCATTGAGATCGGCTACAGCCGGCTGCTCATCCTCTTCGGATCGTACATCTTCAGCCTGACGTATGAGATCCTGTCCGGCTACCTGCGCGGCTTCGGCATCTCGCTCGTGCCGGCGATTTTGACGCTCTTCGGCGTGTGCGGCGTGCGCATCGTCTGGATCAACACCGTGTTCCCGCTGCACCACACGTTCCGGTCGATCATGCTCGTGTATCCGATCAGTCTTGCGACCACGGCGGCGCTCATCTTCATCGCACTGCTCGTCTACCGGCCGTCGCGCCGGTTCGCGGCCCGCACCGCAGAAAAACCGCAAGCGTGACAAAACGCAAACATGCGCGTACCCGTTTGGGGTGCGCGCATGTTTTTTGGATCCATTCAGGCTCCGATGCTCTGCTGATAGCGCATGAGGATCGCTGCCACCTGGGCGCGGGTGGCATTATCGAGCGGCTTGAGATAGGAAATGCCGCCGATCGCGCAGCCGGAAATGAGGTCCTCGGCATTCGCCCAGGCAAGGTCAGCGTATGCCCAGCCGCTCACATCGCCCACATCCGGGTACGTAGTCAGATCCGCGCGCGCATCCGCGCTGCGCCCCTTCCAGAGCGTGTAGCGGCAGAGGATTGCCGCAATCTGCTCGCGCGTCACATAGCCGTTCGGGTCGAAGCGGCCGTCTCCGATGCCGGAGACGATGTCATGCTCCGCCGCCCAGAGAACACCGTCGGTATACCATGCCTTGCCGACATCCGTGAAGGGGTTGCGGTCCGTGTGCGCAGGCTCGCCCTCCATGCGCCAGAGCACGCTCACGAGCATGGCGCGCGTCATCGCTCCGGTGGGAGAAAACGTGGTGTCGGACGTGCCGACGAACAGGCCGTGCGAGACGGCATAGTCAATGCCCTCGTGCGACCAGTCGGCCGGGCCGGGCATATCGGAAAAGCCTCTGCCCGGGCACTGTGCGCCGCCGTCACATGGCTGCGTGCCCGGCTGCGGGTCCGGCGCTTTCGCGCCGTGCGGCCGACGCAGACGCCGTACAGAGTCTGATTGCCCTGAAGAAGTCCGACGCACTGTCGTCATAGAGCCAGTCATTGTAAAGCGCGCTGAGCCGCCCGGCAAAGGTGCCGACGCTGTAGTCTGCGCACCGAACGCGCCGCCGTGCAGGAACGTATTGCTCCCCCGAAAGGTGATCGACGACAGATTGCTGCAGCCGGCAAACGCGCCGCTGCCGATCTCCGTCACGCCGGCGGGGATATCGATCTTCTCCAGGTAATAGTTGTGGTAAAACGCCCGCTCACCGATGGCTTTCAGGCTCTGCGGCAGCACGATCTCGCGCAGCGCGGAGTGCGTCTTGGCGCTCCAGTCGTCGCTGTCGTAGAACGCGTCGTCCGCGATGTAGGTCGCGGTGTCCGGCAGCTTTTCCTCCCCGAGCGCATGCGCCGCCTGCGCGGCCGGCTCCGGTGGAAAAAAGCGCACACACCCGCGGGTGTGTGCGCTTTTTCCGGCTGCATTCACGCGCCAAGATAGGCCTTGCGGACCTTATCGTCGTGCAGCAGATCGTGTGCGCCGCCGGACATGGTGATCCGGCCGTTTTCGAGCACATAGGCCCGGTCGGCGATGGCGAGCGCCATCTTCGCGTTCTGCTCCACGAGCAGGATCGTGATGCCCAGCTCGTGCATGGTCTGGATGATGGAGAACACCTCCTGCACGAGCACGGGCGACAGGCCCATGGACGGCTCGTCCATGACGATGAGCTTCGGCGCGCTCATGATGGCGCGGCCCATGGCCAGCATCTGCTGCTCGCCGCCGGAGAGCGTGCCCGCGAGCTGCTTGGCGCGCTCTTTCAGGCGCGGGAAGCGCGCATAGACCCGCTCGAGATCCTCCGCGATCGCTTTTTTATCCTTGCGGAAGTACGCGCCCATGGCGAGGTTTTCCGCCACGGTCATGCGCGTGAACACCTGCCGGCCCTCCGGCACGTGCGCAAGGCCCATGGTGACGATGCGACTGGGGTCCGTCTTGCGCAGGTCGTGCCCGTCGTAGATCACGGAGCCGCTCTTAATGGGCACAAGGCCGGTGATGGCGTGCAGCGTGGTGGTCTTGCCGGCGCCGTTGGCCCCGATGAGCGAGACGATCTCGCCGTCGTTGACCTCCATGCTGATGCCGCGCAGCGCCTGCACGGCGCCGTAGGACACCTCCAGATCTTCAATCTTCAGCATCGTCGTCCGCCTCCTCTTCGCCGAGATACGCCTCGATGACTTCCTGATTGCTCGCGATCTCCTCCGGGAGCCCGGCGGCAATCGTCTGGCCGAAGTTGATGACCTGGATGCGCTCACAGACGCGCATGACCAGGCTCATATCGTGCTCAATGAGCAGGATGGCCACATGGAACGTATCGCGGATGGTATTGATGCACGAGAGCAGCTCCGCCGTCTCGGTCGGGTTCATGCCGGCTGCTGGCTCGTCGAGCAGCAGCAGCTTCATGTTCGTTGCCAGTGCGCGGGCGATCTCCAGCTTGCGCTGCTGGCCGTAGGGCAGGCTGGATGCGAGCTGTCCGGCCTTGTCGTCCAGATGGACGATGCGCAGGTATTCCATGGCCTTGTCGGTCAGCTCCTGCTCTGTGCGCCAATACTTTTTCGTGCGCAGGAGGCTGTCGGCAAGGTTGTAGTGAATGTCCTTCGTGAAGGCGATCTTCACGTTATCGAGCACCGTCATGGCCTTGAACAGGCGGATGTTCTGGAACGTGCGGGCGATGCCGGCCTCCACGACCTGATAGGTCTGCTTGCCGTTGAGCTTCTGGCCGCAGAGGTAAAATGCGCCCTCCGTCGGCACATACACGCCGGTGAGCAGGTTGAAGACCGTCGTCTTGCCGGCGCCGTTCGGGCCGATGAGGCCCATGAGCTCGCCCTCATGGATCTCCATATTGAAGTCCGACACGGCCTTCAGGCCGCCGAACGTGATGCCGAGGTGCTCCGCTTTGAGCACAACGGGTCTGGTATCGGTCATGCGTCGGCGCCTCCCTTCCTGGCCTTGGCCTTTTTCTTCTCGGCCAGGCGGCCGTCAAACAGCAGCCGGTCGAGCGAAAACTCGTAGGTGCCCAGAATGCCTCTGGGGCGGAAAATGATGATGACCAGCAGCACGAGTGCATAGATCAGCATCGGGAACTGGAACAGCGTCTGCACGAAGCCCGGCAGTGCCGAGACCCACGCGCCGTTTTTGATCTCGTAGTTGAGCAGGTACATGGCAATGGCGGCCAGCACCGAGCCGGTCATGGAGCCCATGCCGCCAAGGACCACGATGACGACGATGAACGTCGAATTCCAGATCGAAGCGCTGGTGAACGTGAAGCTCGCCGTTGTGAGCGAGGAAAAGCACGTGGCATACAGTCCGCCGGCAAGACCCGCAAAGAACGCCGAGATGACGAACGTGAGGATCTTGTAATACGTCGTGTTCACGCCGGAAGCGGACGCGGCGATCTCATCGTCGCGGATGGCCTCGATGGCGCGGCCGTATTTTGAGCGGATGAACATGCACATGATCGCAATGCACAAAATGGTGATGCCCAGCACGAGCCACACATACTTTGCCTGCAGTGAGGTCGACAGACCGAGCCCGTTGGCGTAGAGCGAAGAGCTCGCCGTGCCGCTTGCAAGGCCGTCGCCGCCGGCGAAGGGCAGGTTTGCGATGACGTTTTCGACGATGAGGCCGAAGCCGAGCGTCACGATGGCCAGATAGTCACCGTGCAGCCGCAGCGCCGGGATGCCCACGAGCAGGCCGAGCAGCCCTGCGAAGATGGCACCGAGCAGACAGCAGCCGAGAATGACCAGAATGAGCTGGCCGGGGGCTGCTTTGGATGCCTCGAACAGGCCCGCGCGCTCGAGCGCAAGCGAGGTCAGCGCAGCGGTATAGGCGCCGACGCCGGCAAAACCCATGTGGCCCAGTGTGAGCTGGCCCAGGTAGCCAAGCGTGAGATTGAGCGACGTGCCGAGCAGGATGAAAATGCACATCTGCCAGATGATCGGGACCAGCACGCGGCGGTAGGTATTTTCCGGGAGCACCTGACCGAGCAGCAGCACCACGGCAAAGAGCAGCACGATCAGGCCGCAGTTGATGCCGGTGCCACGCAGTTTCGTTTTTTGCAGCGTATTCATACCTTCTCACCTACATTCTTTCCGAGGATGCCGGCCGGCTTGACCAGCAGCATCACGATCAGGATCAGAAACACCACGGCGTTGGCGAGCGACGAGCTGATGTAGGCCGTCACGAGCGCTTCGATGATGCCGACGACGATGCCGCCGAGCATGGCGCCCGGGATCAGGCCGATGCCGCCCATGACCGCCGCCACGAACGCCTTGAGGCCCAGCATGGAGCCCATCGTCGTCGTCACGGTGTGGTACTGCGCGCAGTACATCAGCGCCGCGATGGCCGCAAGGCCCGAGCCAATGGCGAACGTCGTCACGATCGTGCGGTTGACGTTGATGCCCACGAGCGTGGACGCCTCCTTATTCTCGGACACGGCGCGCATGGCGCGGCCGAGCTTTGTCTTCTGCACGAAGAGCTGCAGCGCCGCCATGACAATGGCCGCGATGACGATCGTGATCACGGCCGCCATGTTCACCGACACACCGCCGAGGGACATCGGCGCCGTGCTGAAGATCTCATCGGAGATCACACGCGGGTTCGGGCCCATGGCCGGGATGGCCTGCGCGAGGTTTTCCAGCAGCAGGCTCATGGCGATGGCCGTGATGAGGGCCGACATGCTCGTGCCCTTGCGGCGCACGGGCCGGTAGGCCACCAGCTCGACCAAAACACCCACGAGTGCGCAGATCACGATGGCCGCGATCACGCCCGTCCACGCCGGCAGACCCATGCTGTGCAGCAGGATCGGCACGGTGAAATACAGCGTATAGCCGCCGACCATGATGAAGTCGCCGTGTGCAAAGTTGATAAGTCGGATGATACCGTAAACCATCGTGTAGCCCAGCGCCACGAGCGCATAGACGCTGCCGAGGCGGAGCCCGATGATCAGTTGCTGTAAAAAGTCAGTCATATTCTCTCCCTGCCTTTCTGGTTCACGCGCAGGCCAGCCGCGCCGGAATGATTGCGCGCGAAAGCGCCGGGCGGCGCTTTCGCGCGGAGGCATTGCTTTTGGTTTTGTCCGGTTCCGGCTGCACAGCCGGGGCAGATCAGCTCTGCGTCTTGACGAACTTCTGCACGAGCTTGCCGTCAGAGGGCGTGAAGGTCAGGATGGCCACGCTCTTTTCCGGGGTGCCGGTCTCGTCGAGGGTCATGTCGCCGGTAACGCCGACATAGTGCATGCCGCTCATCGCGTCGCGGATGGCATCGTGGTCGATGCTGCCAGCCTTCTCAATGGCCTGCTTGACCATGTACATGGCGTCATAGGCCAGTGCGCCGAGCGCGTTCATGGATTCGGAGCCGTACTTGGCGGTGTAGTTCTTGACGTAGTTCTGGACGATCTCGGAGCTGTCCTCCGGGGAGTAGTGGTTGGTGAAGTAGACGTTTTCATAAGCGCTCAGATCGCCAGTGGTGTAGTCCTGCGTGCCGTCGAAGCCGTCGCAGCCGATGATCGCGCCCTTGAAGCCGGCCTCACGAGCCTGCGGGATGATTTTCGGGCCGACTGCATCATAGTAGTACGGAGCGAAGAGCATGTCCGCGCCGGAGGCGGCGATGGTCGCCAGCTGCGAGGAGAAGTCCACGGCGCCGGTGTCGGACGAGGACTGCTCGCAGACGATCTCGATGCCGTATTTCTCAGCCGCCTTCACGAACGAATCGTGCAGGCCGGAGGAGTAGGTGTCGCCGGTCGCGTACAGCACAGCGGCTTTCGTCCAGCCCTGATCCTTGGCGTAGGCCGCGACCATCTCGCCCTGGAAGCTGTCCTTGAAGCAGGAACGGAACACATAGTCGTCCTTGGTGGTGATGGAGTCTGCCGTGGAGCTCGGCGTCACGAGCACGATGCCCTCATCGTCGGCCAGGCTCGTGATCGCGGACGTGCAGCTCGAGAGCGTTGCGCCGATGATGGCCGACGCGCCCTCGCTGAGCAGCGAGTTGAAGCCGGAAACGGCCTCGGCCGGAGTGCCCTGGTCGTCCTTGGTGGAGAGCTTCACGGTCGCACCGAGGATGCCGCCGGCGGCGTTGATCTCATCGATTGCCAGCTGGATGGAGTTCGTGATGGCCAGGCCGTAGGCCGCCTGCGCGCCGGTCACCGGGGTAATGTTGCCGATGATGATTTCCTTGCCCGACAGGTCGCCGGACGCCGAATCATCTTTTGTATCACCGCCGCCTCCGCATGCGGCCAGAGAAAGCACCATCATTACAGAAAGCAGCAGTGCCGTCAGTCGTTTCAGTTTCATGTTCATATCCTCCTGTTCTTGATTTTTTCGCCCGCGCCGGTGGGTCTGTTTACCGGTTTTTGTGTTTTTTCCGTTTTTTGTGGGCGAAGGAAATAAAAAAGACAAGAGAGCGCACCTTCGCTTTTCGAAGATGTGCTCCCTTGCACGCTTTTATTATAGCGGAAATCCCGAACGGAAATCAACGGCGATAACCGCCAAACTATTAGTTTTTTTGAACGATATCTTTAGCGAAATTCATAAATCGTTCGCTTTCGACGCCGTCTCCGGCTCAAAGGCGTCCGTCTGCCCTGCTTCCGCCAGACTGTGCCGCAGGCACGTCCGGCAGGGCTCAGCGTCCCAGTCGCAGTACATATACTTACAGGCAAAGCACAGCGTTTTGGCCGACGGATGCGCCCTGCGCGTCTCCGGGACAGGCGTCCCGGGCTGCGGCTGCGCCGCTTTCTGATACCGGTCGACGCCCCGCTGCACCAGCTGCGTGGCTCGCAGGCAGTCCGCGCACGGCTGCAGATCCCGGTCGTGGAATTTGTACTTGCAGGCAATGCATAATGTCTTGTTTTCCGCCACAGAAATCACTCCCATTCTCAGTTGCCGGTTTCGGACCCAATTCCGGTAAATTCAGTATAAGCCGCCGCTTTGCGAATGTAAAGTGTGAGAAGCACCCGAATTTTTCGGTTTCTTTTCATCTTTTTGTGTTTAAATGGCGAAACATCCTCGCGTGCGGCCGCCCGCATTTGTGGAAAGCGGAAAAAGTACATTTGCCCGCTTGACAAACCGCCTGTCCAGAGCGTATGCTTGCGCCAAGTTCAAAGCAGCAAACCACAGATGCAGAGGAGTAAGCGAGGGTTTGCGTCTTTCCCAGAGAGCTGCCGGTTGGTGCGAGCGCAGCAGAGACGACCTTGCCGAATGGACTGCGGAGGGCGGACGAGACGCCGTGAGGCGGTAAAGTCCGACGGGCTTTTCCCCCGTTACCAGGGAAAGACGTGTGATGGCACGTCGCCGAGCGGGCGCATTTGCGCCAATTTGGGTGGCACCGCAGAAGTTTTCCGGCTTTTGTCCCAAGGATCAAATTCAGTTTTGGTCTTTCCGTGGACAAGGGTCGTTTTTTCTTGCCCGGAAAGGCCCCGGTCGAAAGGAGCTAACACCATGGCAAACGAAAGCATTCCCTACAAGATCTACCTGTCCGAAGACGAAATGCCGCGCACGTGGTACAATGTCCGCGCCGACATGAAGGTCAAGCCCGCCCCGCTGCGCAATCCCGCCACCGGCGCGCCGATGTCGTTCGACGATCTGCGCCCCGTGTTCTGCATGAGCTGATCCGTCAGGAGCTCGACAACGACGACCGCGAGATCCCCATCCCGGACGAGATCCGCGATTTTTACAAGATGTACCGCCCCTCGCCGCTCGTGCGCGCCTACTGCCTGGAAAAGCAGCTGCAGACCCCGGCAAAGATCTACTACAAGTTCGAGGGCAACAACACCTCCGGCTCGCACAAGCTCAACAGCGCCATCGCGCAGGCGTACTACGCCAAGCAGCAGGGGCTGCGCGGCGTCACGACCGAGACCGGCGCCGGCCAGTGGGGCACGGCCCTGTCGATGGCCTGCGCCTACCTCGGGCTCGACTGCAAGGTCTATATGGTCAAGTGCTCGTATGAGCAAAAGCCCTTCCGCCGCGAGGTCATGCGCACCTACGGCGCGTCCGTGACGCCGAGCCCGTCCACGGAGACGGAGATCGGCCGGCGCATCCTCGCCGAGCACCCCGGCACGACCGGCTCGCTCGGCTGCGCGATCAGCGAGGCCGTCGAGGTCGCCACCTCGACCCCCGGCTACCGCTACGTGCTCGGCAGCGTGCTCAATCAGGTGCTTCTGCACCAGTCGGTCATCGGCCTGGAGACGAAAACGGCCCTTGACAAATACGGCGTCGTGCCGGATATCATCATCGGCTGCGCCGGCGGCGGCAGCAACCTCGGCGGCCTCATCTCCCCGTTCATGGGCGAGAAGCTGCGCGGCGAGCGCGACTATCGGTTCATCGCCGTCGAGCCCGCCTCCTGCCCGAGTCTCACGCGCGGCAGGTTTGCCTACGACTTCTGCGACACCGGCAAGGTCTGCCCGCTGGCCAAGATGTACACGCTCGGCAGCGGCTTCATCCCCTCGCCGAACCACGCCGGCGGCCTGCGCTACCACGGCATGAGCTCCATCGTCTCGCAGCTGTATCACGACGGCTACCTGGAGGCCCGCTCCGTCGAGCAGACGAAGGTGTTCGAGGCGGCCGAGCAGTTTGCGCGCATCGAGGGCATCCTGCCCGCGCCGGAGTCCAGCCACGCCATCCGCGTCGCCATCGACGAGGCCATTCAGTGCCGCGAGACCGGCGAGGCCAAGACCATCGTTTTCGGCCTGACCGGCACCGGCTACTTCGACATGGCTGCCTATGAGAAGTTCCACAACGGCGAAATGAGCGACTTCATCCCCACCGACGCGCAGCTCGCCGAGAGCTTTGCGACCCTGCCGCAGGTGCCGGGCCTCGACGACTGAACGAACGTATACGACCGCCGCACGGCGGGTAAAATTTCAACAGTCAAGAACAAAGGAGATCGGATCATGGGTCTGAAAAACATCGAAAAAGCACAGGTGCTGCGCCTCGGCGACGAGGTCGAATACCAGCAGGGACAGATCGTGAGCAAGACGCTCGCGCAAAACCGCGCCCTGAGCATGACGCTCTTCGCCTTTGAGCAAGACGAGGAGATCAGCACGCACACCGCCGACGGCGACGCGCTCGTCACCGTGCTCGACGGCATGGGCCGCTTCACCATCGACGGCGAGGCGCACCTCGTCTCCGCCGGGGAGAGCATCGTCATGCCGGCGCGCGTGCCGCACGCGGTCTATGGGCAGACGCGCTTTAAGATGCTGCTGACCGTGATCGTGTAACGCGGGACATCCCCGCATATAAGGCCCCCCGCACCGTTCGGTTTTCCGAACGGTGCGGGGGGGTTGTTAATCAAGATAAAAGTCAAAGCTGACTGCCGCTCCCACGGACGCCCAAAATGCGACGCTGCCGTCCGGAAGGACCAGCTCCGGCAGATCGTTGGATGCTGCAAACACCCGCACAGTCAGATCGGCATACAAATTGTATTCCTCACATAAGCGACGAACTTCCGCCTCTTTCCCGCACAGCATTTGCTCAAGCTGCTGCAGCGGCTCATCCAAAGCTCGGCAGTCCATTTTCGGCAGTTCTGCGCTCCAGTATGCGTGCCGCAGCGTCGGGTAAGGCGGCGCTTCCGCCGGGAGGACTGTAAAGCCGGGCAGCACTTGCTCATCCGGCTCACGAATCTCCTTACCGCAGTGCTGCACCTTCCCTTTCCCGGGCGTCGGCGGGCATGACCTCGTGGGCGAAATGCCAAGGCCACGCGTGACCGCGTCCCGCTCAAAATCTGTACCGTCACGCTTTGTGAGCGTAAAAACCAGCCGAATCTGTGGTGTTTGTTTCATGTTCGCCTCCGTACAAATGGATGCCATTTTATCAGTCGGCCATGATCTCCTGAGAGCCCCATAGGAGATTAAAAAGTTCGCAAGCCAACCAGCCGGTACAGCAAGCCAGACAAAGGCAATGCCGAAACGCGGTGCACAGATCAGGGCAACGGACAGACGAATCGCAAGGTTCACCATGTTTGCAACGAGGAACGGACGCATAATTCCGAGACCGCGAAGGACTCCATCGGTTGCCATCTTGATACCCATGAAGATGAAAAAGTAACCAATCCACCTCATATAATCACCAGACACCTGATAGGCCAACGCCGTT